>Ga0209181_10007619_pt1 | contig 14785 bp, 10 predicted proteins | sample MAT05_FD_187208 | JGI IMG/M metagenome (GOLD analysis project Ga0209181, IMG submission 187208) | Freshwater microbial communities from Lake Fryxell liftoff mats and glacier meltwater in Antarctica - MAT-05 (SPAdes) (version 2) | ecosystem: Environmental > Aquatic > Freshwater > Ice > Liftoff... | reverse complement strand
TTTGAAACTGGAACTGCAACCGAAACCGGCGGAGGAAATATTTGTGAGCAGAGAAAGGGCGGGGGAGTTTAAAATTTGGTTGGGTGGGTAATGGTGAGATGTTATTTCTCCAATGGTTGTTTTTTGTTACCTTTGATAACACACTTCACGCTTTTGCACCAAACATGCCATCTGATGAGAAACCTCCTGATTTACGCCATCATCCTGATGATACTGGCCTCTGCGCTGACGATTGTCGGCGCCCTTTTCAAACTCGAATCTTGGCCGAATTCCAGCATACTGTTGACCGCAGGCACATTGACCTGGCTGGTAGCCATGGTGATGTTGGCGGTGTATTTGCTTGGAAAGAAAAAATCCGTTTAAATCCGTGCTCGAAAATCTGTGTCATTTGTGGACCCTTGAACAACGCAACGGTACACAGATGACACAGGTATTCGAACACGGATTTAAACGGATTTTTATTGGTGTTTTACGACCAATTTTTTCACCGCAAATCCTTGTTGCGTGTGTATATGTAGCACATACAAGCCGTCGGGTACGCCTGCAAGTGAAAGGTCGGACGCGCCTGTAATGTTGGTCCAAATTTTCGCAATACGGCCTGAAGCGTCGATCAGGGTAACCTGCACGGGTTCATGCTCGGGCTTTTCAAAACGAAGTAAAAAACTGGTTGATGCCGGATTGGGCTGGATGTCGAAAGTGAGCGTCGGGGCAAGTTCCTGGGTTCTTACGATGGGTTGCAACAAGCCATTGCGCGGACCTTCCAGAACGCTGCGCATGAGCATGGCTTGTCCGGCAGTGAAGGTATTCATACAATCTTCGCTGGCGTAATCCATGAAATTTTCAATCATGTCGGGCACATTGGCGCCATAAGGAGGTTCAATGTTGGGACAGGTGTTGCGCGTGATGTCGCAGTTGAATTCCGTCTGGCTGTTGGCAAAAGGCGTATCGTCGATGCCGTCGCTTTGATCACATTGGTTGGGACCGAACAAGCCGCCGTCGCCCCAAATGTGGCGCAATCCGAGGTAATGGCCCACTTCGTGTGAAGCGGTTCGGCCGCGCACCACGAGGGTACCTGTTCCTGTGGGATTGTCGATGGGATTGGGGTTGTTTCTTCCCACCACATGGTAATCGAGCGCTACACCGTCCTGACCGGGCGTGGGTGCGGAAACATCGGGTGGCCAGTTGCTCAGTCCAATTGGGGGGAAAGCAAAGCCCAGAATTTGAGCCAATGTGATACCGCCGATGGTTAAGGGACGGATGTTGCAGATCCAGATGTTGAGGTATTGGTTGGGGTCCCAGGCGTCGCTGCCTCCGTTTGCCGAACTTTTGAGGTTGGGCAAAATACCCGGGTCAAACAGGTTGATGTCAAATTCTGCATTGGTTTGCACCCTTTCGATGCCTGCGAGGTTGAATTGGATGTTGGGTGAACCGGCAAAAGGTTGGAACACGGCGCGAAGGTTGCCGGTGTCGGCGTTGAGACGGTTGTAATCTTCGTTCAGAACCTGCAACTGGTTAAGGATAACGCTATCGGGCAGGTTTTCTTCTGGGAATTTCCAAACCACATGGAACACGACGTTAACGGTGTAAGGCATGCGGTCGGCCACCGGGTTTTGTGCAGCTTTTGCCTGGTCGAAAGTTTGACGGAAAGTAGCTTCCAGTTCAGGAAAATGCTCGTGCATTTTATGTTCCAAAACGGAATTTCCGCAAATGATGGGAGGCAAGTTTTGAGCTGGGAGGCTGCAAACACACAGCAGGAGGGCGGCGGGTAAGATTTGTTTCATGTGGTAGGGTTTTGTAAAATTCGTTTAAATCTGTACTCGAAAATCTGTGTCATCTGTGGACCCTTGAACAACGCAACGGTACACAGATGACACAGGTATTCGAACACAAATTTAAACGGATTTTTAATTCGCGAAGTCGCTCAAAAACTTGATGCGCATCAGTTGGATTTCCTCCCACGTGATTTCATCGTCTTTAAGTTCCTTAAACGCAACATCAATATCATCGGTTTCAGCTTCTTTGAAATAGTCGATCACCGTTTCGCGCACGTATTCGTCGATTTTTTTGTCGATGTAGTAGTCGAGTCTGATTTTGGTGCCCGATTGCACAATCATGTCGAGTTCTTCGAGCAGTTCCGGCATGGTGAAGTCGGTGGAGCGCATGATGTCCTCGAGCGGTATTTTGCGGTCGATGGAGGTGATGATGTGCACCTTGGTTTTCGACTTGTTGGCCACCGATTTGATGGTGATGTCGGTTGGGCGCTCGATGTCGTTGGCTTCCACGTACTTGGCGATCATCTCGAGGAAAGGCTGGGCGAATTTATGCGCTTTGCCCAATGACACGCCCTGGATTTTGGTCATGTCCTCCATCGAAATGGGGTACTGGGTGGCCATTTCTTCGAGGGATGGGTCCTGAAAAACAACGTATGGGGGCAGGTTGTGCTTTTTGGCCACGCTTTTGCGCATGTCTTTCAACATGTTCATAAGCGTTTCGTCGAGCACGGCGGTACCGCCTTTTTCGTCGTCGAGTTCGTAGTCCGCGTCGTCGAAGTTGTGGTTGACGGTGATGCTTACCGGGAACGGATTTTTAAAGTAGTTGCGGCCTTCGGGCGATACTTTCAGCAGACCAAATTCTTCAACTTCCTTGTAAATCAGGTTGTTGATCATGGCATTTCGGATCACCGAGTTCCAATAGTTTTCGTCTCTGCCTTCACCGCTGGCGTAAAATTCCATTTCGGTGAAGCCAAAATCTTTCATTTCCTTGGTTTCACGGCCCATGATGAAGTCTACCACGGTTTTCATCAGGTAGTTTTCGTTGAGCTCCAAAACGGCGCCCACTACGTTGATCATTTCCTGCTGGACTTCCACACGTTCCTTGGGCGATCGGCAGTTGTCGCACATTTTTCCGCAGCGTTCCACTTGGAATTCCTCACCGAAGTAGTGGAGCAGGAAGCGTCGGCGGCAGTCGGCAGTTTCGGCATAAGCCACCACTTCCTGCATGAGTTGTGCGCCCATTTCGCGTTCGGCGACGGGTTTGTCGCGCAGAAACTTTTCGAGACGCAGGATGTCGTTGTAGTTGTAAAAAGCAATGCATTTGCCGTTGATGCCGTCGCGTCCGGCACGCCCGGTTTCCTGGTAATAGTTTTCGATCGACTTGGGCATGTCGTAGTGGATCACAAAGCGCACGTCGGGCTTGTCGATGCCCATACCAAATGCAATGGTAGCGCAAATGACGTCGATGTTTTCCATCAGGAAGTCATCCTGTGCTTTGGAGCGGGTTTTGGGGTCGAGGCCGGCGTGGTAAGGCACGGCCTTGATGTCGTTCACGGCGAGGACTTGGGCGAGGTCTTCGGCGGTTTTGCGGTTTTGGACGTAAATGATGCCCGATTCGTTGCGGAATTCTTCTTTGATGACTTGGATGATCTGGCGGATCGTCTGGTCTTTTTTCACCTTGGGGCGAATTTCGTAGAAGAGGTTATCGCGGTTGAACGAAGAAACGAAGGTGCGTTCTTCGAGCATGTCGAGGTTTTTCAGGATGTCCTGCTGAACTTTGGGCGTCGCGGTGGCGGTGAGGGCCATAATGGGTACTTCGCGGGCCACGGCGTCGAGCATGAAGCGTATGCGGCGGTATTCGGGGCGGAAATCGTGGCCCCATTCGGAGATGCAGTGGGCTTCGTCGACAGCGACGAAGGAGATGTTGCAGGCCTGGAAAAATTCGATGTTTTCCTCTTTGGTGAGGGTTTCCGGGGCAACGTAGAGGAGTTTGGTTTTGCCGTCGGAGATGTCCTGTTTCACTTTTTTCATCTGCGCTTTGGTAAGCGAAGAATTGAGGAAGTGGGCCACCTCGTCGTTGTCGGAATAGCTGCGGATGCTGTCGACTTGGTTTTTCATCAGGGCAATGAGCGGACTGATGACAATGGCGGTGCCTGGCAGCATAAGTGCCGGGAGTTGGTAGCAGAGGCTTTTGCCTCCGCCTGTGGGCATGATGACGAAGGTGTCTTTACCGTCTAGCAGACTTTGTATGATGGTGCGTTGGTCGCCTTTGAAGGCGTCAAATCCAAAATAGCGTTGTAAGTTTTCGAGTAGTACGTCGTGTTCGGTGGCTATCGCAGTCATTTTTTGTACAGCGTTGAAAGTCTTTCTTTACAGATGTTTTTAAAAAAGCAGTTTTCAGGGATTCAATGTATGTTGTTACGGTTGAGCCCATGAAGTTAAATCAAAAAGCCGGATATCTGCAACGCAGAAGCGGCTTTTTGGACTAAATTATTTGCAAGGCCTCTCAAGGGTAGGTCTTGTAGTGTTTTCGGGCTGGTTCGGGGAAGCGTGGTTGATTAAGAACATTAGGCCCCGCAATTTGACAGGGTTATTTTCAAAAAGGGATCAAAGATAAAAAAATAATTGTGAATACAAAGTTTATTCTTCGCAAGTTTTTTGCAAACGAAATGCAAATGCGCAAAGGATTGTTTGGCGAAAAACTATTAGGTACCGGTATAACAAAATAATATTTTGTAAAATTTCTAATAGTGACATTGTTCGTAAGGCAGATGTTAAGGGTAGTTGACGTAAATTTCAAACAACTTATTACGTTTAAATACCAGCCAAATCGCAAGACCTGTAAAGTCTGTAAACATGGTTACCCTGGGTCGTCACTTTGCCAGAAAATACCGACTTTTGCGACCTCAACCAACAAGCCTTGGAACAACATCCCGATATTCTCGAACTGGCACGCCAGACCATCCGCATCGAAGCGGAAACGCTTCTTGCCATGGCCGATAGCCTCGACGACACCTCCGATTTCCGTCGCCTCGTAGCTGCCATAGCCGCCACACCCGGACGGCTTGTCATTACCGGCATTGGTAAAAGCGCCATTGTAGCCCAAAAAATCACTGCCACGCTCAACTCCACCGGTACGCCTGCCTTGTTTTTGCACGCCGCCGACGCCATCCACGGCGACCTGGGCATGGTGCGCCCGCACGACCTGGTGATGTGCCTGTCCAAAAGCGGCGAAACCTCGGAAATCAAAGTCCTGGCGCCTTTAGTGAAAAATTTCGGCAACCCGCTCGTTGCCATGACGGCCAACCGGGAATCGTTTCTCGCACGCCAGGCCGATTACCTGCTGTATACTCCCGTCACCCAGGAAGCCGACCCCAACAACCTGGCGCCCACCAGCTCCACCACTGCCCAAATGGCCATGGGCGATGCCCTTGCCGTGGCACTCGTAGCCATGAAAGGATTTTCACCCCAGGATTTCGCCAAGTTCCACCCCGGAGGTGCCCTGGGCAAACAACTGTACTTGCGCGTGCGCGAGTTGTATACGCAACACGAACGCCCGTCCGTAAGTCCCGACGCTACCCTCCAGCAAATCATATTTGAAATATCAGCCAAACGCCTCGGCGCCACCGCTGTGCTCGACCATGAACAACACCTCCTGGGCATTGTCACCGACGGCGACCTGCGCCGCATGCTCGAACGCGGCGCCGATTTTAACACCCTCCGAGCCAGCGACATCCTCAACGCTACCCCCAAACAAATTGGCCCCGACGCCCTCGCCGTGGATGCCCTCGCCCTCATGCGCAACCACAGCATCTCACAACTGCTTGTAGTGGATGAAAAAGGCCGTTACCACGGCATCGTGCATTTGCATGACCTGGTTAGGGAAGGCATTGTTTGAGCAGGCAGCGGGCAGCAATAAGATTGGGTGTCTCGCTTTGCTTCCAATGAACCGCGAGAGAACTGGGTTCACCATCGGTTTAAACAGGGCCAAAAAGGGCCGAAGAGCTTTTCGACATGACAGAGCATCAACTAAAAATGGTTTATTCGGATTTCTCGCTTCCTGCTGCTTGCTGCTTGCTTCGTACTAAGTATGCTATCCACCCAAAGAAAACAAACACCGAAGCAGCCATGAGGGGCAACATCACATTGAAACTGTTGAGGTAACCTGCGATGATGGGCGGCACGGCTTGGCCCACCGAAATCATGCTTTGGTTGATGCCCAAAATTTCTCCTTGTTCGTTATCACCCGCACTTTTGGAAACTACTGTGGTGAGGTTCGGCGACGTGAGGCCCTGAAAAGTTGCGATGAAAGGATTGATGAAATAAATGAGTCCAGCCGTTTGTGGTACCAAAACTGCCCCAATGCTGATGCTGAGAAACAAAATGGAAAAACGCAAAATACGCTCTGGCGAAATCTTCTTGGCCAGTATCCTGACCGTTACGCCCTGGGTAATGACCAGCCACAAACCCACCCAAGCAAAAATGAGGCCTATCTGCCGTTCCTGGTAACCAAATTTGGTCATGAGGTACACGCTGAAAAACTGCGTGAAAAACGAAAATCCCAGCGAGATAAAGAGCGACACCATAAAGATGCCGCGCAGATGTTTCGCAGAAAAGGCCTTGCCAATGTTTTTAAACCCACTAATAAAACTTACCTCTGAGTGCCGCTTTTTCGTATTGGTTTCCTGGAAAAGAAATTGCACCACAGCAAGATTCACCACCGTAAGCGCTGCTGTGAACCAAAAGGGTGTGGCGTGGTCAAACCATGAAACCAGCGTGTTGTCGGCCAGCAATCCTCCAATAGCCGGCCCCATGATGAATCCCAATCCAAACGCCATGCCCACCAGTCCGAAATAACGGGTGCGGTTCTCAGGAATAGCGATGTCCGACAACGACGACATGATGATGCTGATGTTGCCTCCGGTAAAGCCAGGCAACATGCGGCTGAAAAACAACAAAGGCAGGTTTTGTGTGTAAATAGCCCAGGCAAACAACAAATAACCAATCAAGGTACCCACCAGCGAAATCTGCAACATGGGCTTGCGCCCAAAGCGGTCGGAAAGGGAACCCAAAATGGGCGCCCCGAAAAACTGCATGACCGGGTACATCGCCGTCAGGTATCCATACAGAATACTACGCTGCGCATCCGTGGTTTCCGGAGGCAGAATACTGCTGTCCGGACCACCCATAAACAACGCCGGCAACACCGGTATGACGATGCCCACGCCGAGCATGTCGAGAAATACGGTTAAAAAAACGGTGTAAACCGGCGAGCGTTTGAGCATGTATATTGAATCCAAAAATCCTGAAAATCCGGTTCCCCTGCAAAGCTGGGTCAAGCTTTAAATTTTGATCTCGAAAGAAGCTTCCTTCACTTTGTCGGAACTGCCACCGACAAACACGTTGAACTTGCCCGGATCGGCTTTGAATTTCAGATCCTGGTTCCAATAAGACAAATCGACAGCCGGATTGATGCGGAAAGTAACCGTTTTGCTTTCGCCCGCTGCAAGCCTGATTTTTTCAAAACCTTTGAGTTCTTTAACCGGACGCGCCACATCGGCCGCGAGGTCGCGTACGTACAACTGCACGACTTCCTCTCCAGCTACCTTGCCGGTATTGCTCACATCAACAGAAACCTCAAGGATCTCGTTCATTTTCAAAGTGCTTTTGTTCAGTTTCACATCACCGTAGCTGAACGTGGTGTAACTCAGGCCGTGCCCGAAAGCGTAAGCAGGCGTGCTTGCAAGGTCGAGGTAGCCACTCGTCCACAAGGTGCCAAAAGTTTGTTGCGGCCTCCCGGTATTGAAGTGGTTGTAATACAGGGGAATTTGCCCGGTGGCGCGCGGAAAGGTCATGGGCAGTTTGCCCGATGGGTTTACGCGGCCGGTCAAAACATCGGCCAGCGCGTTGCCTGCTTCGAAGCCAGGCTGCCAGGCGCAAAGGATGGCCGGAATGTTTTCGTTGGCCCAGGGGAATACCAGCGGACGGCTGTTGAACACCACCATCACCGTGGGTTTGTTGCCCCGGCTCACGATGCGCAGGAGGGTTTCTTGTCCACGCGGCAACTCAAGGTTGGCTACCGACCGGCTTTCGCCGCAATCAAAACCACGTTCGCCCACGCAGCAAATCACGATGTCGGCATTCTGCGCGGCTTTAAGGGCAGCCGAATAAGCCACCTCGTCGCAAGTTACGTTGATGCACACTTCCGTTACGGTTACTTCAAAACCCATGGCCTCGAGGGCAGGTTTAAGGGCCTGGGCAGGCGTGACCACTTTGGTGGAGTCGTATTGGCGGGCGCCGAGCCCGAGCGTCCAAAAACTCATGTAGTCTTTGTTGCCGATGCTGTTGGCGTATGGACCGATGATGGCCACTTTTTTGAACGGACTGGCGGCGCTCAAGGGCAGCAAACCGCCGTCATTTTTCAGCAATACCATGCTTTCTGCGGCAGTTTCGCGTGCCAGTATGCGGTATTCTGCTTTTTCCAGCGTTTCCTTGCGGCGTTGTGGATCGAGGTAACGGAAGGGATCATCGAAAAGTCCGAGGGAAAATTTCAGGCGCAACACCCTGCGCACGGCTTCATCAACTTGTTTTTGGGTTACGCGGCCTTCGTCGAGGGCTTTTTTCAGACCTTTTACATACACGCCGCCCACCATGTCCATGTCGCTGCCAGCCGTGAGGCATTTGGCGGCGGCATCGGTATCGTCGGTGGCTGCGCCGTGTACAATGGTTTCGCCAAACGAGTTCCAGTCGCTTACAATCATGCCTTTCCACGCCCATTCGCCGCGCAGGATGTCGGTGATCAGGTGTTTGTCCATGCTTGCGGGTGTACCGTTCAGCGTATTGAAAGCGTTCATAAACGTAGCGCTGCCTGCATCGGCTGCGGCTTTGAACGGCGGCAACACAATGTCGCGCAGGCGTTGTTCGCTCATGTCAACGGTATTGTAATCGCGGCCGCCTTCTCCGAATCCGTAGCCTGCAAAGTGTTTGGTGCAGGCGGCGATGCTGAAGTTTTCGCTCAAGTCGTTGCCTTGAAAGCCGCGTACACGCGCTTCGGCGATGCGGCTACCGAGGTATTGGTCTTCACCAGCGCCTTCCATCACACGGCCCCAACGGGGGTCGCGGCCCACATCAACCATGGGTGCGAAGGTCCAGTTTTGTCCGTCGGCCGCCGCTTCGGCTGCAGCCACGCGTTCGATGCGTTCGGCGATCGATGGGTTCCAGCTTGCAGCCTGGGCCAGTGGTATGGGAAAAATAGTTTTGTAGCCGTGGATCACGTCGAAGCCAAAAATGACCGGAATACCGAGGCGAGACTCCTTGACGGCCGTTTGTTGAATTTTGATCTTGTTGTCGAAATTCGTGTGGCTGAGCACGCTGCCTACCTTTCCTGCGCGCACCTGGGAAAGCATATCGTCTTTGGATACGGCGGTGCCGGTGCTTATGTCGCCAACCACCTGGTTCAACTGACCAATTTTTTCATCCAACGTCATTTTGGCCAAAAGGGCTTCCACGCGGGGTTCGATGTTTTCGATGGATGTTTTTTGGGAAAAAAGGGTAGAAGGAACGCAGAGCAGAGCCCAAAGCGCCATGGTCAAGACGAAGGTTCGCATGGTTTGTTTTTTTGCAAATGTAAAAAAACAAATGGTTGGATGTTCATTGGGAAAGATGCCTGTAAGCAAGAAATCGTCACCACCCGTACAGCTGCGCGGACCTACGGTGTATCAGCCCGCGGCAACAGTTGCAGGGTGGAATACGAAATACTATCTTTCGTTGCGGTCAATCAGTTCCATCACCGTTCGGAATGCCGCGAACTTGCCTTCGTAATGGTCGCGCACGTCTTTTTGTAAGGCAGGGGCAAACTCACTTTGGTAACGAACCAACGTAGGCATGTCCTGCACCAAATACTGGATGGAGAAAATTTCAGAGTCTTCGTGCTCGTGACCGATGAGGCGGCTGATGCGGTAGGATAAGAACATCCCAGTGGACATCACATCGGGGATGTGGGTGTTGCGCATCCAACGCAGGAAGTCTTCGTGCACGTCTTTGTCGACGGTTATCGTAACGTTGTACAGGATCATTTTGCTTGAATTTGCCGTTGATGCCAATGGGCGACAGCAAAGGTCTACGTTTTTGCCTTTTTACCTAAAAATAATTTGATCTTGTAGCGCGTTTTGGTAAGCGAAAACCATGCTCGCCTGCTCTTGTTGTTATGGTACTTTTACCGCAACAAACAACCTTTGCAAAATCGATCAAAATACTGATCCACAAAACGCCCTTCAATATTCCAAATCCCAAATCCCAATCCCAAAGAATCCCATAAATCCGGGTCATATGAATCAGCCGATACGTTTTTTAGGCATTTTATGCGCATTTTTTTTCCTGCCTTTCCTTGCGCAGGCTACACACAACCGTGCGGGTGAAATCCACATACGCCAAATTGGTCCGCTCACCATCGAGGCCACCATCATCACATGGACCAAAGCGAGCAGTGTGAATGCCGACCGTGACACGCTCACCATTTGCTGGGGCGACGGTGTTTGCATCAATGTGCCGCGCAGCAACGGCGGTGGCAACGGGGTGGTGTTTCCCAACGACATCAAGTACAACCTGTATGTTTCCACGCACACCTACTCCGGCCCGGCCGAATACCGTATTTCCATGACCGACCCCAACCGTATCGCAGGCATCATCAATGTAAATCCGCCTTCTTCGGACAATGTTCCTTTCCACATCGAAACCATTTATTCGTTTCAGGACCCACAGTTCGGAGGAAACAACACTACGCCATACCTTCTGCAGCCACCCATAGACAACGCCTGTGTAGGCAAAACTTTCAAACACAACCCCAACGCTTTCGACCCCGATGGCGACAGCCTGTCTTACCAGCTCATCATTCCTTTGCAGTCCCTCGGCTCAAACGTACCCAACTACAGTTATCCCAACGCCATAGGGCCGGGGTCGAATAATGTGTTGCAACTCGATCCCGTTTCGGGCGACTTGTTGTGGAGTACGCCTCAGGTTGCGGGCGAATACAATTTAGCGTTCATCATCGTATCGTGGCGAAATGGAAACCCCATTGATACAACGATACGCGATATGCAAATTTTTGTAGACGACTGCGACAACAATCCGCCCACCGTACAAACCATCGACGAACTTTGTGTGGTGGCCGGCCAATTCATACAGTTCCCCGTAAGAGGCACCGACCCTGACGAGAACAACTTCGTGCAACTCACTGCCCTCGGCGGCCCATTCAGTACGGTCTACAGTCCTGCAACATTTACAGCACCTACAGGCTTTGCCGTACCACCTGTAATCGGCACTTTCCGTTGGCAAACCACTTGTGAACACATTTCCAACCAGCCTTATTCGGTGGTGTTTAAAGCACTGGATTCGTTGAATAAAAATACACCCAAACTGGCCGACCTGAAGACGGTGCAGATCAAAGTGGTGGGCCCACCGCCTGAAGACGTGGAGGCTACCGCCCAACTCGGCGAAGTGGACATCACCTGGCTCAAACCTTATTTCTGCGAAAATGCAGCCGATGATTATTTCTATGGCTTTTCGGTATGGCGGCGCGAAGGCAGCAACGATTTCCCGCTCGACTCCTGCGATCCGGGTTTGGAAGGCAAAGGATACCAGGAACTTGTTTTTGTGACCAAAACCGAACAAAACGGCCGTTATTATTACAAAGATACCAATGTGGAACGCGGACGTACGTACTGCTACCGCATCCTCGGCAAGTTTGCCCGCATCTCATCAGGCGGTTACGCTTACAACCTCGTGGATGGCCTGGCCTCCAAAGAAGTTTGCGTTCAGCTCCCACGCGACCTTCCGCTTATAACCAATGTATCTGTTCTGGAAACCTCCACCACCACAGGGCGCATGGACGTGCGCTGGGCCAAACCCCTGGCAGGTGACCTGGACACGGTGCTCAACCCGGGTCCTTACCGCTACCAAGTGCAACGCGCGACCGGCTTTACCGGCGGTACATTTGTCGATCTGCCCGGCGCCAACTTCATTACCAACCTTTTGTGGTTGTCGGATACCTTATACGAAGATCAAAATCTGAACACGCAGGATGGCCCTTACCGCTACCGCATAGCGTTTTATGTAAACACCAATCCGGAGCCGCTGGGGTACACCAACGATGCCTCCTCGGTGTACCTCAGTGTGGCCTCCACCGACAATACCAACAACCTGAGCTGGTTGGAAAATGTGCCTTGGGAAAATTACAGTTACACCATTTTCAGACGTCCCGGAACCGGCGGACCGTTTGAACAAATCGGAACATCCACCATCCGCACCTATGCGGATAAGGGCCTGGTAAACGGCAAGGAATACTGCTATTATGTGCAAAGTGAAGGCACCTACAGCATCACCGGCATCGCCAGTCCGCTGCTCAACAATTCGCAGGAGGACTGCGGCATACCCATCGACACCATGCCGCCTTGTAAACCTACCCTTTCGGTTGGCAACCTCTGCAACGACCTCGGCGGTCCGGCCCCCGACCCACCGTACGAAAACAACCTGACGTGGACCAACCCAAATACCACCTGTGCGAATACCGACGATGCTATTCGGTACAATGTTTGGTTCGCACCAGATGTGGACCAAGAGACTGCCCTGCTCACCACCAATGAAGGTGCCAACAACATTACGTTTGTGCACAGCATCGAAGAAGGATTGGCCGGTTGCTACGAAGTATCGGCCATCGATTCCAACGGCAACGAAAGTTTGCGCAGCAACAAAATTTGTGTGGACAACTGTCCGCAATACGAGCTTCCCAATGTTTTCACGCCCAATGGAGATGGCTTCAATGAACTGTTTGTACCCTTCCCCGGCTGGCGTTTCATCGACCGCATAGACATCCAGATTTTCAACCGCTGGGGCAACCTGGTGTTTTCCAGTACCGATCCGGCCATACTGTGGGATGGTAAAAACCTGAACGGCGATGAAGTGGCGGAAGGCGCCTATTTCTATGTATGCCGGGTTTATGAAAACCGTGTAGACGGGGTAGTGCTGCGCGATGGCGAGCTAAGTGGGTTTATTGAGGTGGTACGGGGAGGAAGGTGAAAACCTTTTTTAAAACTTCATCTGCTGCAGCAAAAGGCGACATGCGCCCGGCCAAGACTTCGGTTTCGACGGCTTTCAATACGGTTTGTGCTGCTGTATGGTTTTGAAACCAGGATTCCAATCCTTGTTTCAAAGCCTCCTGAAGCCAGTAAGCGGCTTGTTGTTTCCTGTTTTCCTGAAAAAACCCGTTTTGAAGTCCTTTATCCCGGAATTCGCCGATGGTTTCCCACATTTCGGCAATACCTGCGCCTGTTTCGGCGCTGCAGGTAAGTACCCGAGGCGGCCATCCGTTAGGTCGGGCGGGAAACAGATGCACAGCGTTGAGGTAATGCGCCCGGGCCTGGTTGGCGGTTTTCACGCGATCGCCGTCGGCTTTGTTTACCACCAAAACATCGGCCATTTCCACGATACCGCGTTTGATGCCTTGCAATTCATCGCCTGCACCGGGCAGGAGTAGAAGTAGGAAAAGATCGGTCATGTATTTGGCTGCCATTTCCGACTGGCCAACGCCAACCGTTTCCACCAACACCGTATCGTAACCTGCCGCTTCTACAAGTAGGATGGTTTCACGTGTTTTGCGGGCTACGCCGCCGAGTGCATCGCCTGCAGGCGATGGACGTACGAAGGCTTGTTCCGACGTGGAGAGACGCTCCATGCGGGTTTTGTCGCCTAAAATACTTCCCCTGGTTAGTGCGCTGCTGGGGTCGATGGCGAGTACGGCTACCTTTCGACCTTGTCCGGTGAGCAAATTGCCCAAAGCTTCGATGAATGTACTTTTGCCCGCGCCGGGCGCTCCGGTAATGGCCACACGCATGGAAGGTTGGGTTGGAGGCGCTTCCATAAGCAGCTTTGCTATCACCTCGCGGGCGCGGATCTGGTGCTCTGGGCGTGCGCTTTCCACCAGCGTGATGGCTTGCCCGAGCAACACACGGTTGCCCGACAAAATGCCTTCAACGTAGGTTTCGGTGGGTAGGATGGGACGGCGCATGCAGCAAAGATGCAAACCTGCCACAAAAACCTTTGCATCTTCGCATGTGTTTAAAATGATCAAACCGTTTCAACCATGCGTCATATTGCTTCCACACTGCTTTTTGGTAGCTTTTTTGTTTTTTTTTCCTGTAAAAACGAAGCGCCTTCGGCGCAAAACTATACCCAAACCGCTGCCTCGGAAACGAAATCTGCAGAGCCGTCCCGTAAAAACATCGTTTTTTTCGGCAACAGCCTGACCGCAGCTTACAACTTGTCGCCTGAACAGGGATTTACAGCCCTCATCCAGGAAAAAATTGATTCGTTGAAACTTCCTTACACCTGCGTCAACGCCGGCCTCAGTGGAGAAACAACAGCCGACGGCAAAAATCGTGTGGATTGGGTGCTGCAACAACCTGTGCACATTTTTGTGCTGGAACTCGGCGGCAACGACGCCCTTCGCGGACTACCCGTAGAGGCCTCCCAAGCCAACCTCCAGGCCATCCTCGACAAAGTCAAAGCCAAATATCCCGATTGCAAACTTGTGATCGCCGGCATGATGGCACCTCCCAACCTCGGCGCTGCCTACACCAAAGCCTTTGCCCAAATGTACCCCCACCTCGCCAAAACCTACAACGCCGCACTCATTCCTTTCCTGCTCGAAGGCGTGGGTGGCGAAGCGTCGCTCAACCTCGAAGATGGCATACACCCGAATGTTGAAGGACAAAAGGTGGTGGCAGAAACAGTGTGGAAAACCCTCCGTCTTAACCTGGATTTTTAGGACATGTCCCGAGGCACGAGGGATCTGGATTGGGATTTTACCGGGATGATCAAGGGGATTTGGGAAGATTGGATTGGATTTTAATGGATAGCCCCCACTTCGAACGGTACATTCCATTAAAATCCAATCCAATCTTCCCAAATCCCTCCATCCCGGTAAAATCCCAATCCAGATCCCTCGTGCCTCGGGACAT
>Ga0209181_10007618_pt1 | contig 14786 bp, 9 predicted proteins | sample MAT05_FD_187208 | JGI IMG/M metagenome (GOLD analysis project Ga0209181, IMG submission 187208) | Freshwater microbial communities from Lake Fryxell liftoff mats and glacier meltwater in Antarctica - MAT-05 (SPAdes) (version 2) | ecosystem: Environmental > Aquatic > Freshwater > Ice > Liftoff... | reverse complement strand
CCGCCGCCAGCTTCGTCTTCGGTGCCGCCATGCCGCGAGCTTAAGGGCCCGCGAGTGGACAAGTCGATCGATGATCGCGGTCGAGGCGCTCGGATGGCAAGGCGACGGTGAGGACCGCAGGGGAGCATCCTCGACGGATGTGACCCGAGGACCGGAACCGGCAACGCGGCCAGCCGGGATGGATCGGCCGCGAGAACGGTCGACTTGTTCGTTCGCGGGCCCTTACGTCGGCGCGCGGCGCTTGGGGCGGCGATCGATCTGCACCAGCGTCTCGGCCGCGCGCTGCTGGTCGGGGGCGTCGAGCGGCTCGACGACGATCGAGAACGTGCCGTTGTCGAAGGGCTGCCCGCGCGCCGCGTCCTCGGGTACCAGGCGCTCGCGCAGCCCGCGCTTGGCGAAGCCGCGCGCGCGAAAATGGCAATACGGGTTGTTGCCGGGTCGCCCCAGGATCGCGTGGGCGGTGAACGTACAGCCACCCAAGCACTCGGCCGCGAAGTCGCAGGTCGCGCAGTGGCCCCACAGCGCGTCGACCCCGCGCCCGCGATTGACGGCCAGCTCCGGCGCGTGCTGCCAGATCGCGTCGAGCGAGCGCTCGCGCAGGTTGCCGCCGACGTAGTGCGAGGTCTGCAGCGACGGGCAGCCCTTCACCGCGCCGTCGGACTCGATGCCCATGACGTACTTGCCGGCCTGGCAGCCGTGCCAGTGATCGCGATCGGTCGCGCGCAGCGAGCGCAAGGCGACCTCCTCGGGCCCGAAGTAGCCCAGGTTGTTGCCGGGCATCACCGTCACCCCCTCGGCGCGCCCGCGCTGCTTGAGCGCGGCGATGCGCGGCACCACGTCGAGCAGATCCCAGGGTTGCAAGATCATCGCGACCCGGTCGGCGGCGCGCCCGAGCGGCGCCGTGAGCTGCACCTGCCAGCCGACGATGCCGCGGCCCCGCAGCACGTCGTAGAGCGCCTCGAGCTCGTCCCGGTTGAGCCGGTTGACGTTGGTGTTGGCCGTGATCGTGATGCCGGCCGCGCGCAGGTTGTCGAGCGCGGCCATCGCGCCGGCGAAGCTGCCGCGCAGGTGGCGCATGCGATCGTGGGTGGCCTCGAGGCCGTCGACCGACACCGAGGCCTGGCCGATGCCAGCCTCGGCCATCGCCTGGGCCAGCGCGACGGTGATGCCGCGTCCACCGGTGGTGAGGCCGACCGAGACCGTGCGGGCGACCAAGGCGCGGACCACGTCGAGGAAGCCGTCGTGCAGGTAGGCCTCGCCGCCGATGAGCACGACCTCGCGGGTGCCGGCGTCGGCGAGCTGGGCGGCGACCGCCACCGCCTCGGCCGTCGACAGCTCGTGGTCGCGCGCGATCCCGGCTCGCGAGCCGCAGTGCGTACACGCGTGATCGCAGGCGAGCGTCAGCTCCCAGACCACGTACACCGGGCGGTAGCTCGACGCGACGACGTCGAGGCGGCGGCGGTGCCCGGTCGTGGTCACGGCGGGGGATCGGTCGCGACCGCCTTGGAGGTGCCGACCGTGGGCGTCGCGTCGGTCGCGATCGGTGCTTCGGGATCGCGCACGCCGTCGACGCCGTCGCAGCTCTGGTCGATGCCATCGCCGAGCTCGTCGGGCGCGCCAGGATGGATCGTGGCGTCCTCGTCGTTGCAGTCGATGACCTTCGACGAGCCGTCGCCGTCGCGGTCGTTGTCGTCGACCGCGCGCGGTCCCACCGGCGGCGCGACCATGCCGTAGCAGGCCATCAAGGTCACCATTGCCGCGCCGGCACCGAGGATGCGCGCGGCCAGGTGCGCGCCGCGCCGCACCGGGCGCGCCTGATCGCAGTGAGCGCACACCCGTCGGCCCGCGGGGACCAGACCGTCACATCGTTCGCAGGCTTCGAGCACCATGGCAGCACAACGCGCGGTGGCCGCGTGCGCTTACATCCTAGCCCAGCCGGATGGCGCCGTCGTCGACGCCGGTGCGCGCTGGTCGGCCGGCGCCGCCGCGACTCGCGGGCCGCCTATCGACGCCGGCGCCGTCGCAGCACCAGCAGCGCGGTGCCAAGCCCGAGCACTAGCGCGCCGCGCGGCTGGCGGCCGGCTCCGCAGCAGCCGCCGTCGTCGTCGGGATCGACCACCTCGACCACGCACACCGATGAGCAGCCGTCGGCCGACAGGGTGTTGCCGTCGTCGCAGCCCTCGCCGTCGTCGAGGTCGCCGTCGCCGCACACCGGCACCACCGGACCGGTGCCGCGCGCGACGATACAGAAGTCGTCGATCGTCCAGCCGCCGTACTGCTGGTCGACGTCGCTGTCGAGCTCGAAGCGGATCTGCACCGAGCCGTCGGCGGCCTGGGCGTCGAGCTCGACGTCGACGAAGCGCCACTCGCGATCGAGCGTGGGCGTCGACGCGGACTGGTCAGGGCTGGCGTAGCTCGCCCACACCACCGCGCCGTCGGCGACGATGCGGGCCCGATCGTAGAAGCCGTCCTCGACCGACAGCCAGCGCTTGAGCTGCAGGCGCACCCCGGTGCGACCGGTGGTGTCGACCGCGGGCGCGACCAAGCGCGACGAGGTGTTGCGGGCGTAGCGACCGTCGGTGCCGAGATCTTGCCCGACCACGCTGGCGCCGCTGGCCGCGACCAGCGGGTCGCCGTTGCTGGAGCTGCCGTGGGGTGCGCCCCACTGCCACTCGTCGGTGCCGGTGGCGGCGTCGTGGCCCCACCCGGCGGCGAACGGGTCGCGCTCGAAGTCGGTGCAGTACAGCGGCGTGAGCGGCCCGACGTAAAACTGATAGAGCGGATCACCGGGGTTGTTGGGGTAGGTGATCGCGCTGCCGTCGGCGAGCGTGGCGATCACGCGGTACTCGACGACGGCGCCTTCGGGCTGGGGCGGGATCGTGGCCGAGAAGGTGGCGCCGGTGCGGGTCATCGCGATCGCGGTCAGCGGGGCGTCGCCGCGCAGCCGCCAGTCGAGGCTCATCGCGCCGACGTCGGCGACCGCGCAGCCGCCGGCCGGCGCGGTGACCCGCACGCTGACCGTGCCGTCGACGCGGACCGGGAGCTCGACGCCGATGCCGAGCTGGGCGTCGACCAGGCCGTGGGGCGTGAACGCGGCGTCGATCGCGCACTTGTGGGGCGTGCCGTTGGTCAGATCGCCGTCGTCGTCGTCGGCCGCGAGCAGCTCGACGTAGGCGCTCGGGATGTCCGATGCGCGCTGCAGCACCGCGTAGTAGAGGTCGTCGGTGGTGCGCTTGCCGGCGGCGGCGCCCAGCTCGGCGACCAGCGCCTTGCGCAGATCCCACAGCGCGCCGCCCAGGATGAGGCCGGTGGTCTTGGGATCCTCGGCGAGGTCGCGCGGCCACTGCGCCTCGCGCCCGACCGGGTCGAGGTCGCGCAGCGGGTTGTTGTTGGCCGTGAAATAGCCGCGGCCCAGCGCGGCATCGTCGACGGTGCTGGCCGCCAGGTAGTCGGCCGCGCCCTCGGACATCGCCGAGTCGAACTGGCCGGCGCCCTCGATGATCGCGTGGAAGTGCAGCGAGTGACCGAGCTCGTGATAGATGAGGTCAGGGAGCCGGCCGGTGTTCTCGCAACCGTCGCCAGCCGCGAAGAAGTGGATGTCGTCGCCGGTCGAGAAGGCGTCGCAGCTACCGACCTCGTTGACGCCGACCTCGAGCTGGCCGTCGAGCCAGGCCAGGCCCGGATCGAGCTCGGCCTTGGCGAAGGCCTTGAGCCGGCTGGCGTGGACGAAGGCGGTGAGCTGAGCGTCGACGGCGGGGTTGCTGGCGGCGCTCCACGCCCCGGTCGCGCCGTCGGCGATCGCCAGCGCGAAGGTGGCGCCGGGCCGACCTTGCGAGGTGACCCGCACCTGGGGACCGGTGACCGCGGCGATCACCGCGGCCGGGCCGGGGCCGAGGTAGCCAAAGCCGCCGCTGGGGTCGGTGGTGGTGGCGGTCCCACCGACGGTGATCGCGGCCCGCGCGGCGCCGACCCGCTGGCGGGTGCCGCTGGGTTGGCGGATCGGCACGTCGTACTCGAGGACCCCCGCGCCGAAGCGCAGGAGCTGCTCGCGGGCCACCGGCTTGCCGGTCGCGGCGTCGACGAAGACGTCCCAGCGCGCGCGCGGCGCAACCAGCTCGACGGTGACCGTGGTGACGACGCGGTACTCGACCGCTGCGCCATCGCGCAGGAGCGGGATGATCGTCAGCCCGGGCCCGGAGCTGCGCACCGTCGGGGTCGCGCCGTAGTCCGAGGCGATCCACGCGACCGCGGCGGCCCGCGCGGTCGGCTCGTCGACGACGGGCGCGGTCGTCGTGACCGCGACGTCGGGGCGCGCGTCGGAGCCGATCACGAACAGGCGATCGCGCTTGAACAGGAAGCTCACCGCGCCGCCGCGAACCGGCAGGCCGGCGTGACGCTGGATGAACGCGACGGTGCGCAGCGCGCCCCGACCGTGGACGACGTTCGACGCCAGCTGCCAGTCGGTGGCGACCGAGCCGGGTCCCAACAAGGCCAGCTGCTCGTCGAGGAGCCCGCGGGCGGCGGCCTCGGCGAGGCTCGCGCGGGCGTTGGCGCCCGGCACCGCGAGGCCGGGTCCCCACAGCCGGACCGGCACGCCGGTGTCGACGTCCCAGCTCGCCGCCCAGCCGGCATGGGCGTCGGTGAACGCCTTCCAGCGCGCCGCGGCGGCCGGCGGCGCCAGGCTATCGACGGTGCGGACCAGCCGACCCCGCGCGCCCTCGGCCAGCTCGACCGGTCGCTCGACTCGGCGGTCCGGTTTTCGGACAGCGGTGGCGTCGCGGGCCGCGCTCAGCGAGACCAGCGCGACAGCGAGGGACGAGAGCCAGCGGCGCATCGACGGCCATGGTGCCGCGACGACGATGGCGAGCACAAGCCCGACCTGCTGCAGGCCGGAGCCTGCAGGGTCGGTTACGCCCGCGCCGCGCGCCGCCGACGGCGCAGCACCAGCAGCACGCTGCCGACGCCGAGCAGCAGGGCGCCCGTGGGGTCCGCGCCCGTCGAGCAGCAGCCGCCGCCATCCTCGCCCGGCGCGGTCTCGTCGACGCAGGTCGCCGAGCAGCCGTCGCCCGACGTGGTGTTGCCGTCGTCGCAGGTCTCGCCGGTCTCGATCGCGTCGTTGCCGCACACCGGCAGCGCGGGGCCGGTGCGCTGGGCGACGATGCAGAAGTCGTCGATGGCCCAACCGCCGTAGCTGCCGCCACCATCGGCGGCGAGCTGGAACGCGACCTGGACCGAGCCGTCGGCGGCCTGGGCGTCGAGGGCGACGTCGTGGAAGCGCCATTCGCGATCGATGTGATCGACGGGCAGCTGGGTGTTGGCGGCCGCGGCGTTGCTCCACACCGTGCCGCCGTCGACGAGGAGCTGGGCCTGGTCGAAGTTGCCGTCCTCGACCGACAGCCAGCGCTTGTACTGCAAGTGCACGCCGGTCTTGCCGGTGGTGTCGACGACCGGCGAGGTCAGCGTCTCGAAGGAGTTGTCGCGGTAGCGCCCGTCGCGGTTGCTGCCGATGCCGAGATCTTGGCCGACCGCCTTGGTGCCGCTGGCCGCCGACGGTGGGTCGAGCTCACCGGCTTCACCGGTCGGCGCGCCCCACTCCCAGTCGTCGCTGCCGGTGCTCGCCGAGTGGGTCCAGCCGGCGGCGAACGGATCGCTCTCGAAGTCGGTGCAGTAGAGCGTCTCGGTCGGGCCGGCGTAGAGCTGATAGAACGGATCCGCCGGGTTCACCGGGTAGATGAGCTGGAGACCATTCTCGAGCACGATCGTGACGCGGTACTGAAGCACGGTGCCGTCGGGCTGGGCCGGGATGGTCGCGGCGAAGCGATCTCCGGTGCGGCTGAACGTGGTCGGCGTCGTCGATGACACGCCCTGGACCCTCCACTCGATGTAGGCCTGCCGCACAGATGCGAGCGGGCAGTCGAGGGCGGGCGTCGTGACGTCGAAGGCGAACGACAAGCCGTCGCGGGTGACCAGGCCGATGCCGAGCATCGACTGGGGATCGAGGAGGCCGTGGGCGTTGAACGCCGCGGCGATCATGCACTGATGGGGCGTGCCGTTGGAGAGGTTGCCGTCGTCGTCGTCGGCCGCGATGACCTCGACGTACGTGCTGGGGATGTCGGCGGCGCGCTGCAAGATCGCGTAGTACAGGTCGTCGGCGCGGCGCTTGCCGTCGACGGCGCCGTACTCCTCGATCATCGCCTTGCGCAGGTCCCACAGCGCGCCCGCGATGATGAGACCCGTGGCGTGGGGGTCGGGGCTGATGTCGCGCGGCCAGGTGGTCTCGCCAACTGGCGGGTCGATCTCGCGGAGCGGCTGGCTCGAGCCGGCGAAGAAGCCGCGGCCCATGCCGGAATCCTCGACGGTGGTGGCGGCCAGATAGTCCGACACGCCCTCCGACAGCGAGCTGTCACTGGCGCCGGCGCCCGGGATGATCGAGTTGAAGTGCAAGGCGTGACCGAACTCGTGGTAGACGACGTCGGGCAGGCGGCCGGTGTTCTCGCAGCCTTGACCCGACACGAAGAAGTTCAGCTCGTTGTAGCCGGCGTACGCGTTGCAGGTCTGAGGGATGTTGACGGTGACGTCGATCTGCCGATCGATCCAGCTGAGGTTCGGGTTGAGCTCGGCCTTGGCGAACGCCTTGATGCGGTTGACGTGGACGAACGCGGTCAGCTGGGCGTCGAGGGTCGGCGTCGAGGCGCCGGTCCACACGCCGCTGCCGGCGTCGGGGATCGAGATCAACGAGGTCGCGCCGTTGCCGCCGTTGGAGGAGACGCGGGCGCGAGGCCCGGTGACGCTGGCGAACACCGACGCCGGACCGGCGCCGTTGTAGCTGAACCCGCCGTTGACGTCGGTGGTGAGCGAGCTGGCGCCGATCGTGATGTTGGCGAACGGGACCACGAAGTCCTGGCGCATGATCGCGGGGTAGCGGACCGGGGTGTTGTACTTGAGCGTGCCGGCGCCGAACATCAGGCGCTGGTGGCGCGCGACCGGCTGGCCGGTCTCGGCGTCGACGTACACGTCCCACTGCGCGCGCGGGCTGTCGAGGTCGAGCGTGATGGTCTTGACGACGCGGTACTCGATGACCGGGCCGTCATCGCCGCGCTCGCGGATGATCGGCAGGATCGACACGCCACCCTCGGCGAGCAGCGTGGGCCGGGCCTGGTAGTCGGTGGTGATCCAGGCGATCGCCTTGGCGGTCGCCTCGGTCCCGGTGACGATGTGCGCGGGCTTGGGCGCCGTGACCGACGGGACCGCTTGCGAGCCGATGACGAACAGCCGGTCGCGCTTGAACAGGAAGCTGACCTCGCCGTGCTGCACGAGCAGGCCGTCGTGGTGCTGCGCGAAGCCGACGGTGCGCATGGTGTCGCCCTTGCCGTGGACGACGTTGGCGACCAGCTGCCAGTCTCCGAGCTTGGAGCCGGGCGCGATCAGCGCGAGCTGCTCCTCGAGGAGCGCGCGGGCCGCGGCCTCGGCGATGACCGGGCTCGCGTTGGCGCCGGGCACCGCGAGGCCTTCACCGGCGATGCGCAGCGGCACGCCGGTGTCGGCGTCCCACACTGCGGTCCACGATCCGTGGGCGGCGAGGAAGCGCTGCCAACTCGCGGCGGCGGCCGGCCGCGGCTGGTACTCGACCGGGCGAACCAGGCGGCCCCGCGCGCCCTTGGCGGTTTCGAGCGGACGTTCGGACAGGTAGTCCGGGTTCCGGACAGCCGCCGCTTCGTGAGCAACGAGCAGCGCGGGAAGGACGATCGCGAGCGAGTACAGCCAGCGGTTCATGGGACCATGGTGTCCCGCGACTGCCGCTGCGTCAGCAACGATGACGAGCTGACAGCACCCGACAGGGTCGACCTCCCAGGTGCCGCGCCGACGCGTCACCCGTGGGCCGATGTAGGTGTGGCCCTACCTGGCTACGCGAGGCCGCGAATCGACGAGGCCGGAGGCCTCGCAACCGGCTTCGCGGCGGGCTTCGCAACCGGGTTCGCAACCGGCTTCGCGGCGGGCTTCGCAACCGACTTCGCAACCGGCTTCGACGAGGCCGACACGCCGTTCCCAGCGTGCGTCGCGTCCTTGAGCGCGTCGAGCTTGGGCGTCTTCTCCCAGGTGAAGTCGGCGTCCTCCCGGCCGAAATGGCCGTAGGCCGCGGTCTTCTTGTAGATCGGGCGGCGCAGATTGAGCTCCTGGGTCAGCATGCCCGGGCGCGCGTCGAAGATCTGCGACACCGCGGCCGACAGCTTCTCGTCCGAGACGATGCCGGTGCCGAAGGTCTGCACCAGCATCGAGACCGGCTGCGCCACGCCAATGGCGTACGCAAACTGGACCTCGCAGCGACGGGCGAGCTTGGCCGCGACGATGTGCTTCGCGATGTAGCGCGCGAAGTACGCCGCCGAGCGGTCGACCTTGCTCGGGTCCTTGCCCGAGAACGCGCCGCCACCGTGGCGTGCCATGCCGCCGTAGGTGTCGACGATGATCTTGCGACCGGTGAGGCCGCTGTCGCCCTTGGGCCCGCCGGTCACGAAGCGACCGGTCGGGTTGATGTGGAACTTGGTCGACTTGGTGATGAGGTGGGCCGGCACGATCGGCTTGATGACCAGCTCGCGGATCGCTTCTTCGATCTGCTTGTTGGTGATCTTCTTGCCGTTGAGCTTGTCGGCGTGCTGGCTCGACACCACGATCGCCTCGACGCCGACCGGCACGTGGTCGACGTAGCGGACCGACACCTGGGTCTTGCCGTCGGGGCGCAGGAAGTTGACGCCCTGGGTCTGCTTCTTGCGGACCTGCGCGAGCCGGAACGCCAGCTGGTGGGCCAGCTGGATCGGCAGCGGCATCAGCTCCTTGGTCTCGTCGCAGGCGTAGCCGAACATCAGGCCCTGATCGCCGGCGCCCTGCTTGGACGCGTCGCCGCGATCCACGCCCTGCGCGATGTCGGGCGACTGCTGCTCGAGGGCGACCATCACGCCGCAGGTCGCGGCGTCGAAGCCCATGTCCGAGTCGGTGTAGCCGATCTCGGCGACCGTCTTGCGCACGATCGTCGGGATGTCGACGTACGTCGACGTCGTGACCTCGCCACCGACCAGCACGAAGCCGGTCTTGGTGAAGGTCTCGCACGCGACGCGCGCGCCGGGGTCGTCAGTCAGGATGGCGTCGAGGACGCCGTCCGAGACGGCGTCGCACAGTTTGTCGGGGTGACCTTCGGTGACGGACTCGGAGGAGAACAGGTAGCTTGCCATGGAGGTGGGGTTCATACCGACCCGATCAGAGGGTGTCAACGCATAGTCCCGGGGCGGTCGGCTCCGGCTCGACGCAGCGCATGAGCACGCGCGGTCGCTCGCGCCCGCGACGCGGCGCGGGTACGATGCGGCCCGATGCGCCTCTCGCTGTGTCTGGCCGCCGCGCTCGTCGTCGGAACAGCGTGCGGCGGGCATCCGCCACCGCCTCGACGCGGGGTCGCCGAGACCGCGATCTCCGACTGGGAGTTTCGTCGCTTCCAGGAGGTCCTCGACGTCGAGGTGTGGGTCGCCGACAACCGGGCGGTCGCCTACGCCGGCACCTACGTGCACGGCGCGGCCGAGCACGCTGGCAAGCTCACCGACGACGACGTCGTGAACGTGTTCGTCACCCGCTACCAGCGCGACGACGGCGTGGTGCGCGCGACCGTGAAGTTCGTGCGCCGGCTCGCGCAGGAGGCCGGCTACACCGTCGACGAGGACAAGGTCGAAGGCGTGCGTTTGGTCCGGCTTTCGGGCAACGGCGAGCTGTGGGCGATGTGGTCGGCCAAGGGCCACGTCGTCAAGATCGGCGGTCGCGGCCGCACCCGGATCCCCGACGACGTCGTCGAGTGGTACGGCGAGCGCTATCCGTCGACCATGCCGTCGGGTGCCCTCGAGGGCCCGCTGCCGGCCGGCCCCGACGAGGTCCGCCCCACCGAGCCCGACGCGCCCTACGATCCCGACGCCCCCGCGCCCGACTGGGACACCTACGATCCCAGCAAGACCAAGACGCCCGAGCCCACGCGCGAGAGCAAGCCCTGAGCTCGCCGACGCGCGTGCTACCGTTGGCATCGTCATGCAGGAACCTGCTCCGCTGGTCGAGACCGACGACGGCGTCGACGTCACGCTGATCCGCTGGATGCTCACGCTCAGCCCCGAGGAGCGCCTCGCCGTGCTGCAGGGCTTCGTCGACAGCGTTGCCGAGTTGACGCGTGCAGCGCCAGCCACCTAGGTTCAAGGAGGCGCTCGAGGTGCTCGCGCGTCAGCACGTCGAGCTGATCGTCGTCGGTGGCGTCGCGGCGGTGCTGGGCGGCGCGCCGATCTCGACCTTCGACCTCGACATCGTGCACGAGCGATCGCCCGCGAACGTCGGACGCTTGCTGGCCGCCCTCGAGGAGCTCACGGCGCGCTATCGCGATCTCGCAGGACGCGATCTGCGACCCGACGCGCGAGGCCTGGAAGGCGTCGGCCATCACTTGCTGATCACGAGCTGCGGACCGCTCGATGTGCTGGGACAGATCGGCCTCGGACGCGGCTATCATGAATTGCTCGAGGGCAGCGTGTCGCGGCCGCTCGGCCAGTTCTCGCTGCGCGTCCTCGGTCTCCCCGCCCTGATCCGGTCGAAGGTCGAGGCCGGCCGTGACAAGGATCGGGCCGTCCTCCCCATCTTGCGCCGCACGCTCGCGGAGAGCGGCGAGTCGAGCGAGTAGCTGCCTCGCGAGTCGCGCTATGGTCGCGGCGATGAGATGCCTGGTCGGGCCGATGAGGGCGACGGATCGGGGCGACGGCGGCGTGGTCGACGAGGTGATGCGCGCGGCGGGGGAGGCGGCGGGGCGTGAGGTGCAGTTCTCGGTGAAGCCGCCGCCGAAGGCCGAGTGAGCGGGTCTCTCCTCGGCATGAAGCGCACTCTCCTGCTCGCGATCCGAGCAAGACCAAGCCCCCGGTCCGCAAGGACGACTGAGGGCGAGGCGCAGCGGTCGTAGCGGGCATGGCCGGGTTTCGCCGGATGGCGTGACGAGGCCGCGGGATGTGGCAGGCAGGACAGAAAATTTACGATAGTTGATCCGCCAGCGGGAAGGCTCCGGTAGCATCGTCCGTACTCGTAGGTTGCTTGCTGCGAGCGGCTTGAACAGGGGGCTCTGATGACGCGCTATGAGTCGAATCAGGATTTCGTGAGCGGCGACGTGCAGATGGACGACGGGGCCGGGCGGGCACCGGGCAAGCGGTCGCTGACAGATCGGATGGGCAGGGGCGGCTACGAGCGAGGACTCAGTATCCCGAATCAGCCGACTCCATCGCCTGCCATCGCGCTGGGATCGATGGACGATCCGATGTCGCTGCACCTGCTGCCGGTCCAGGCCAAGTCGGACAGCGCGCCCGCGCCGCTCGACGGCTCGGGGCTGGCGACCGGTGGTGGCGGTGCCCTCGATCCGGGGGTGACCCTCGCGATGGGCGGCCACTTCGGTGCCGACTTCTCGAACGTCCGGGTCCACACCGACGGCGGCGCCGATGCGGCGTGCGCGGCCAACAACGCCCGGGCGCTGACCTCGGGCACCGACATCTACTTTCGCGCCGGCGCCTACGAGCCGAGCTCGGCGGCGGGCCGCGAGCTGATCGGCCACGAGCTGACCCATGTCGTGCAACAGCACCAGGGCCAGGCGGCGGGGCTGGCCGCGAAGTCGGAGGCGCCGGGCGCGCGGTCGTCGCTCGAGGCCGACGCCGATCATCAGGGCGGCGCGGCGGCGGCGGCGATGAGCAACGCGCCGATCGATTGGTCGACGGTGAGCCACGCGGATCTCGAGGCCGAGTTCAAGCGCCGCGAGGCCGCGGGCGAGACGGTGCCGGTGGCGGCGTCGCCGGAGAAGGCCAAAGCCCACCCGCTGCTCGCCGAGCTGGCGCGCAAGGCGACTCGCGGCGGCACGGTACCGAAGTCGAAGGGCGCGGCGACCCAGGCGGCGTCGGACAGCAACTGGTGGGGCTTCGGCTCCGAGTACAACTACGTCGAGGTGTCGGGGGTGAGCGGCTCGAAGTTCATCCAGCACCCCAACGACAGCACCGCCAACAACAGCTTCGCGGGCAACCTCAAGGCGCGCACCCACGGCGAGAACAGCCGCCGCGCCGGCAACTTCGGCGTGGTCCACAAGGGCCCTGCCGGCGAGGTCGAGCACCACCACGACGACTTCTCGAAGGCCGACTGGAGCCTGAAGACGCAGACCCAGATCGGCGGAGCCGGCTCGCACTCGCTCAGCATGCACAACTGGGCGTTCAGCAATATCGAGGCGAGCGAGTCGTACGAGGTCGTCGATCCGATCGTGAGCGTCAAGCCGGGCGCCTTCGGGTCCAACGTTTTCGGGCTCGACTCGCGCATCCCGGTCAGCATCAACGGGCCGGCCAGCGTGAAGGTGGCGGCCAGCCAGCTCACCAAGCAGTCGGTGGGCTGGACCTCGACGGCGTCGGCGCAGAACAGCGTGACGGTCACCAAGAACATGTCGCTGGGCCTGAGCGTCGGCCTCGGCGTGAAGGACGCCTGGAGCGTCGGCGCCGAGGCGGGCCTGAGCAGCCAGACGGTGTCGACGGTGTGGTCGCAGGTCCAGACCGCGGCGAGCAAGAGCGCGACCGCGGGCGTCGGCCTCGACACCGTGGTGACGCTGCCAGGCTCGGCCGACGGGCCCAAGCAGTGGTTCGTCTATCCGGTGTTCGACGTCGCCAACTTCCTGGTGAACGCCTACCCGCACAACGAGAAGACCGGCAAGATCACCGGCGCGGCCAAGACCTTCACCGCGACCCGGCTGTCGCTGGCGCGGCTCGAGCAGGTGCCGGCCGATGGCGACGGCAAGCTCACGCCGCCGGCCTCGCCCAATCCGATCGAGAAGGCCGAGGCCGAGCGCCTGGCCGCCGACAAGGAGGGCAAGGTGCTCGAGAGCGGCGGCAAGAAGGTGAAGATCTCGCTGCAGCGCGAAGAGCCGATGCGCAAGGACTTCGATCACCAGGACTACACGCAGACCCCGCTCACCGACGGTGCGTCGCGCGAGGTCAAGAAGACCTGGAGCGGAGAGCTCAAGAACTCGTGGGCGATCACCGACTCGGGCGGCCAGAAGGTGTCGAGCAGCGAGGGCTGGTCGCTGGGCGTGAGCGGCGGCGCGGGCGGGCCCGGCAAGGACGCGGTCGGCCCGTCGGCGGGCGCCAAGGTCGGCGTCAGCGAGCTGACCACCACCGCGGCCGAGTTCGGCGACGCGATCGCGGTGTCGGGCGAGAACGTCAGCGCCGCCAACGTGTCGTTCACGACCACGGTCACCGGCACCAAGGATCCCCACAAGGCGACGCAGGTGATCCTGACGCCGATGTTCAAGGAGCGCATCTACACCTACGAGGGCCAGGACGCGGCCGGCACGTGGGTCCCGGTGCCGGTGCGCGGACGCAGCCGCGAGTACTACCCGATGCCGGCGCTCACCCAGCAGGACGTGCCGCGCGGCACCGAGCTCAAGCCCGAGGCGGCGGCGACCCTCGATCCGACCGCGACCCAGGGCGCGGCCGACGAGGCCAAGCGCCTACGGGCCGAGGCCGAGGCCGAGCCCGACCCGATCAAGAAGCAGGCGAAGCTGGACCAGCTCGAGGGCACGCTGGCGAACAACCGGCCCGCCCTCGAGGAGGTCGTGATGCGGGCCCACCCGTCGCTGATCGCGATCGATCGCGCGAAGAACCTCTACAAGATCCGGGTGACGGTGCCGGCGGCGACCGGCCAGGCCGGCAGCCACGTCGAGGAGGACTTCGTCGGCACGCTGGAGTCGCTGCTCGACTTCACGCCGCGCAGCACCGCCAACCACGACGCCGGCGGCGCCCTCGGCACCGGCGACAGCGACAACGGCACCGTGAAGATCGACTCCGAGCTCGGCCTCGGCGGCACCGGCGCCCAGGGCCGGGTCCACAGCGCGCCCGGCGACATGGATCTGTCGGAGACGATCAAGGTCACGGCGCCCACCGCCGACGCCGCGGCCGAAGCGCTGGCCCACGCCATCCAGCACACCATCGAGACCGCGACCGTGAAACGCGACGACGGCAAGCTCGGCTACGTGTTCCTCGAGATGACGGTCGGCGCCTACCCGACCGGCGCCAAGGACGAGGGCAAGACCATCAAGTGGACGCCGGCCGAGGCCAAGGCCGGGTCGAAGTCGTTCAAGGGCAAGGACGGCAAGTCGCACACCCTCACGCTGGCCCAGGCGATCGCGTCGCCCAGCTCGTCGCGCGGCGCCAACACCTTTTGGCGCGGCCCGATCGACGCCTCGGGCACCTACGGCGAGATCACCAAGGTCATCGGCTACGCCGCCGTCGGCAAGGGCGGCGAGCAGTTCTTCTCGACGCCCAACGTGGGCCAGCGCTACCAGGAGGTCGCCAACGGCGACCAATCGGCCCAGCACGACACCGAGCGGGCCAAGCTGCTCGACGCGCTCGGCCCGCAGATCGCGAAGTACATGAAGGAGAAGATGTACGTGAAGGCGCTGAAGCGGGCCTACACCGTCGCCCGCATGCTCAACGACGTGAAGGCGCTGAACGACTTCGCGGTGCTGACCCGCGACGACAATGGCACGCTCAAGACGGTCAGTGAGCATGTCAGTGGCTTCAATGACGACATCGTCGCCGCCGACGGCAAGGCGGTCGAGGCGCTGTCCGAGGCCGACGCCCAAACCAAGGCCGAGAACCTGTCGCACCGGATCCACGCGCTGGCCGAGGGCGGCGCCGGTCCGGGCGAGGCGATGGACCGCGCGATCGCGATGGCGAAGCAGAAGCTGCGCGGCTACCAGCAGG
>Ga0209181_10007615_pt1 | contig 14789 bp, 10 predicted proteins | sample MAT05_FD_187208 | JGI IMG/M metagenome (GOLD analysis project Ga0209181, IMG submission 187208) | Freshwater microbial communities from Lake Fryxell liftoff mats and glacier meltwater in Antarctica - MAT-05 (SPAdes) (version 2) | ecosystem: Environmental > Aquatic > Freshwater > Ice > Liftoff... | reverse complement strand
CGTTTTCTCTGCACCTAGATCAGCCTTCAAGTCAATCCCCTCCAGCCGCAAAATCAAAGGATCAGCCGTAATCGTCCAGCCATCCTTTTCCAAGGTTAGTCGTAAGGCATTATGGTATCGATCGCGCCTAGACATGATTCAACCCTCACTCCAACATCCCCTTCAACTCCACCATTCCCTTCTGAATCTTCACCTCCAACTCAGCCAAACTCGCCAAAATCTTCTGCGGCGGCACATGATCCACCACCTCATGCACCACCTCCTTATAGCGATTTAGGCTCAAATCATAGCCATTCGCCTCAATCTCCGCCTTCGGCACACAAAAACTTTGCGCCGTCCGAGGTCTAGTCAACTCACCGCGATCGCGCTCCTGCCACCGCGCCAACACATCCGGCAAATTATTCTTCGCGTGCTCCTCAGCCACCAGCTCCAACTTCGGCACCACCCCCAACTTATCCTCAGACAAAAGCGGCTGCCGCTTATCATCCAAGCTCCAACCATCCGCCTCCACCTCATAAAACCAAACCCTATCCGTTCCGCCCGAATTGGTCTTAGTAAACAGCAAAATCGCCGTAGACACCCCTGCATAAGGCTTAAACACGCCCCCCGGCAGCTTCACCACTGCATCCAGCTTTTGATCCTCCACCAAAATCTGCCGCAGCTCCTTGTGCGCCTTCGACGATCCAAACAACACCCCGTCCGGCACCACCACCGCAGCCCGTCCCCCCGGCTTCAGCAACCGCAAAAACAACGCCAAAAACAATAGTTCCGTCTTCTTCGTTTTAACAATTTGCAGCAAATCCTTCGCCGTATTCTCATAGTCCAAAGACCCTGCAAACGGCGGATTTGCCAACACCAGCGTATACTTCTCCTCCTCCCCCGCATGGTCTTGCGACAACGAATCCCGATAAATCACATCAGGGTTCTCCACCCCATGCAACAGCATATTCATACTGCCAATCCGCAGCATCGTATTATCAAAATCAAAGCCGTGAAACAGCTCGCGGTGAAAATGCGCCTTCAACTTAGCATCCCTAAAAATCTCAGGATGATGCGATCGCAAATACTCCCCAGCCGCCACCAAAAAGCCACAAGTGCCACTCGCCGGATCACAAACCACATCTTTAGGCGTCGGAGCCGTCATCTCCACCATAAGCTGAATAATATGGCGCGGCGTGCGAAACTGCCCATTCTGCCCCGCACTCGCAATTTTGCCCAACATGTATTCATACAGATCGCCCTTCGTATCGCGATCGTCCATCGGCACATGATCCAGTAAATCCACCACCCGCGCCAGCAGCGCCGCAGTCGGAATCGTAAACCGAGCATCCTTCATGTGATGCGCATAGGTAGAGCCATCTCCATAGCTGCTCAAAAACTCCGTCCGCAGAAATGGAAACACCTGCTCACTCACCACATCAAACATTTCCCGCGCTTCCAAATGCTTAAACCGCGACCAGCGCAACTGCTCATAAGGTCTGTCCTTCGCATCATTCCCCGCCGGAAACACAGGATTTTCGATCGGGCGTTTAGTCGTGTTCGCCTTGTTCTCTGCCAAGGTATACAAATCATCCAACCGACGTAAGAAAAGTAGATACGTAATCTGTTCAATCACCTCTAAAGGATTCGAGATGCCGCCCGACCAAAAAGCATCCCATATCTTATCAATTTGCGATCGAATTTCACCCGTCAGCATCGTATATCCTTACGTTTAACTCGTCTTACTCCAGCCCACTAGCTAGAGCGATCCGACTTGTTCACATCAATCTAATTCATCTTGAGGATTGAATCGTCCTAATCATAGCCATTTTTCCAAGGTTCAGCAGCAAGGTCAAAGCACTATTAGTAGTACAAGTTTTCAATGTCTGAAATACCATTCCTTGAGTCCGGCATTCTCACACCAGGTCTTGACCATCGTGCTGACCGTTGGGACAGTCAGACATCCCCGCTTCCCCATAGGCTAGCAAGCTAGCGCATCCCACTGGGAATTTATTTCAATGCAGATCCCTAACCTGTCGATTTTTCTTATTTCTGAAGAGGCTTATTGCATCGACAGCGCGATCGCGTTGTGTAACCTAGAGCACAACTTCTGCGAACCATTTTCTCTTAGATTCAGTGAAACTCTATTCATTCATTGAATCTAAGAATATGCCAGAGCCGCATGACCATAGCCATCAGCATCATTCCTCGCATTCCTGTCCTCACTGTGGAAATAAGACTTCTCCCAGTGCCGCTACAGACCAGGAAGAATCAGATCATCCCTCTCACCACCCATCCCAATTTCTCTCCAAGCAGTCGCGCCGCGCTTTCCTGACTTCATTAGGCGCTGCCACCGCGTTGGGCACCAACATGATTGGCTTTTTACGAGACCCTCAAGCAGCCAAAGCCCAAACGCTGCAAGTTGCCGACTCGATTCGAGATGCAAGCAATATTCATACGCTCAAAGCCACACCTGAAACTTGCTTCTGGGGCTTCTTTGACAAAGACTTGCCGCCCGTGTTGACGATCGACTCTGGAGACATTGTCTACGTGGAAGCTTTGACACACCATGCCGGGGATGCCCCTGACCTGCTGATGGACGAAGGAGTTAAGGCAGTCTATGAAAAAATCACCGATCGCGGACCGGGAGTTCATATCATGACGGGCCCCATTGCTGTTCGCGGGGCAGAAGTTGGAGATACCCTGATGGTACGAGTGCTTAAAACCCAACCCCGCCTCGCATACGGCAGCAACATTGCGGCTAACTGGGGTTACTTGTACGACAGCTTTAAGAAGGAGCGCATCACCATCTACAAAATTGATGCGGAAGCCAACCTAGCTGAACCTGCATTTGCCTATGACTTTAAGGGCAGACCCATCTACGATACGCCCGGATTTATCACAGCTCCTGATGCCAGCGCTCGGGAAGTGATTAAAACCAAAGTGGCTATTCCTATGCGTCCTCACTTTGGAGTAATGGGAGTCGCCCCCCAAGAAAGTGGGCGCATCAACAGCATTCCGCCCGGTGCCTTTGGCGGCAACATCGACAACTGGCGCAATGGAGCCGGGGCAACCATGTATTATCCGGTCTTCAATCGAGGCGCTAATTTTTATGTCGGTGATACACACATGGCGCAGGGCGACGCTGAATTGTCAGGAACGGCGATCGAAGCGTCGATGAATGCCTACTTGCAGATCTTCGTCATCAAAGACTTTGCGATCACTAATCCTATTATGGAAACTGAAACGCACTGGATTACCCATGGTTTTAACGAAGATCTCAACAAAGCTATGCGGCAATCGGCTGACCAGATGCTGGATTTTTTGCAAAGTAAGCGGAACATGAGTGCTGATGAAGCCTACTCCTTGATTTCGGTTGCTGTGGACTTCAGCGTGACGCAGGTAGTAGATATTCGACGGGGCTGCCATGCTGCACTCCCCAAAAATGTGTTTCTGCCTACTCCTTATTCCACGTAGGCTGTGACTATATCTTGCAGGGTTGTGTCGCAAGTTTTTTAAAGTGACAAACGAACCGTGCCAATCGTATTTGCCTTAAGCGCTTACTCCAAAGATTTCTTCAATTCCGCTCAAGGCAATCATCGCTTCACACCATGTATCCGATCGCCATCCAGCCGTCGCCGTTCTCATTTCTTACTGTACCGGAATCTTTACAACAAACTCAGTGCCTTGCCCCAGAGTTGAGTGACAATCGATCTTACCGTTGTGTTTTTCAGTGACAATTTGATGACTGATCGACAGTCCTAGTCCAGTCCCTTTGCCAATGGGTTTGGTGGTGAAGAAGGGGTCGAAAAGTTTCGTTTGGACTTCTTGACCGATTCCCGTACCATTATCGGCAATCGCGATATTCACCCAGTTGGCATGACTCATGAAGGTGCGGATGGTAATCGTAGGATTCGTCAATTTGGGTGTGTTTTGGGTATTCTCTTCTAGAGCATCAATGGCATTGCTGAGCAGATTCATGAAGACCTGGTTGAGTTGGCTGGGGTAACATTCCACCAGGGGCAGTTCTCCATAGTCTTTGATGATGTGCAGGACGGGATGGTCTGGGTTAGCTTTGAGGCGATGTTGCAAAATCAGCAAAGTACTTTCGATGCCTTCGTGCAGATCGACCGCTTTGAGGTCTGCTTCGTCTAGGCGGGAGAAGTTCCGCAGAGAAAGGACGAGTTGACGGATGCGATCGCTGCCCAATTTCATGGAATTGAGTAGTTTGGGTAAGTCCTCTTGTAGATACTCCAGATCGTTTTCTTCCATCCAGGTTTGAATCTTAGGATGGGGCTGGGGATAACATTTCTGGTATAACTCAACCAAGGTCATCAGATCGCAGACGTGTTCTTGGGCAGGCTCCACATTGCCCTTGATGAAATTGACGGGATTATTGATTTCGTGGGCGACACCCGCCACCAATTGACCGAGGGCCGACATTTTTTCGCTCTGCACTAGATGTAACTGAGACTGCTTCATCTGGGCTAACGTTTGGGCAAGTTCAGCGCTGCGTTGCTCCAGATTCTTTTGGACATGGCTCAGTTGCAGATGGACTCGAATGCGTGCTAGTGCCTCCTCGTGCTGGATCGGTTTGGTAATGTAATCAACGGCACCCAAACTTAAGCCTTTCACCTTATCGACTAAGTCGGACAGCGCCGTCATGAAAATGACTGGAATGTCGCGGGTTGTGGGGTCGGCTTTGAGCTGCCGACAGGTTTCAAAGCCGTCAATTCCCGGCATCATCACATCCAGCAGAATAATATCAGGATGGTAGGACTGGAGCCTTTGCAGGGCAGCATCTCCGCTTTTGGCGATCGCCACACGGTAGCCCATCTCACTCAAGACATCAAACAAAACCTGAATATTCGTGGGATTATCATCCACGACGAGAATGGTGCTGAACGGGGCAGTGGTTTCCACAGACATAAGTCAATTCCTAAATTCGATGAGCGAGTGGGTGAACGTCTCCAGGCTGGAAAGCCCCTAGACATGCGGAGCCAACAAATTGAGTAGGGCTTCATCATCAAACATCTGGCTCAGTTCCAACAGCTTGTTGGCAAAGGGGGCGTACTGACCATCGAGTTGCTTGAGGCGACTCGCTTCCCGTTGAATATCGGCCATGAAACCATCCTGGGCCGCCCGGTAAAGGGTGACTAATTCGGCGGCGGCGGGCACTACCCAATCCGTTGGATTGTCTGCAACCGATGCAACGATCGTTTCTTCTGATGTTTCGTAAATCCACTGCAACTCCAGGTGACGTTGCAACTCACTCAGCAGTCCAGTGAACTCGATCGGTTTGGGAAAAAAGCTGTTGCACCCAGCATCCATGGCTTCTTGCAGATCCACCTGGGACAGGCTGGCGGGAGACGCAATAATCGGGGTGTGGGCAAAATCGGGCAGTTGGCGCAGGCGGCGGGTCATTTCTAGCCCCGTCATCTGAGACATCATCACATCGGTGATAATCAAATCGGGACGCATCTGGAGGGCGACATCCAGTCCGGTCTGTCCATCATCCGCCTCTGCCAGCTTGAAGCCCAGGGGGGCGAGCATGCCCATCACGACCGCACGATTTTCCCGGCGATCGTCGATCACCAAAATCTTACGCCGTTCACCCTGGTAGCCGACCACCTTTTGGTGGGCAGTAGCAGCTTGAGACAACCAATCGGCAGCGGTAGGTAAATCGACTTCAAACCAGAAGGTGCTGCCTTTGCCCAGAGTACTGTCAACCTGAATTGTACTGCCCATCTTCTCGATAATTTGTTGGCTGATGGCTAGCCCTAAGCCCGTGCCTTCGGTGTTGCGTTCCCGTTTGCCCGCCTGTTCAAAGGGTAGGAAAATCGTCGCAAGTTTTTCGGTGGGAATGCCAATCCCTGTGTCGTTCACTTGAAAGCGCAGCCGCCGAGTGCCATTGCATTCGATGAGTCGATCAACCGGTTCCACCCGGAAGGTGACAGTCCCGAAATCCGTAAATTTGACGGCATTGCTGAGCAAATTCAACACCACTTGTCGCAGACGTTTATCATCGGCATGAACGGCGGTGGGCAAGTTGGCAGCAGGCTGATAGTGGAAGGCAACGCCCTTTTGCACCGCTCTGACCCGGCAAATATCGACGGTGGTGGTGAGGAAGTTGGCCAGGTGGAAATCCTGGGGATAGAGATCCATTTTCTGGACTTCCAGTTTGGACAGATCCAGAATGTCGTTGATCAGGGTGAGCAGGTGAGTGCCACACTGGTGAATCACGCCCAAGCCCTTCTGTTGCTTGTCGGTGGTGGCGGGGTCGCGTTGGAGGATTTGGGCATAGCCGAGGATGCCATTCAGAGGAGTTCGCAGTTCGTGGTTCATGTTGGCGAGAAATTCGCTCTTGGTGCGATTAGCCACTTCTGCCGCTTCTTTTGCCTGTTGCAGATCCGCCGTGCGTACATCTACCCGTTCTTCGAGTTCTACATTACTTTTTTCTAAGGCTGCCTTTGCCTGTTGCAAAACCACTTCTATTTGTTTGCGCTGGGTAACCTCTTGTTCGAGTTTCTGATAGGCTTCAACTCTTGTACCAACAGCGTCTTGAATCGTCTGAGCCAGAAACTGGATTTCGTTATTGGGTAATCTACTGGGCATGGCGAAATGGTCAATGCGTTGACTGTCGGTGACGGCTTTCTCCAATCGCTGAAGTGGTTGCAGGATCAATCGCTGAATCAGTAGCAGCAGCAGGGCCAGAATGACGAACATGCCAATGATCAGGGTAAGTGTAGACATCGAGAACGTTTGCCATGCTTGTTGTTGCAGTTCTTCCACATTGAGAATGGCGATCGTCATGCCTCGACGGTCAGACTGACCAAACAAGGTGCTGCTAAAAGGCAAAATTTCCACCAAGACGGGCTGACCATCGACAGTGGTGCGGAGGCTCGTATCTGTTCCGGTTTGAGCTGCTTGCTCCAGCACCTGTGCCAATTCTGGATGAATCAAGGCATAGGGTGGATTTTGTAATTCTTCTCCGCTCCGGGCTAGGGTTTTTCCATCTGGAGTGACGATCGCCACTTCCAGTACACTGGGTAAGGTCGCGTAATTCTGGGCAATCCGATTAATAATGCTGGTATTCCCCAGTTCAATAAGCCCTTCCGCAGAAAATCCAACTCCTTGGGTAATCGATTGGGCTCTTTGTTGTAACTCCTGTTCCAGTTTGGATTGAATCAGAAAGTAGTTGAATCCCAACGTGGCTAAGCCGACTGTGGCCAAGGAAATACCAAACCCGGTCAACAGTTGACGGGATAAGCAGCGTTTGGAGGAAGTTGCTTTGCGATTCATGCCTTCCACGCCTCCATTGCCTTCTTGACCAATGTTCCATCAATTTTTACATCTTGCCGAATCGTTCGACCGTGACGCGGATCTTCCTTCAGTAGTTGAATGATTTGGGTTTTTGCCTGACTGAGCCGACCATCCGCCTGAAACATCCGCTGATTCAAGGCCATATCCCCTTTTTTCACCCCTGCATAATCACTGGTAAAAGACGCACCTGTTTGGCCTAGTTTTTTGCCAACGGCGGCAAATACTTCAGTTGGCTTGGTTTCAACCGCATGCATCACATCAAACCAGGCCAAAATAAACTGCGTTAGTTCGGCTTCTTTCGCGGTCATCGTTTTGTCACTGGACATTAAAGTATCAATCACCAGGCTATCCACTTCTTTTGTGGTGTAAATCACATTGCCCTGGATGGTTTTAGCCGTTTCTCCAAGCATTGGCTGCCACAGAATGGCGGCATCAATCGCTCCCGAAACAATTTTTTGGGCGGCCACCTCATTGGAGTAATCCATAATCTCCACCTCAGCCGGTTTGATGTGATGGGCCTTCAATGCTTCCAAGAGAATTAAATGATTCACGGTTCCTAGCTTGGCACCGACTCGTTTACCGCGCAGATCTCCAACTGATTTAATCGCTGATTTAGCGACCATCCCATCGGCTCCCGCCGAAATATTGGTCGTCATTAAAACAACCGGACTCCCATTACTCGGATCAACCTGCATCACATCCCAGAACGAAGCAAACGCCGCATCTAATCGGTTGTTCATTACCGCCCGACTCGAATCTTGCTGGTTATCAAATCGCACTAGTTCGACCTTGAGTCCGCGTTGTTTGAAAATCTCTGAGGCTTGGGCATAGAGGGCGATATCAAATCCCGCCCAGCTGGTAATACCTACACGCAAAGGCTTCAGTGATTGATTTTGCCCAATGCTACAGGCATTCAGGCAAAATGTTAGGGATAGGGCGATCGCAAACAGACTGAGAAAGGTTGATTTAACGCCTAATCTTAGCTTTTGGCTGATGCAGATTTGAACGACTTTCGCACCATTCTTGAGGGACAGGTATCCCACTAGCCCCGCTGCGCCAAAGATTCGCACCACAAAAGAAATAATTAGGATAAGTGGTAACGTACGGACTTTGTAGGATCTCTGGGGCTGGCTTGGGGATGACAATGGGGTAAGTTTCATAAACACGCCGGGTTGGATAAGTGGAGCAGGGGTTTCGCCGATTCGCTACCAAAGGTACCAACACTCGCGAGAACGATAATTGCACTGCACCGAACGGCTTCCCCAAGAATTCCCAAAAAATCCAGCTTCATCTCAACTGCTACTTGTCAATAGGAGCGAGAACGGTTCTCGGCGTTGCCGAATGAAGTATGAATTAAGCCAATGCTGGAATAGATTGGTATTTTAAGTAATGTAGTAGCCATTTACATAGAGTGGGGTCGAGCCGAGATACGTGCGAAACAGTGCCGCGAAAACTTGAAAAGCTCTTGTAGTGGTGACTTCAGCGATTGCGGCTTTTAACCAATTTAGACCGATTCAGCTACGAGATTTCAAGACTTTCAGGGCTGTGTGGCACTATTTCGCACGTATCTCGGCTCGACCCCGTCGTGGCATTAGGGAAGCCCAAGACCTGGCCTTCATTGCCTACATCTGGGTTGATGTGAAGTGGCAGCACAGCCTCACCAATATCCTGGAAGCAGTGCCGGAGGAAGGAGGGATATAGAGCGATCGCTTACTCAAAGCATTCAGTTAGAGTCTAACCTGCCGCCCTCGGTAGCCCGATCTTGCAGAGGAGAGTGCTGCCTAGCCGCCCATCAGCTAAACTTCAGTCAGTTAATAGCTACCCTTCCTTTTAACCAATTTAGTGAAATTTATACTATGAAATTCTTTTCAAAACGTCAGTGGGTTTCTGCAACCGTCATTGCCAGCATCCTGCTGGTCAGAGCGTTTGGTTCTACCGCCACCGCTAACCAACCCCCCATCGCCACGATTCAACGCCTCACCGCTGGTGACCGGGCCTGTTATATAGAGCTAACAGACGATAGTGGTCAAACCTCAACTGAATTTGCCAACTTCACAATTTGTGAACAACAGCTAGTGGGTAAACGGGTACGTCTCACCTACGAATCGGGCAATATTCTAGCAGAAGCCTGCCAGGGGAATCCCGACTGCGGGCAAAGTGAGACGGTCATGCTGATTACTCAGGCAGAAGTTTTAGCTCCCGTCAATGCACCGACAACAACCATCCAAACTCTAGCTGACGGTAATTATCGCTATTGGAATGGAACTACCAACCAGCGCATCGTTTCCAACGAAACGCTCCTAGCCAATGGCGGCATTGTGTTCCTCTTCCGCAAGCAGGGGAATAACGTGACTGGAATTTTTTCCTATGTGGATGGAGAAGCGATTTGTGTCCAGGGACAGGTCAACGGCAACACCATTAGTGGGCTTGCAGTCCAAACACTTCAGGGCGCTTCTGTGCTGAGTGCAGGAGAATCTTTTGCAAGTTTTGGTTCCAGTGGAGCTTTATCCGTCCGACGAGGGCGCAAAGTTAGCCGCCAAGTGGTTCGCTATGACAGCGCGCTGCTGAATCTGGCTGGGTTGAATCGGATTAATGCAGGATCAGTCCTACCACCTAGGGGATGTATTTAAACTCTTCCGAGCACCTCATCTTTGAACAAAAATCTGAGCAGGAAGGCGATCGCCTTCCTCCCATCTTGCTGCCACTGCCCTACCCATGTGGAAGACGTAAGGGGGAGCGAGCCGAGATACGTGCGAAACAGTGCCACGGAAACTTGAAAAGCTCTTGTAGTGGTGACTTCAGCGATCGCGGCTCGACCCCGGCTCAACCTTCAGCACTAAACCCGGAGCCGGACGATGCGGATTTTCACCTTTCAAAAAGGGCATAGCCATCCCACTAAGTTACACCATCAAACAAAGTATAACTTAATGAAACTTTCTCCCCTCAAAATTCCCCCATTCTCCACAACCCTCCTCAAACCCAACCCCCACAACCCTTTCAGCCCTTCTCCCATTCACTAACTTTTATCTAATACTTAGTGAAACATAGAGAACAGGTTTCGACAGAGAATAACACTAACAATTACACTAAACATCTTTCACAAGATTCTGGAGAACAGAATCCTGGGCGCAGCTGTTGAAGAAAAGTTGCCACCCCTTCGCTTGAGGCGATCGCAGTTAATCTAACTCCATTTTGAGCCGGGAGGTTGACTGCGGACGTTGCAGAAGATTACTGGCGATACCAACATCAGTGACCTATCACGGTACTAAAATATTGACGAGCAAGGAACGGATAATACATTGGTCTCCGCATGAAATTAAGTATAAAGATATTTAATTGAAGTTAACGCAAACTAGAATGAAAAAATATAGTTAGAGAAACAGAAATGATTATCAATCTATGAAGATGTATTAGCTTTCCTTAGAACCCAGTTTCATGAACTATAACTTAAGTGATAACGACCCCGTTCACCCGCCGCTAGAACTTTTCCGACTTCACCAACCAACTTGATACGGTCGGTGGGCAACGGGAAATCCTGTGGATGTGAGCCTCAGGAGGTAGTCAATGACTCGCTCCTGAGTAAAATGACGGTTTCGCTGGTGGTTGGTGTGGCGGGAAAGGATTAGGATCACTCATTCGGTTGCCTAACAGTCGCCTCAAGTAGTTTGTATCGGATTGCCTTAGTCGCAGCAGCCTAACAGCCGTGAACTCCTCGGCGCACTGGGAAATTGCGGAAAAAACCAGCGAATCTACCGTGCGTCCAATGCTGTGAGTAGTTAGGACTAGGCATACTAAAAGCAGCAAAACTTAACTCTTGAAAGCCGACTGCGCGATGTGTTAATCGTACCGCCTCAACAAAGGATTTTGCAATTGGGAGTTCCACTCATTGCCTATATTTTAAAAGAATAGTAGAATTTGCTTGAAGCCTGTAATGGTTTCCCTGCTTAATATAAGCAGCTAACGAGAATACAGCCCTTTTCAGTCTGATGAGGTATGGTAAAAGCCCTGAAACATTTGCTATATGCCGATCTAAGATCTTGATTCGTACCTCACTAGAGTGGGAAACGCTGTAGGAATTTCAAATATGGCTTTAGATCAACTTGAGGCGTTTTTAAAGAAAATGCAGTCTGAACCTGCACTTAAGAACGAGGTGCTCAAAGCATCAACTGCAGATGATGTTGCGCGAATAGCACTAAAACTTGGTTTTGAATTTTCAGGTGATGAATTACTGAGAATGTCAGGAAAGAAATTTGGCGGAGTTACTGTTATAAAAACCGATCTTCCTGGGGAGTATAATTAAACGCTTTTTGAATGTCTGATTGTACAAGCACAGGAAGACTCAACCACTCTGGACTGAAAGTCCAGAGGTTGAGAAGGGACTGAAAGTCCCAATCTATTCCAGCAAAAAATTATCGTTATCCTGATTTGATGGATTTCGGTGATGTTCCAAATACTCTGCCACCATTTCCTCGGTTATGTTTCCTGTACTCCATGCCCCATACCCAACTGCCCAAAAATGTTTCCCCCAATAGCGCTTCTGCAATTCAGGAAATTCCTGTTGCAGCAACCGTGACGTTCTACCTTTCAGCCGCTTCACCAAGTCACTGATTGATTTAGAGGGGGGATATTCAATCTGCATGTGCACATGATCTTGGCGTATGGTTAAACTCAGCGGAGTGGGTGACTGCTCCGCTGAGTTTAACCATACGCCCCCTTGGGCAGCGTTATCGCTGGTGGTGGGGAATAATAACTTTCTACTCGAATTAGAAACTTGACCATTATCCGTGTCTTTCAAGCTTGTCGGCATCATTCTGCTCTCCACCGCTGATGAATCTGCTCCTAGCCTCGTGGCAGCCTGCTTAGCTAGTCTTGCTCCACCCGCCAGATGAGGACGGTTCCTCCCTCATCGCCACTGACGAGGAATGAACCCTCTCGACTAAAAGTAATCGATGTGACTGGTCTGTGATGGTCTGTCAATGTGAACGCAAGTTTTCCTTGACTGTCATTCGCCTGCAAGTCCCATACAGAAATAGTGTGATCGAAACAGGCCACCGCCAGGTAACGACCACTCGGACTCAAGGCAATATCGTTCACACCGCTGTGCTGCTCTAGAGCCGTGAGTAACCCACCTGCTGGTGTCCAGAGGCGCACCGTTGATCCCCCGCCTGCGGCGATCGCCTGCCCCCGAAAACTAAAGGCAACTGCAACCCGACTCACTTCTTGGTCAGGATCAGCCAAGGTTCTGAGATACTCCCCAGCACTCGTCCACAGGTGAATCTGCTGATCCGTACTCGCGGTCACCATTAAGTCTCCCCCCGGGCTGATGTCCACCCCACTGACGTTGGTTCGATGTTTAGCTAATTCTCGAATGAGCGTTCCCTGCTGAGTCAAAAGCCTCACCTTGCCGTCAGCACTGCCGATTACAATCAAGCCCTCTCTTTGCGAATTCACCGTTGGATTCACCGCAACCGCGAAGATGCTGCCATCTCGACCGGGAAACCGCTGTAAGGTCTGATTGTTAAAATCAGAGAGACGCACTGTTCCGCCAAAGGTCGTACTAATGACGAAGTTGCCTTTAGGATCAATCTCCACATCACTAACAGAGCCTTTGTCTCCTGCATAGGGCGTTCCCAGAGGTGTCCCATCAGTTTTCCAGAGTCGAACCCAGGTATCCCAACTGCCTGTAGCAAACTCATCTCTCCTTGGAGTAAACACAATGCTCGTGACCGCATTTTGATGCGCCAGCAGGGTTTTAGAGTGGGTAATATGGGTAACTTTAGAGGGAATCGCGGTGAAAATGACGAGGGAAATGCCTGGACGGAGGTGGTTCGGCTCCTCTCCAATCACACTGCGATTTGTTTCATAGATGATTTGCCATTGCCGCGTCTCCCTGTAAAAGTATTGGGCGATCGCCAGTAAGGTGTCCTCCGCTTGAACCGTATAAACCCAAACGCCTGTGATATAGGGAATCACAAGCTGTATCCCTAGGTGGAGGCGGTTCGGATCATTCCCAATCACACTGCGGTTTGTCTCGTAGATAGCGTGCCATTGATGAGTATCGCCATAGAACCGTTGGGCGATCGCGGACAACGTATCTCCCGATTGGACAGGATAAACGCTGACCCAAGTAATATCCGGAATGACCAGTTGAAGCCCCGGACGGAGTAGTTCTGGGTCATTCCCAATCACATTCAGATTCGTTTCATAAATTAAGTTCTGCCGCTCGGCATCGCCATAGAACCGTTGGGCGATCGCGGACAACGTATCTCCGGCTTGAACCGTATAGGCTCGAAAATCCGGAGGAGGGATGATCAGTTGCATCCCCAAGCGAATCTGGTTGGGGTCACTGCCAATCACTTCACGATTGGTTTCATAGATTGCACCCCAGTGCCGACCTATTCCATAGAAGCGGCGACCAATGGAAGAGAGAGAATCCCCTCGTTGTACGGTATATTGAAGGCTACCTGCTAGAATCATGAGAATTCTCCTACACGTTATAGATGATTGATCAATTGTTCGGAATCTACATAGGAATTCGCAGGATTTGTCCTGGAGAAATTTGTTCCGGATGGCTGAGCAAATCACGATTGGCTTCAAAAATGCGCGGGTATAGGGAGCTGTTGCGATAGAATTGTTTAGCAATGCCAGAGAGAGTATCACCGCTTTTCACTTGATATTGGGAAAACCCGTAATACGGATCGATCAAGGCACGTCCAAAGACAATGGGAATTACAACTTTATGCTGGATTTCACTCCCGTCTTTGGGAGAAATTTCAAATACTTCGAGTGTGCCTGATGGCGTTTTCGGAATGGTATTAATTGGCATGGCAATCTGAAAGTTTGCCCACGAAGATCCACCGGCAGCGGTGAAAAATTTCTTGGCAATTTCTACGCCATTATAATCACGAACTCGGACTTGCAAAGTGCCTTCAAAAGCAATAGCGATGCCGCAGATTTTAATCGGATCATCGATGATGTCATGAGCTTGGGGTTGGCGAATGGTAATAGGATCAAAGTGAACCATTTTTGAATCTCCTGAGAATCTAAACTATACCCGGATGATACCGTAGGGTAAATCGGGTATGGCAACGATTCGTGCGAAAAGGTATCACGACAGGCTTAAAACCTATACTTACCAGTACTTTCAAAAAATTGCTTTTCAAAGGGGATGAACCGTTTTTCTGTCCGAATCCCCAGAACCCTTACAGGGACTGAGATGAGGGAGATATGAAATAGTGTATCAATTTTTACTGGACTAAATTTGACCTATATCACCCAAAAGTTATGGTCTGAAACCCTTATTCTTTCGTTGAAGGCGATCGCCCAAATGTCCTAAAACGGTGTGATTAGTTGCCTAATCACGCAACTAATCAACGAAAAAAGTGGATTTCAGGCTGCTAATATCCTGAAAAGTGCCACTGTACTATCCACTACTGAGTTCAAGCTAGTCCTAAAATAGTCCAAGTCCGTACTATAAGCATCAAAAG
>Ga0209181_10007614_pt1 | contig 14791 bp, 15 predicted proteins | sample MAT05_FD_187208 | JGI IMG/M metagenome (GOLD analysis project Ga0209181, IMG submission 187208) | Freshwater microbial communities from Lake Fryxell liftoff mats and glacier meltwater in Antarctica - MAT-05 (SPAdes) (version 2) | ecosystem: Environmental > Aquatic > Freshwater > Ice > Liftoff... | reverse complement strand
TTCGACTTGTTGTCGGGCAATGGATTGCCGTACCGCTGCCTGTCAAGTGAGCCTCGGCCGGGCGCCGGGTCGCCGACACCACCGGTCTGAAACCGGCCCCCGAGTTTTGCTTTCAGTCGATGGGCGCGCACCGACGCCAAACGGTTTGACGTCGAAGGTTCAGCCCGCAACGCGCCGGGGCAAAACCCAGTTCGGTCGCGCAAAGTGGCAGGTGTAGCCGTCGGGGTGCCGTTCCAGATAGTCCTGGTGTTCCGGCTCGGCCTGCCAGAAGTCACCCACCGGCGCCACCTGCGTGACCACTTTGCCCGGCCACAAACCCGAGGCCTCGACGTCCTTGATCACGTTGATCGCTTCGAGCCGCTGGGCTTCAGACACGAAGTAGATGGCCGAGCGGTAAGACGAGCCGCGGTCGTTGCCCTGGCGGTTGGGCGTGGTCGGGTCGTGGATCTGGAAAAAGAACACGAGCAGGCTTCTGTAGCTCATCACGGCCGGGTCGAAGATGATCTCGATGGCCTCGGCATGGGTGCCGTGATTTCGGTAGGTGGCATTCGGCACGTCGCCACCGCTGTAGCCCACCCGGGTCGATGCCACACCGGGCATCTTGCGTATCAGGTCTTGCATGCCCCAGAAGCAGCCACCTGCCAAAACCGCACGTTCTGTTGTCATCTCAGCTCTCCTTGACCTGGTTCAAATACTCGCCGTAGCCCTCGGCTTGCATGTCGCCCCGGAGCACAAATCGCAGCGAGGCCGAATTGATGCAGTAGCGCAGCCCTCCCCGGTCGCGCGGTCCGTCGGGGAAGACATGCCCGAGGTGGCTGTCGCCATGGACCGAGCGAACCTCGGTGCGCAGCATGCCATGGCTCGCATCACGCAATTCGTTCACAAACGCAGGCACGACCGGCCTGGTGAAGCTGGGCCAGCCGCAGCCCGAGTCGAACTTGTCCGACGACGCAAACAGCGGCTCACCGGAGACGATATCGACGTAGAGGCCGGGCGCATGGTTGTCCAGGTACTCGCCGGTACCGGCAGCTTCGGTTCCGCTGCGCTGCGTGACTCGGAACTGCTCGGGGCTGAGCTTGGCGATCAATTCTGGGGTTTTGGCGTAGGTTTTCATGGGTTCCGGTTCTACCGCTGAGACTAGCTGCAGGAGGACGACAGTGAATGCATGGCGGGCTGCAATCGTTGGTCGCCCAGCGCGGTCAAACTTTACGCCACCAGGTCAGATGAGCGCTTGAACCCTCAGCCGCAGCGCCGGCACAACCTCTTGCTCGAACCAGGGATTCTGGCGCAGCCAGCGCTGGTTGCGTGGGCTGGGGTGCGGCATGGGCAGGCGCTGCGGCCAGTGTGCTTGCCAAGCGGCGACTGCGTCCGTCACGCTGAGGGCTTTGCCTTGCGGCAGGTGCCAGGCCTGCGCATAGCTGCCGATCACCAGGGTGAGTTGCAAACGGGGCAGCAAGGCCAACAGGCGGTGGCGCCAGGCCGGCGCGCATTCGGGGCGCGGCGGCAGGTCGCCACCGGCGCCGGTGCCAGGAAAGCACAGCCCCATGGGCAGGATCGCCACCCGAGCAGCGTCGTAGAACACGGCCTTGTCGATCCCCATCCAGGCACGCAGGCGGTCGCCGCTGGGGTCACTGAACGGGACACCGCTGTCGTGCGCCTTGCGCCCCGGTGCCTGGCCGGCGATCAGGATGGTGGCGCGCGGGTCGAGTTGAAAAATCGGCCGGGGTGCCCGCGGCAATTGGCCGGCGCACAGGCTGCAGGCGCGGACCTCGGCCAGCAGCTTGATCACCGCGCGCTCGCGGGCCGGCGCGATCGGCCGGGTGGCGGCGCCCGTCATGTCAGCGACACGACCAGCGCTGACAGGATCGACAGCGCGACCAGGCACGGATAGAGGCCAGCCGATACCCTGCAGCGCATGTCGCAGGGCATGTCAACAGTGTGCAGCGGCAGCGGTGGACCGCAGGGACAGGGGGTTAGCGGACATCGGACCTGGCCTTGACGACGATGTCGCCTTTCATGTGCAGATGCAGCTCGCAATGGTAGGCGACGGTGCCCGATCGTTTCAGCACGATGCGCTGCAAGGCGCCAGGTGTCTACGCGGCGGTTTGGGCGACGCGCGAAGCAAGCTCAGTCCCGCGCCAGGCGAATGTCCACTTCGCGGTCGATGTAGCGCCATTCTTCGGTAGCACGCAGTTCCGCAAGCATGTCGTCGAAGGTCTGCTCGTGCGCAGGCGCGTACTCGAACCAGGTCAGAAGGTCGAACGGCTCGGTCTCCGACAGGTCGCGGCAGTGGTGCAAGTTTCGTGAGACTTGCGGCAGGCTCTTCAAGCCGATCTGGGTATGGTGCGACCGGGTTTCGAAAACCGCCTTGCGCTCATCCTGCGTCATGGCCCACCAGGCAGCGCTCTTGCGAATCGGGATCAGTGCAGCGCGGGTTTTCTCCGGCAGGCCCAGGCCTTGTTGAACGGCAACGGGCTGCGCCTTTTTGTTGCGCTCGACGGCGCCGGCAGCCTGGCCGCCGCCGAACTGACGCAGCCCGGCCGCAAGATGCATGGCCTGGCAGACGCCCGAGGCCCGCGTCGCGGCCTGGTTTGTGCACCCTGAGCAGCGCATCACGCCCCATGTGCGCCGCTGCGCCGCCAACGGTCACGCCGTGAACCGGCCGCGACTTTGCATCGCCACCACCCGGGGTGACTCAACGTCGATCCAGGTCAGAAAGTCGATGGTCCTGAATTCACGGTCGATGGCCGGTGGCCCACAGATCACCGCGCCCAGCGCCAGGTAGGCCGACAACAGGCGCGGAATGTGCACGGCCTCAAGGGCCGGCGCTGCCATCTCGCAGGCAAAGTCCGGCTGCGGCCGCGTTTGCCATGCACCCGGTGCAAGATGCCGGCTCAGCTGCAAAAACGCGGCAGCACCCAGCGCCTCGACTTGCGAGGTCAGCGAGCTGCAGCCCATGAGGTAGCGCACGCCGTGGTCTCGCGCATAGGTGGCGATGCCCTTCCACAGCAGGTTCAGCACGGCGAAGTTGCGGTGCTGTTGGTGGATGCAGGCACGGCCCAGTTCAAGAATCAGCGGGCGCTGGGCCTCGAACGGTGCGAAGTCGAACTCGCGCTCGCTGTAGTAGCCCAGCCCTTGGCGGGCCTGTGTGCCGGTCTGCATGCGGTAGGTGCCGACCACGGCGCCCGACGAGGTGTCCTCCACGATCAGGTGGGCGCAAATCGCGTCAAACGGGTCGGCGTCCAGTCCGCTGTCATACGAGTGCACCAGGCCCTCGTTGAGTTCGACATTGAAGACCTGGAAGCGCAGGGCCTGTGCTGCCGCGATGTCAGCCGGCAGGCTCGCCACGCGCGCCCGGTATTGACCGCCTGCCAGCGCTGTTGCCAGGTGCGGTGCCTGTGCGGTGGCTTGTGGTGTGTTCATGGTTCGACGTCGAGTGGGTTGCAGGGCTTGGTCGTCGGCGCCGGGCTTCGATTACAAACTTCTGGCAATACCAGCGGGCTGGTGGCAATCTGGTGCCGCTGTGCCGACACTCAGGGCAAGTTCCAGTGCATCCAGCGCGCCAAAGTCTGCAGAAACAAGGCGTACAGCGCGATCGGCAGCGGCAGCCCCAGCAGCGTGCCGACCACATAGTTGCGCAGGCGGATGCCCGACATCGCCAGGGCGTAGTTCAGCGCCGGTACGGTCTGGAACAACAGGCGCAAGAGCGCCACGCTTTGCACCGGATGGGTGTCCAGCCGCGCAAAGATGCGCCGCGCCAGCGGGCCGTCGAAACTGCGCAGCGCGTCGCCACCCAACAAGCGGATCAATACAAACGTGACCACGCAGGACACGCTGGCAGCGACGTAGGTGGCGATGCCGCCCCAGAGCTGACCCAGCGTCAACACCGCAGCGGCCAGGAACACCCAGCCCGGAATCTGGATCAGGTTGCCCGCCGAGAACAACGCCACGAAGATGAGCAGCCCCGTGATGGGGTGCGAGGCGAACGTGTCGTGTACAAACTGCGGCGTGACGTGGTGCCCGACGCCCGAGAAGTGAACAGCGGCCCACAGCGCGGCCAGAAAGGCAAGCACGTAGAGTAGGCGGGCGTGGCGCATGGGCAGCGCATTCTGGTGGCAAACGATGACCGGCGTGCAATGGGCTGTAAGGGCAGCACTGGGCCGCGCGACACAGACCCAGGGGCAGCGCCCCACACCCCGTCCGAGAACCCGATGCCCGAGCCGTCCGTCCCTGTCAGCACGCACCGCAAGCTTGCCAAACGGCGGTTTGCGCTGCGCCACCGCGCCCATGTCGGCACCCGAGGCCGGCTGTGGAGCGCACTGAGCGTGTTGCTCGCTGCCGCCGGCTGTGCCCCGCCCGGCGCGAAGGCGCCCGAGGCGGCTACCGAGCCCTTGCGGGCCGAGGTTCGCCTGGGCGCACCCACTTTTGCCATGCTGAGCTACCTGCATGCCGGTGACAGCCACGGCACGCGCCTGATCCTGGTGCACGGCACGCCGGGCGCTGCCACGGCGTGGTCGGACTATGTGCTGTCGCCGCCACCGGGCATGGAAGTGCTGGCGCTCGACCGCCCTGGCTTTGGCCGCAGTGGCCCGGCCGGCGCGATGGTCAGCCTGGCCGACCAGGCCGCTGCGGTGCTGGCCCTGATGCCCGACGACGGCCGGCCGGTGGTGCTGCTGGGGCATTCGCTGGGCGGGCCGATCGCGGCGCGGGTGGCGGCCGACCACCCCGAGCGTGTGGCCGGCCTGGTGCTGTTGGCCGCGTCGATGGACCCGGCCCTGGAAGCCATCCATCCGATGCAGTACGTCGGCGCCTGGGGGCTGGTAGAGCCGCTGCTGCCGCGAATCTTGCGCAATGCCAATGCCGAGCTGATGGCCTTGAAGCCGGAACTGGAGGCGCTGGCCAAGGCGTTGCCGCGCATCACCGCCAAGGTGGTCATCGTGCACGGCACCAAAGACGATCTGGTGCCGGTGGCCAACGTGCCCTTCATGCAGGCGGGTCTGACCGGCGCGCGCTGCGTGAAGACGGTGTTGCTGGAAGGCCAGAACCACTTCCTGCCCTGGAACTCCGAAGCCACCGTGCGCGAGGCCATCCGCATGGCGATGGCGCCGTCGTGCTGAGCGACTTCGGGTCCGGCTGGGCGGCCGCCGTGCAATGGACCCAAGCCGTGCTGTCGGGCATGGGCACGCCCGGCGTCATCGCCCTGGTGCTGGCGCTGACCACGCTGCTGGTTGAAGACCTGGCGATAGCGGCCGGTGTGGCACTGGCCACGCAGGGCGCCATCTCTTGGGGTTTGTCGCTGGGCGCGGTGGCCGGTGGCATCGCCATCGGCGACCTGGGTTTGTATGGGCTGGGCGTCGCCGCCACGCGGGTGCCCTGGCTGCAGCGCCGCTATCTGGGCGCCAAGTCGGACTGGGCGCGCGACAAGATCGTGCGGCGCCTGAGCAGCGCGGTACTGGTGGCGCGCGTGGTGCCCGGCTTGCGGCTGCTGACCTATACCACCTGCGGCTTTGTGCGCGTCCCGCTGCTGCCGTTCACCGCCTGGGTGCTGCTTGCGGTGTCGCTGTGGACCGTCGGGCTGTATGCCCTGAGTGTGGCCATCGGCCAGACCTTGGCCCACGCGCTGGGCGTGCCGCCGGCCGTGGCGGTGGCCTTGCCGATTGTCTTCCTGGCGCTGGCAGTGCCGCTGCTGCGCAGGGCCCGCCAACGCTTTCAACGCGTCACACCATGACTGCCATGTCACCCATCCTGCCTGTATCGCACCCTGTTCGCGCCAACGACGGACCACGTCCCGAGGCGCAAACGCCCCCGGACATTCGCCCTCATCAAGGTATGCCGCCGCTTGAGACGGATGGGCCGGCGCTGAGCTATTTCGAGTTCTGGCCGATGTGGGCGTTCTACCCGCCGGTCATGCTGTACGCCGCGTGGCTGATGCTGCGCTACCGCGGTGCCTTGTTGCCGACGGTGGCCAATCCTTCGTTTCCCGGCGGTGGCTTCTACGGCGAATCCAAAGCCGACATCCTGGCGCTGGCAACGCGCCATCTGCCCGAATGGGTGGCACCCTTCATCCGGCTGCAGCGCCCCGACATGCCAGCAGCCAACGATGCGGCGTCGGAGCGTGATGCCGCGCTGGCTGCGCTGGCCGCCGCCGGGCTATCTCTGCCGGTGGTCGCCAAGCCCGACCTGGGCTGCCGCGGCGCGGGGGTCAAGCTGGTGCGCACACCGGCTGACCTGCTGGCCTATATCGGCGGCTTTCCGCGCGGTGCCGCCTACCTGCTGCAACGCCTGGTGCCCCACCAGGGCGAGGCCGGCATCTTCTACTGCCGTCGGCCGGGCGAGCAGCGCGGCCGCATCGTGTCCATCACGCTCAAGTACTTCCCGCACGTCACCGGCGACGGGCACCGCAGTTTGCGCGAGCTGATCCTGGCCGACCCACGCGCCGGCCAACTGTCGCACCTGTACCTGCGCCGGCACACGGCGCGGCTGGACGAGGTGCTGCGCGCTGGCGAGTCGATCCGCCTGGCCTTTGCCGGCAGCCACAGCCGCGGCGCGATCTTCCGCAACGGCACACACCTCGTCACGCCCGAAATGGAGGCCCGCTTCGACGCCATCTCCCAGGCCATGCCGGAGTTCCACTTCGGCCGCTTCGACGTTCGCTTCGAAGACTTCGCCCAGGTCCAGCGCGGCGAGGGTTTCACGATTCTCGAGATCAACGGCGCCGGGGCGGAGAGTACGCACATCTGGGACCGCCGCACCGGCTTGCTGCAGGCCTGGCGCGACCTGATGCGGCAGTACCGCTGGCTGTTCGAGATCGGCGCAGCCAACCGTGCACGCGGCTTCAAGCCGATGAGCCTGGCCGCGTTCATGCGCGACTACAAGCGCGAGAAGCTGCTGACGCCACAGTACCCGGCTACCGATTGAGATGGGTGTAATTTTCCGGTCGCAGCGCCGACTGGGCGTTAGCCCCAACGCTGCCACCCATGTCACCCCATCCCGACTCCCACAGCCAAAAACTGCTGCATTTTTGCATCGACGTTTTAGACCAGGCGTTGGCGCTGGTGGCTTTGCACGAGGCGCCCCCCGTCTCTCTCCAGCCTTCACCCAAGGAAACCCCATGCACCGCCTGACCCGACCCCGACTGAGCCGCCGCAGCGCACTGCTGCTCGGCACCGCCGCCGTCCTGTTCAACACCACCGCGATGGCGGCCGAGCCGCCGATCAACACCCTGAAGACCGGCGTCTTTGGCGGCCGCACCGACACCGCCATCAACGGCTACGACACGGTGGCCTACTTCACCGTCGGCAAGCCAGTCAAGGGCCAGGACAACCTGGCCACCGACTGGAGGGGCGCCAAGTGGAAGTTCTCATCGCAGGCCAACCTGGACCTGTTCAAGTCCAACCCCGAGAAGTACGCGCCGCAGTACGGTGGCTACTGCGCCTACGGCGTCACCCAGGGCTATCTGGTCAAGGTCGAGCCCGATCAGTTCACCCTGCGTGAAGGCAAGCTCTACCTGAACTACGACGCCGAAGTGCAAGCCAAGTGGCTCAAAGACCCGGCGGGTTACATCTTGGACGGCGACACCAAGTTCCAGGCGCTGTTGAAGAAGTAAATCACACGATCAGCCCCCCTTGCCATGCCCTCTGAAAGGTCACCCATGAACTGGCTTCGCCGTCACGGCCACTGGCTGCTCACCCTGTTTGTGGCTTTTGTCTTCATCCAGTCGCTGTTCTTCAAGTTCACCGGCTCGCCGGAGACGGTCTACATCTTCCAGGGCAAGCTCGATCCCTGGGCCGCCTCGCTGGGCTTTGCGGGTGTGTTCGCGCCGGGCGGCATCTTCTCGGCCAAGGTGGTGGGCACGTTCGAGCTGATCGCCTCGGTGCTGCTGCTGGCGGGCGCGGCGATGTCAGGTTCGCGGGCTGTCCAGGTTTTGGGCGCGGCCTTGGGCCTGGGCGTCATCAGCGGCGCGATCTTGTTCCATCTGTTCACCCCGCTGGGGGTGGCCGTGGTCAACACCGACGGCAGCAGCGATGGCGGCGAGCTCTTCATGTTGGCCTGTGGCGTGTGGCTGTCTTGCGCGCTGCTGCTGTGGCTTCGGCGTGCGGTCTGGTTGCGCTGGCTGGCGCGCCTGACGGGCCGCTGAGCATGGCCGGCCGACGCACGGCGCCCGCCAGGCCGGTGTTGCCGGGCCAGGCGGTGCTGGTGCTTCAAGGCGGTGGCGCCTTGGGCGCTTGCCAATGGGGCGTTTACCAGGCACTGCATGAGCGTGGCATCGAGCCCGACTGGGTGATCGGCACCTCGATCGGCGCCATCAACGGGGCACTGATCGCTGGCAACGAGCCCGGTGATCGTGTCGAACGGTTGGGCGAATTTTGGCGGCTGGTAGAGCAACGCGCGGCCCCTGGCCAGCTGTTCGACTGGCTCGGGCTGGGTGCGCTGACCGCGAACCTGAGTACCGTCTCACGCGGCATCCCGAGGTTTTTCGAGCCCAACCCGCAGGCGTTGCGCGGCGTGCAGGCCGCCGCGGGTGCAGAGCAGGCCAGCTACTGCAGTACCCAGCCGCTGCGGGAGACGCTGACTCGGCTGGTCGATGTTGAGCTGCTGCGCTCAAAGCGCACCCGGCTTTGCGTCGGCGCGGTCAACGTGTGCAGCGGTGAAATGCGCTACTGGGCCTGTACGCCAACACGCCGATCGAGGCGGTGCTTGATGACAACCCACGGCGCGATGCGCTGGTTTTCGCGGTCAACGTCTGGCCGACCTGCTCGAACTGCTCGACGACCGCACAGGCACGCGCTCGACCCTGATAACCAGGCAGTTGCAGGTCAAGTCCTGGCACCCTGGCAGGGGCCCTAATTCAAAACTTGTGCGCTTCCCCAGCGCAACTCCGACGGCGCCACTTCGCCGTCCGCGATCAGGCCGAAATGGCCGTCCACGATCGCTGCAATACGCGCAGATGCCCCGCCAGGCGGCAGGCCGCTGTCCGGGCGGTCGCCCGAATCGGCGGTTCTGCTGTGCCCGCCACCGCGTCAGCGCACCGCGGCGGACGCCGCGACCGTCGCCGGTGCGGCGACACGCCGGGCCTCGAAGGCCAGCGGCTTGTTGCTGTCGAACGAGCCGCTGGTCTGCATCATCATCACCAGCCGTTCGTCGGGCGGCTGGCCGCGCAACTCGGCGCTGTAGCGGTGTGTGGTCTCTCGCGTCTCGGTGCCCATCGACTGCTGGGTATGGGTCTCGAAGCGCAGGTTGCTGCCGTCGAACGCCAGGCCGGCAATGGCGCGCGGGTAGCCCAGAAAGGTGGCCGTTCCGGTCAGCTGTCCGGCATGGCGCTTGAACTCGAAGCGTTCGTCGTGCCTGGCGCCCCAGCCGTATTTGACCTCGGCCTGCCAGCTGCCGACCAGCCGCGACGACGGGTCGGCTGGCGCCCAGGGTCTGAGCCAGCACACCGCCGCGACGACGCTGGCGGCGACGGCCGCGGCGCCCAGCGCCCAGGGCCAGACGCGGCGCTGCCGAGGCAGGTCCATGGCATCGGCCAGGCGGCCGATGTCGGCGTCCCAGTGCGCGTCGCTCAGGTTCAGTGCATGGCGTCGCGCCAGCGGCTTCAGCGGCACGGGCAGGTCGGCCTCGGCCGGCATCTTGGCGCCGGGCAGCAACACCGGCACCACACGCGCGCCGCTGTCCAGTGCCACGGCAACCTCCAGGCGCACGAAGTCGCCCTCGTCGTCGATGCGCCGTTGCCCGGGTGTTTCTCCGCCGGCCCAACGCGGGCCGATGAGCACCAGCACCGCCTGCGCGCCGGCCAGCCGTGCACGGATCGCGGCGACGAAGTCCTCGCCGGGCGGGATGTCGAGCACGTCACGGAAGACACTGCCGCGCACGAGGCGCTTCTCCAGCGCCTCCTCCAGCCGGCCGGCATAACCGGCGGCGTCGTCGCGTCGGTAAGAGATGAATATCCGGTTCGCGCTGTGGTCCATGCGTCACCGTTGGTGAGCCACGCAGTCCGGCGCGGCGGCGCCACATTGTCGGCCCGGCCGAGCGAACGGCCAAAACAGACCGTTCAGGCGTCCGGTCCGGCAGCACCAGGCGCAGGCGCCTCGGGGCTGGGCGGGCGAACCGTACAGCAGAGGGGCGGGGCCTGTTGGAAGGGCGAGCGTCCGCCCTGGTGAAAAACCCACGGGGCGACCCCTCTGGCCGGCTGCAAACCGCTGAAATTTGCCCGCAGCCGAGATAGCTTTCGCCGCTTTGCCTTCGGGCTGCGGGCCGGCCGCTGCCCGGCAGCGCCTCGCCGGCCCCGCGTTACCGCCAAACCTGTCCGAAGCGCGAGAGAATTCAACCTTCGAGAAGCGCGTCAAACCCGATGCTCAGGTCTGCCGCAGCAACTCTTCGACATCCTTTTGGGCGTTGAACCGGTCGCCGAGTGAGCGCAGCTTGTCGAGTTCGACCCGGGCTGCTGCCTTGTCGCCGGCCTTGAGCTGGATCCGGGCCAGGGTCAACCGCAGTGCCGGCGATTGCGGCGCCAGGCCGACGGCCCGCTGCTGCAAAGCCAGGGCCTCGGCCACCCGGTTGTCATCAGCCAGCAGCACGGCCCAGGTGTCCATCATCGCCGGCTGGTCGGGCAGCAATTCGTTGGCCCGCGAGGCGCGTGCCACGGCGCCAGGCTTTTTTTGCATGTGCATCGCCCAGGCCAGATTGTTGAGCGCTGGCGCGTTGTCGGGGCGGGTCTTCAGGACGCCCAGGTAGACGGCCTCTGCTGCCGCGTACTCCTTGGCCGCCAGCGCCGCGTCCCCAAGGTGGAATTGAAAGCCCAGGTCATCGGGATGCTCCCTCGACCAGACCGAGGCGAAAACCAGCGCCGCTGCCTTGTCGGTCTGGCGCAGGCTGCTGTACAGCCGTGTGGCCAGCGGCGCCGACGGCTGCTTCCTGATCGCTGCCCGGTACGCCGATGCCGCCGCTGGCCAGGCGCCCCGGCTGGCCTCGATGTCGCCCAAGAGTTCGTCTGCGGCGCCTGCCTGGTCTTTGATCAGCCGCAGCCCGGCGGCCAGCTTCAAAGCATCGGCGTGCCGGTCGGCCAGCACGTACAGGGCGGCGGTCCGCTGGACCACGACAGCCGAACCCGGCGCGATCTCCAGCGCGCTGCGCAGCGCTTTTTCGGCACCGGTCATGTCCTTGGCGGACAGGTAGGCCTTGGCCAGGCCGAGCTGGGCCTCGGCCGACTTCGGCGACATCGCCACCAGCTTGCTGTAGGAGGCCAGCGCCTGCGTGGTCTCGCCGACCGCAAACTGGGCCAGCGCCAGACCCTCCAGAACGATCGGGTCGCCGGGCAAGGCCGACACCGCGTCGCGCGCCGCCGCCAGCGCCAGGGCGCCGTCCTGCTTGCCCAGGTGGTAGCCGATCAGCCTGCGGCGGGTCATCGGGTCCACCGGGTCAGCTTGCACGGCTCGCACCAGCAACTTGGCGACATCGGCCTTCGGCTTGCCGCTCTCCTCGTCGATGGCCGCCATCGCCAGCAGCGCCTGCGCATTGCGTGCATCGGCCTTGAGCAGGCGTTCGAATCGGGCGCGGGCATCCTTCGGCTTCTTCTCGCGCAGGTCCAGCGCCGCCAACGCGTCGACCGCCGCAAAGTAGCCCGGGTCCATTGCCAGGGCCTGCTCGAAATGCAGCCTGGCCTGCGGCACATCACCGAGCCGGGCAAGCACCTGCGCGCGGAGGTGCAGCGTCCGGGGGGTGCGATGCTGCTTGCGCTCCAGCGCGTCGATGGCCGCGAGCGCGCCGGTGTAGTCGCGCTGCATCACGCGCGCAGTGACGAGCGCGAAGTCGGCGGTCGGGCCGGGGTCGCTGCGGGCGATCTCCTCCAAGCGCCCCAAGCCGGCGCTGGCATCGCCGCGGGTCACCTGGTCCATCGCCAGGGCGGTTCGGCTGCCGGTGTGGCTGAGCGCAGACGCCTGCGAAAACAGCGCCACCGCGGCGCGCTCGTCGCCCTTCATCAGACGGGCATCGGCGGCCATCGCCAGCGCCTTGGCGTCGGGCGCCGGGCGGTCGAGCAGCGGTTGCAGCGCGGCCAAGGCCATGTCTGGCCTGCCAGCGGTCAGTCGCGTGCGCGCCAGCAGCAGCCAACCGGGGGCGTAACCCGGCGCCAACTGCGTCAGCCGCGACAGCTGCTTCTCCGCCAGTTGCAACTGCCGCTGGCGAAGCGCCGCGGCACCGGCCAGCTGCAGGATCTGCGGGTTGTCGCCCGCCATACCGGCCAGCCGCTGCGCGACGTCGTTGGCCGTCTTGAAGTCGCCTGCGGCGTAGGCCAGCCGGGCTTCGAAGTACAGGGTCTGCAGTTGGCGCGGACGCAATTTTTGCAAGGTCGCCAACTCGGCGCGCGCGCCGACCAGGTCGTTGCGGTCGAGCAGCAACGTGAGCAACGTGGCAGCCGCCGGCGGGTGGCCGGGGCGGGACGTCAGCGCGCGCCGGTAAGCCTGCTCGGCTGCCTTCTCGTCGCCGCCCGCGGCCAGCAGCTCGCCCTGGAGCAACAACGCGTCGGCATCGTTGGCCGATGCGCCCAGCAGCCGCTCGACGGCGGCCATCGCGCCCGCACGGTCGCCCTGGTTGGCCAGCATGCGACCGCGGACGAGCAGCGCCGGCGCAAAATCGGGTCGTGCCTGCAGCACGCTGTCGATCATGCCCCGCGCCATGGGCTCGTCACCCAGTGCGGCGTGGGCCAGCGCCAAGGTTGTTGCGAACTGCGGATCGTTGCCGGCCGCCGGGCTGGCGAGCGACCCGGCCAACATCACGACGCGTCCCGGTTGCCCCGATACCAGCAGGGCCTGCGCCAGGACCGGCAGCACCTGGCCGTCGGGGTACCCCAGCTCAAGTGCCTTGGTCAGTTCGATGACCGCCTCGGCGGCGTTTTCGCGCTCGAGCAGGGCACGGCCCAGCAAAAAACGCGCCTCGGCCAGCCCCGGTTCGGCCTGCAACGCCCGCTTCAACTCGATCACCGCAGCTGGCCGGTCATTCTTCGCCAGGTGTGCTTTCGCGGCGGCCAGCGACCGGGCGCCACCGTCCGGTTTGCAGGCGACCGCCAACCCGGCGCAGACCAGGACGATGGCGATGCGTCTCAAACTCGACCTCATTTCAGGCATGCGGAGCAGGATCATGTGCCAATCTTCGGTGGTCCCTGATCGCCGCGCAACCCGGCCCCCGTGGATGAATGCGCAACAGGCATCGGACTGTCGACCGGCTTTACAGTCCGCCCCCCAGCCAACGCCGCCACCTGCCACTTTGCTTGCAAATCAGGCACTTAGGGCTCCTGGTACGGCTTTTGCTATTTGTGCTGCAGCAGCAAAATGATGCCTGGCAAGTCGGTGTCGAGCGCCCGCAAGACCCGTCCCGGCCGCGGCGCCGGGTAACACTTGGAGATCACGATGAAAAAGTTCCTGGGCAGTGTATTGATGGCCGCGACCGTGTTCATCAGCCAGTCGGCGATGGCCGTTCCTTATGTGACGGGCGATGTCTTCGCGTCGATCGGCGATGGCAAAGTCGACGTGTATTCGAGCAGCGGGGTGTTCAAGCAGACGCTGAACACCGGGCTGGGCGGATTCACCACCGGGTCGGCCTTCGATACGGCCGGTAATTTCTACGTCACGGCGATCAGTGCCAGCCGCATTTCCAAGTTCGACAACAACGGTGTCCTGATCACCTCCAATTTCACCACCGGCCAAACCTTCAGTTTTCCCGAGTCGATCGTCTTCGACGGCACCGGCAACTTCTACGTTGGCAACGCGGGTGCCGCGCGCATCGACAAGTTCTCGTCGGCAGGCGCCTTCATCCAGTCGTTCGCCACACTGCAGAACACCGACTGGATCGACCTGGCGGCGGACCAGAAGACGCTGATTTACAGCAATGAAGGCAGCGTCATCCGCAAGCTCGACACCGCCACCTTGGTCGACACGGTGTTGGTGGCCAACACCGGTGCCGCAACCTATGCCAAGCGGATCAGGTCCAATGGCGACATCCTGATGGCGTTGGGCAACGGCAACGTGCAGCGGTATAACGGGGCAGGCGCGCTGCAACAGACCTACACCTCAGGGCTCGGCTCGGTCTTCGCGTTGAACCTCGACCCCGACGGCACCTCTTTCTGGACCGGCGCCACTGGCGGGCAAGCGCTGCGCAAGATCGACATCGCCAGTGGCAACACCCTCACCTCGTTCAACGCCACGTCCGGCCAGTTGTTCGGCTTGGCGGTGTTCGGTGAAATCACTGTTGGCAACCCACCGCCGACCGGCGTGCCCGAGCCCGGCTCGCTGGCCCTGGTGGCGGCTGCCTTGGTGTTGCTGGGCTTCAGTGTGCGTTCGCGCCGCGCCTGACGTCCCCTCCAACACAAACGGCCGCCGCGATTGGCGGCCGTTTTCATTGCTGCGCCGATCAGCCGGCGGCGCGGCGCCCTTGTGCAAAGCACTGCGCGTGCGCGCAGCAGCGGTCGATCAGCTGCGCGAGGCCCGTGCGCCCCAGGCCGCTCAGCGCAGACCAGACATCATCACTGCGTGCCCGACGCGACAACTCTGGCGTGTGGTCGGATGGCGATCGCTGCGTTGCATGGGCCGGCAGGCAAGAGGCCGTCACTGACATCGTGGCGCGCAGAGCCTCTGCGTCGCGCACAAAGGCCAGGCCGCTGTCATACGGGAGCCGAGCAACCCGAGCACCCAGTCCAGCGCAATCTGCTCGAAGGCAGCCAGGCCTGGCGTCGGCCCGTAAAGCACCGCGTTTTTGTCCCAGGCCGTTGCCAGCCAGTTGGCGGACAGGGCGACCGGCAATG
>Ga0209181_10007610_pt1 | contig 14798 bp, 16 predicted proteins | sample MAT05_FD_187208 | JGI IMG/M metagenome (GOLD analysis project Ga0209181, IMG submission 187208) | Freshwater microbial communities from Lake Fryxell liftoff mats and glacier meltwater in Antarctica - MAT-05 (SPAdes) (version 2) | ecosystem: Environmental > Aquatic > Freshwater > Ice > Liftoff... | reverse complement strand
AACGCTCACAGCCAATATTACACCGGCAGGCTCTTATACTTATTTATGGCTGAAAAATGGAATTGCAGTTCCGGGAGCAAACGGACCATCAATAAATGTAAATCTTGATCAGTTGGGCAGTTATTCCGTAAGGGTTACCAATACAGGCAATTGCAGCAATACGTCTGCTTTGGTAAACATAGCCGATTCTGCATCAACCAGGTTATTCATTTTGCCCAATCCTAACAGCGGACAGTTTGATGTGATTTATCACAGCAGCTCCGCAACCAATACACATACACTAAGAATATTCGATTCAAAAGGCGCATTAGTATACAGCAATGCCTATTCCATTACCGGGCCATACCAACGTATGTATGTTGATATGAAAGCAGCAGGTGGTGGTACTTATGTGGTGGCGTTATTTAATAATACCGGTAAACGTGTTGCAAGTGGTAAAGTAGTAATTCATTAAGCCGAATATTTTATTTTTTAAAGTGATTGCCATTTGGTAATCACTTTTTTTGTGCTTTAACAGCAGGTGTAAAGCATAAAAAAATATTTTTATTGCTGAGATGATTAAATTTGAGCATAATCCTAATTGGATTTTTTTGGTAGAACAGTATCAGCCTGCAAATGAAAATGCTGGTGATATCATTGCAGAAAACAAGTAGTACCGATATACTCTCTAATTAGCACATAATTTCAGCCAGCACACATTGGCCTGTAATGAAATTATATTTGGTATAATTATATCGCCAGCAAAACTACCAGTGTACTTCATTAATACAAGCGCAAAAGTTAAAAGGGCTTTATTAATTGTTAAAATTATTCTAAGGGCTAATTTTATTTTCTTAACCCGAAGTTTAATTCACCTGATAATCTTTTATAGAAATTTCTTTCACTTAATTTTCACAGTTTGTAAATAATTTAAGTATAGTTTTTGCGTATATGGTTGTGTAGCATAAGCTATAAACAAAAGCAAAAGGAAACAATATGAAAATTACATCACTGAATTTGGTTGCAGGAGTTGCCATATCGGCCGCACTGCTTATTACCGGTTGCACCGGTACTGCCCATATAGAAAAAGACAAATCTGCCGATTTTGCCAAATACAAAACTTATGCCTGGGCAGAAAAACCTGAGAATAAGGAAACTAAAAAAGAAATGAAGAATGGACTTACGGAAACAAACATTCGTAATTCGGTAAACGCACAACTGCAAAAAGTTGGCTGGAAGGAAGTAAATGCAAACCCGGATATTATGGTGAATTATGAGTTGCTGGTAGACAAAACCGAAAAGGAACAAAAAGATGCGGTGTACTCACAACCCTTCACCCGCAGTTACTATAACCGTTACACAGGCAGGGTAAATACCTATTATTACCCCAGCCAGTTTTCGGGCTTTGACACCTATACAACAACGGTTAAGGAAGGTACAGTTACCATCACCATGATTGATAACAGAACCGACAAAGCTGTTTGGCAGGGCTGGGCTACCAGTGAACTGAACAGCAGCAAGATAACGGGCAGGGAAATTGACCAGAGTGTTAAAACGATCTTCAAGAAATTTGATGGAGGGAAATAGAAGTTATACCAAATATAATTTCATGACAGGCCAATGTGTCCTGGCTGAAATTATGTGCGATGGCGCAGTGTGATAGGATTTGGTAAACCTGCCTGCCGTAGGCAGGTACCGATTGGACTAACTAAAGAGTATAATCGGTATTAAATGTGTTTTGTTAAATGATACAAAGCCTTTCGTTAGCGAAAGGCTTTGTTATTACTCGTAGAAGTTGAGAAAAGTTATACTGCTCAAATGCTGCCGGATAATCCTTTGGCTTTGCTCAGGATGTAAAGCGAAACGCAGTGAAGCTTGGAACGGATAGCCGGAACAAAAGCAAAATAGATTTGCCCAATGCACACAGCTCAAAAAAATTCTACCCGTTGAATGCTTTTAGTAATTGCTCCTTATACGTTGCAGATACTTCAGTTTCTGAACCGTCGAGCAAGGTTACAAAACCACCGGCACTTTTTGAATACGATTTTATAAAGCGGGTGTTAACTATAAAAGAACGATGAACACGCACAAAAGGGATGCTCAGGATTTCATCAAAATGTTTTAAGAATTTGCATATCATTTTGCAACTTCCATCCGCCAAATAAACATCGGTAAAATTTCCGTTCGCCTGCAGTTTGATAATATTTTCGGTTTTAATTACATCAAAGCCTTGTAAAGTTGGTAAGATGATTTGTTGTTTTTCGGGTTGAAGTTTTAAATTCTCTAATAATATTTTTGTGCGGTTAAAATCCCCGGTTTTTAATATAGATAACTGTACTTTGTTTACCGCCGAAATTAATTCGGCTATGTCGATGGGTTTCAGAATATAATATGCCGCACTCATGTTTAATGCTCTTAATGAATATTCGGAGTAGGCCGTTATAAAGATAGTCTCAAACTGCTGATCCTGGCATGCTTCCAGTACATCAAAAGCATTGCCATAAGGCATTTCAACATCTAAAAAAACCAGTTGCGGCTGTAGGGATTTTATCATCGGCACAGCTTCTTTAATATGCTGCGCCTTGCCAATTACTTCCACAACCGGGCAGTATTTTTTCAAATAATTTTCCAGCACTTCCCTGGCAATTAATTCATCGTCAACAATTACAGCTTTAATTTTCATGCAGACTGTTTTTTGGTTATTGGTACGGTTAAAGTTATTTTTACTCCGGTGTCGGGTTCAGGTTTATCTTCTACAGCACAAGTGATATTCTGATGATACAGTTCATTCAGTATCTTAATTCTTTCCAGCGTATTACTCATTCCCCTGCCGTTATGTTTTTGCTGGTTTACCGTTTTGTTTTTTTTGCTTGCTGCAATGCCCACGCCATTATCTTCAATTACAATACAAACCGTATTTTGTTTTTTTGTGAAACCTAACTCAAGAAAGCCTTTTGTTTCCATGTAGCGCAGGCCATGCCAGATCGCATTTTCAATGTGCGGTTGTATAAGCATACCGGGTATCAAAAGATCTTCATCGGCAAACAACGCATCATCAATGGTTATCTTAAAATCAAATTTGTCGGGAAACCTGCTGCGCTCTAGTTCTAAATAATTTTGCAGCAGTTCTATCTCTTTAGAAAATTGTACAAAATCTTCTTTGGAGTTTTCCATTACCCTGCGCATGAGGGTAGAAAACCGGGTGAGGTATTGGTTTGCTGCCAGTTCGTTATTGTTGGCAATAAACTGGTTGATGCTGTTGAGGCTGTTAAAAATAAAATGCGGGTTCATTTCACGTCGTAAAGATTGAAGGGCAATTTTTTTATTTTTCACCCTTAGTTTCTTAACAACAAATAAGATGATAACAATAAATGAGATGAGTATCACCATGGAGCCGATAAGCCAGTAGGTAAAAATATTTTTTCTCCTGATCAGGTCATCCTTCAGCTTTTTTTCAACTTCCAGTTGCTTTAACCGCTCTTCAGTTTCAGCAATAATTTTATTATCAACCAGCGAGCTGTCTTTGTCAATAATATCGGGCAGTTGCGTAAGAAATGTTTTATACAATTGCAGGCTCATTTCTCTTTTGCCACTGCTGCGGAAAATGCTGTCTAATTTTTCCACACATTTTTTTGCTTCCAGGGTATGGCCGTTCTTTACTGATATCTGGTAGGACTGCCGGAGTAAAGTTATTGCAGTAGAATCTTCTTTCTTTTGTATGTAGATATCAGCCAGTGAGGTAATTTCACTGGCTTTAATTTGTGTTGAGTTTAAAACAAATGGTTCCTGCAAAACCTGCTTTTTAGTTTCAATGGCCTGCGCAAAATTTTTCTGTTTTATGTAAACGTCGGTTATTTTTTGATTGAAGCGCAACGCGATTTCGGGTTTGTTTTGCGATAATTTGTAAACACTGTTATAAGACTGTACAGCTCCTGCAAATCCGTAATTTTTCAAATCAATATCGGCCATCCTGCTGTATGAGGTAATCAGATCGTTGGTGTCTTTATTTTTCCAGCTAAGGTCAATATTGTCCTGGAGTGCCCGTTTTTGAACGGTAAACGAATCGGGCCTTGAAAGCCGCCCAAAATCATTTGCATTTAATTTATTGTTTACAGAATCGCCGGTGATGATTGTGTTTGCCTGGGCCGTGTTGTAATTTATCTTTGCTTCTTTATTTTTATTCAGGTCTTCCTGCACAATAGCCAATGCCCTGCTGCTTTTTGCTACGCCCGAAGCATCAGGTTTCTTTTCATAAATGTTTTTTGCCTTTTGGTAGTACTCCTCACTTTTTATAAGTTCACCCTGCTGGTAATAGTTGTTGCCCATTTCAAAATAACCTTGGGCAAGGGAATCTTCATTATGCTTTTCAAATCCTGCTTTTACTTTTTTTGATGCCTTTTTATAACTTTCATTGTTTTTCGATTGGGCACAAACGGGCAATGTGCCGGCGAAATACATCAACAGCAAAATCAATAATGGGTGCTTAATGTGCTGGTTTCGTTTCCTCATTTTTTTACATCAGGTTTCTATTGCAAAATAACATCTTTTAACGGCAATAATTGTAAGCCTTACCAAGTGAAATGCGGGTTTCACCAAGTGTGTTTTTTAACCGCCTTTTTGCTAAAGTACTTTTATGCAGCAAAACATCAATCCATCCGGTAACTGTATTTATAACCCAATAAAAAAAAATCATGAAAAAAATCAGCGCCCTTATCACTGCTGCAGCCATGCTGACTTCAGCAAGCATGCTGTCACAGTTAAAAAAAGACAATTTATACATGCCGGTTGCTGATGCAACGCATGCAGCCAAAAGCGACTTCATCGCTGAATACAAAAAAATAAAACTCTACTACATAAAGGCAAAGCCTTCTTTATATAAAGAATTTGCAGGCATGGGAAAATATACCACGCTGGAAGATGCCCTCAAAACATCTAAAATACTGGTGCAGGAAATTTCGGACGGCGGCACTGTAAATACTTTGCAGTTTAAAAGCCTTTCAAAAGATACCATCATTATAGCAATGGGCGATATTGTAAAAGGAGGCAAGCAAGACAGGGTAATAGAAAAAGACACCTTGATTGCCCCTGGCAAAATCCTGCAAATGCCGGTTTATTGTGTGGAGCATGGCAGGTGGAGTTCGGGCAGCAGTAACAAAGGCTATGCGGTTAGTGCAAATTTTTCTACGTACCACAGCAATATAAATAACACGGTTCGTAAAAGTATTGTAAAAGAAAAAAGCCAAGGCAAGGTTTGGGATAAAGTATCAGAAATAAATACGGCAAATGGTACCGCAACCAGCACGGGTACTTATACAGCTGTAACCCAATCGGCTAATTACAACAAAGAAGTAAAGGAATACATGGACGAATTTAAAAAAGCTATGGCAAAAGATAGTAGCATTGTTGGTGTACTGGCAGTTACCGGAAATAAAATTATTGGCTGCGACATTTACGGCACTCCGCAACTATTTAGAAGCAATGCTGCCAATATTCTGAACTCATATATTTCTGAAGCAGTTTACAGTGGCAGCAAAGTAACCATTGCCGATTCGGAAGTGTATAAATATCTAAACCAGTTGCTGGATAATGAAGAGAAGCAGGATAAAATGCTGGAACAAAACGGACGTAGTTTGAAAGTAAATGGAAAAAAAATTAAACTCACTTCTTTTTAACAATTAAATTTTAAACCTTAAAACTGAATATTATGAAAAGGAAAATACTCGTTTTGGTGATTGCAATTATTTGTATTTCTTCAACCATTTTGCTGGCAAACACGCTGTTTAGAAAAGCAAAAGTTGATTTTGAAGGGTATGAAACACTGGTTACCGAAGTAAAGCAGCACCGCAAAGACAGGCTTGTTACTGTTGAAGAATTTAACAAGATGAGCAAAATGAAAAATGTGATCATACTGGATGCCCGGTCTGACAGTATGTTTAAAAGCAAACACATTAAAGGAGCCGCACACCTGAATTTTTGCGATTTTACGCAAGGCAACCTTGCAAAAATAATTCCGGATACAGAAACCACCATACTGATTTACTGCAACAATAATTTTGAAGGTGATGAGATCAATTTTGCATCTAAAGCGTGGCGACCAAAACCTGCAGAAAAGAATAAACAGGAAGTAACGCTGGCACTGAATATTCCGCTCTATATCAATTTATATGGCTACCGGTATAAAAACGTGTACGAGTTGTCGGAACTGGTAAATGTTTTTGATGGAAGATTGGATTATGAAGGTTCGGCTGTAAGGAAACGAAAAATGTGAGAAAATGTTTACAAGATCAGCAGTAAAAAAATTCACCCTTGAAAATGTAAGAAACGTTCCCTATTTGATGGGGGCGTTTTTGTTTAATGATTTAAAGCAATTGTATTAAAGTTGAAAATTGTGATATTATTCATTGACTGCTGGATTGCCATTCGGCTTCGCTCAGGAGGAACAAAAGCCCGGTGAAGGTTTGTGGGGCTGATTTTGTGCCGTACTTGAAACGTAAAGCCGAAACAAATGCCCGATAAAATTACCAACGTACAAAGTCTCAAAATAAAAAGCCTTTCATTTGCTGAAAGGCTTCACTGTAGTACCACGTACGGGATTCGAACCCGTGATTCCTCCGTGAAAGGGAGGCGTCTTAACCCCTTGACCAACGCGGCGTTTCCTGTTTAAGGACGGCAAAGATAACGTTCGGCAGTTTTTCAACCAAATAATTTAAATCCTTTGTAAATATTCCCTCAATATATGTTGTACAAAATGTACTTTTGCAGCGCAAATTCATAATTCATAAATCATAATTAACATGAGTACAGTAAAAGTTGCCATTAACGGATTTGGCCGCATAGGTCGCCTGGTTTATCGTCAGATATACGATATGAAAGGTATTGATGTAGTTGCCATCAACGATTTAACCAGCCCGGCTGTGCTGGCACATTTATTAAAGTACGACAGCGCCCAGGGCCGTTTTGGTCAGGAAGTAAAATCAACCGATAGCGCAATTGTAGTTAATGGCGATGAGGTAAAAGTATATGCACAAAAAGATCCGGCTCAAATTCCATGGGCCAGCCACGAAGTGGATGTGGTAATTGAGTGTACCGGTTTCTTTACCGATAAAGCAAAAGCCGAAGCTCATTTAACTGCCGGTGCAAAAAGGGTAGTAATTTCTGCTCCTGCAACCGGCGATTTAAAAACGGTTGTATTTAATGTTAATCATAGTATTTTGGATGGTAGCGAAACGGTTATCAGTTGCGCAAGCTGTACAACTAACTGTTTGGCGCCAATGGCTAAAACACTGAATGATAATTTTACCATTCTTACCGGTATCATGAGTACCATACATGCTTATACCAACGATCAAAATACACTGGATGCTCCACATCCAAAAGGTGATTTAAGAAGGGCAAGAGCCGCCGCCGCCAACATTGTACCTAACAGTACCGGTGCAGCAAAAGCAATCGGACTGGTTTTACCAGAACTGAAAGGTAAATTAGATGGTGGTGCTCAGCGTGTGCCTGTAATTACGGGTTCTGTTACCGAACTGTATTCTATTTTAGAGAAAACAGTTACCGTTGAAGAAATTAATGCTGCAATGAAAGCCGCCAGCAACGAAAGTTTTGGTTATAACGAAGATGAAATTGTGAGCAGTGATGTGATCGGCATTCGCTTCGGGTCTTTATTTGATTCTACACAAACCAAGGTTATGACCATGGGTGATAAGCAAATGGTGAAAACAGTTAGCTGGTACGATAATGAAATGAGCTACGTAAGCCAGTTGGTGCGTACAGTGCAACATTTTGCCGGGTTGATAAAATAAGATGTCGTTTCAAGCGTCTGCCATTTACATGGAAGGCAGGAATTGATTGAAATGAAATTGTCGTAAAAATCAAACATAATTATATAAAAGAGGCTTCCAATTATTTTGAAAGCCTCTTTTTACGTAAAAGCACTTTTCATTTAGTATCTTCACAGTAGTAAATGTTTAGTTATGGATACAGAATTATTAAAACGGATCACCATCATCGATGGTTTAATGGGTGGCAGGCCAACCATAAGAGGAATACGTTTCCAGGTATCAGATGTACTTGGTTATCTTGCAGCAGGTGTAACTGAAAAAGAATTACTCGAAGATTTTCCTTTTCTTGAAGAAGAAGATATAAAAGCAGCTCTTTTGTATGCTGCAAAAAAAATTAACCACCCTATTATAAGAATAAGCGAAAATGCAGCCTGATCCATTGGAATTTTGGATTGACGTTAATCTTCCAGCCGTTTTTTCAGAATGGATAACGAATGATTACAATCTTATTGCAAAAACTTTCAGAGAACTGAATTTTGATAACACAAAAGATTATGAAGTTTTTAAGAAGGCGGCACAAAATCCTTCAATAGTTGTAATTACAACAAAAGACTACGATTTTGCAACTATGACAGAATTACCAACCAACCATCTTCCGAAAGTATTGTATATGAACATTGGAAATGTAACAAACAAGTAACTAAGGATAATTTATGATAAATATTTTGAACAAGCTTTGCAACTTCTTTCTAAATCAAAACAACAACTCGTAGAAATAACAAATGAATTATGAGTAAATTTTCAGACTTTAACTTCGCCGGCCACAAAGCCCTCATTCGTGTTGATTTTAATGTTCCTTTAGATGAACAGTTTAATATCACCGACGATACCCGTATAACCGCAACCATCCCAACTATTAAAAAGGTTTTGGCAGATGGGGGCAGCGTTATTTTAATGAGTCATTTTGGCCGCCCAAAAGATGGTCCTGAAGATAAATATTCATTAAAGCATTTGGTAAATCCGCTTTATAAATTACTGAACGCAGGCCATACCAATCCGGCAATAGGAGATGGAAGTACCAGGGTATTTTTTGCAGATGATTGTATCGGATCCCAGGCCGGTCTTACAGCATCCATGTTAAGGCCGGGAGAAGTTTTACTGCTGGAAAACCTTCGTTTTCATAAAGAAGAAGAAAAAGGTGATGAAGCTTTTGCCGAAAAATTAAGTAAACTGGGCGATGTGTATGTGAACGATGCATTTGGTACCGCCCACCGTGCACATGCTTCTACAGCCGTTATAGCTAAATTTTTTGCTACAGATAAAAGAATGTTTGGTTTGCTGATGAACAGCGAAGTAAGCAGCGCAGAAAAAGTACTGCACCAGGCAGAAAAACCTTTCTGCGCAATTATAGGCGGGGCCAAGGTTTCAGATAAGATTCTGATCATTGAAAATTTGCTGGAACGTGCAACAGATATTATTATCGGTGGCGGCATGGCTTACACTTTTTTAAAAGCAAGGGGCGGCAAAATTGGTTCTTCGCTTTGCGAAGATGATCGTTTGCAAACCGCGTTGGATATTTTAGAAAAAGCCAAACAAATAAACGTAAGCATTCATTTGCCCGAAGATTCTGTTATTGCCGATAAGTTTGCTGCAGATGCAAATACCGAAGTTCGCCCAAGTGATGCAATACCAGATGGTTGGATGGGACTGGACATTGGTCCGAAAGCCTGCGGTATTTTTAATGAAATAATCGGCAAGTCAAAAACCATTTTGTGGAATGGCCCAATGGGTGTTTTTGAAATGGAAAAATTTCAAAATGGAACAAAAACTGTTGCAGAATCTGTAGCTGCCTCAACTGCAAACGGTGCCTTTAGTTTGGTTGGTGGTGGCGACAGCGTGGCAGCCGTTAATAAATTTAATTTAGCCGATAAAGTAAGTTATGTAAGTACAGGTGGCGGCGCTTTGTTAGAATATTTTGAAGGCAAGGTTTTGCCTGGCATAAAAGCTATTATTGATTAACAGTGTGCTTTAAAGTCCGTCTCCTTTGGAGAAGGATTTAGGATGAGGCCGGGATTAACAGTTTTTTTGGGTTACTTTTATAATAAAGCATAATTAATATAAAATCTGAAAGGAAAATATTATTTTTAAACTCTTAACTTTTAAAACAAAAATTATGAAACGTACAGGATTATTAGTAATCATCGGAATACTTGTTATTCTTGGCTTTTGGGGCTGCAATGGATACAACGGCCTGGTAAAGCAGGATGAGAATGTAAAAAAAGCCTGGAACAATGTTCAGACTGAGTATCAAAACCGTTCTGATCTTGTTGGTAACCTGGTGAACACAGTTAAAGGTGCTGCCAATTTTGAGCAAAGCACTCTAACCGCTGTAGTGGAAGCTAGGGCAAAAGCTACCAGCGTAAATATCAATGCAGATAACCTTACACCTGAAAATATTGCAAAATTTCAGGAAGCACAGGGACAAATGACCGGCGCATTGAGCCGTTTACTTGCTACAGTAGAAGCTTATCCAACTTTAAAAGCCACAGAAAATTTTATGGAATTGCAGCGCAAACTTCCTGAAATTGAAAATGGTATTAAAAATTCAAGAATGAAATTTAACGAAGAGATCAATGTATACAATACCAAAGTAAGATCCTTTCCTATGAATATTCTTGGCGGTATTTTTGGCTTTAAAGCAAAAGAAGGTTTTAAAGCAGATGCTGGTGCAGAGAAAAAAGTGGATGTGAATTTTGAAGACATGAACAAGAAATAATCAAGGCCTTCTTTAAAAAATGAATAAAAAAAGATATAGCGGCTATATAATTGGAGGTTTATTGGTGGTGATTGGGATTTTCCTGATCATCACCTATAATTCTTTGGTTAAGAAAGAAGTGCGGATGCAAACCCAGTGGAGTGAAGTACAGAACGCTTATCAAAGAAGGGTTGACCTGATACCTAATCTTATCAATGTTGTAAAAGGCGCTGCCGATTTTGAGCAAAATATTTTGACAGAGATAACCGAGGCCCGGAGCAAAGTCCAGGCTGTAAACATTGATAGTGCCAATGTAGATGCTTCAAAATTTCAGCAACAAAATACAGCGCAAAATAGGTTGGCTAATGTATCTAACAAAATAATTATTACCATAGAAAGATATCCGCAATTAAAAGGTACGGAAGCTTTCCTCGCTTTGCAGACTGATCTTTTAGGAACCGAACGAAGGATTAAAGTAGCAAGAAAAGATTTTAATGAGGCTGTGAGAGATTATAACAGTTCAGTAAGAAGTTTTCCAACAAATCTTGCAGCAGGGCTTTTTGGTTTTAAAGCAAAAAATGGTTTTGAGGCAGATTCAGGAACAGATAAAGCTACCGAAATAAAATTCTGATGGGCATATTTTCATTTTTTAAAAAGAAAGAGTTTTTTTCTGCAAAAGATAAAGAGCAGATAGTGCAAGCAATTCGTATTGCTGAAAGAGAGACCAGCGGTGAAATAAGAATTTATGTTGAAAGTAAGAACGCCTATGTAGATGCCATCGATCGTGCTGCCGAAATTTTCTTTAAATTAAAAATGCAGGAAACCGATCATCGCAATGCTGTGCTTTTTTACATTGCTATGGATCATCATGAGCTGGCTTTGTTTGCTGATGAGGGTATTTATCAAAAAGTTGGTGCCGAGTACTGGAATATTGCTGTTAAAAATATGCTTTCTCAATTCTCAAAAGATAATATAAGCAATGGCATTGAGCAATGTATTTTACAGGTAGGACAAACATTAAAAGAGAAGTTTCCTTATGTACCCACTGAGGACAAAAATGAATTACCAGACGAAATTGTTTTTGGTAAATAAACCTGTTTACAAAGAACTGCATGAAAAAAATATTATCTTTTCTTTTTCTGATTTTCAGCTTTGCCTCCTGGGCACAGGATATACCGCCTGCACCCAATCCGCCCAAATTGGTAAATGATTTTACCGGTACACTTACACCCGATCAGGTTGAGGCACTCAACAGAAAACTATACCAGTTCGACGATTCAACTTCTACCCAAATTACAGTTGTTATTGTAAAAACAACCGGCGGGATGGATGTGGCAGACTATGCACTTGAAATTGGCAGAAAATGGGGAGTTGGCCAAAAAGGAAATAACAATGGTGTAATATTATTAATAGCTAAAGACGATCGTAAATTAAATATTTCGGCTGGGTATGGTTTAGAAAAAGCCTTGTCGGATGTTACCAGTAAACAAATAATTGATTACACCATTGTTCCTAATTTTAAAGGCGATGATTATTACCGGGGAATAGAAGAAGGAACAGATGCCATTATGCAGGCTGTAAAAGGCGAATACAAAGCACCTGAAGGGTATAACAAGAATAAAGGAAAAGGCGGCGGTGTAGGCAGAATAGTTTTCATCATCATCATGATAGTTATTTTTTTGGCAGTTAGCGGCGGCAAAGGTGGTGGTGGCTCTTTTATGAGCAGGCGTGGTATTGCAGCATGGACAATTGGAAGTATGCTAAGTGGCGGCGGAGGAAGAGGTGGAGGCTGGAGTGGCGGCGGTGGTGGAAGCTCTGGTGGCGGATTCGGTGGCTTTGGAGGTGGAAGTTTTGGCGGCGGTGGTGCAAGCGGTAGTTGGTGATAATTTGATAAAAGCTTATAGCTAGATGTAGACACAGACAGGCAAGCTAAAAGAAGCAACATAAATTTGAAAGCTCATACCTAATATATAATGTATAGTGATGTAACAATAGAGTTAAAATTAAATAATGGTTTAAAAAAACGTTTCAAATCAAATATGTAGGGTTATGACAAATTATTCCTCAATTTTGTATTTTAAGCTTATTTTGTATATTTAATAATCAAAACAACGTAGTTTTACTCTTAATGCGAAAAGTAGCAATTCCTCCCAGTGTACTCCCAGGCTTTGAAATTATATCATCTTTCACAAAAGAAGATGTAGAAAAATTGACATCTTATTTAGCAAATATCCCTGTTGGAAAAATAAACAATCTCGATAATGATATTGCTGAATTATTTGATTATGATAAAGCCAATGAAATTTTAAAGACTATAACAAGTTTTAGTGAATTAATGGGATTCAAAAATGACACAATTGAAGATGTAGCAAAAAATCTTTGCGATTCATATAGAGATATGAATAGAGGTAAGACTAGTGACGAAAAAATTGGTATTTTGTATGAGAATTTGGTAGCGATATTCAGAAATTATAAAAATTTGGGGCTGGCTTTGAAAGCTAGGGATTTACTACTAGAAAACGAACACAACTTTCATGATTCAAAGATAATTAGTGATGTACGTTTGATTTTTGATGAGGATTTAGAAAATAAAAAAAGACACGGGGTAGTTATTCATAGATTACATATTCAATATAGAAAGGAACGAAATATTAAGGAAATATTTCTAGCCTTAGATATGAATGATTTGGAGCAATTAAAAGATGAAATTGATAGGGCTATAAAAAAGCATGAAGTAATTAAAAACGATTACCAAGATTTAATAGATTTTGTTTACTAATTTATATGGCAACAGGTATTGCAAGAAGAGACGAAAAAATACGACCTCGGGAGTCGGGGAATTTCAATTGGAGAAATTGGGATATTACACGTATTCAAGAATTGCCTGAAACTCCCGCTAAGATTTTATATGTTGTTTCTAAAGTCGAAACTCCAACCCAAATTAGATTATCGATTTGTGGAATAAATTATATAATTGACAATAGGCTAAGTCATATAGCTGACGCAATTAGAAAATCTAAAGAACTTTTAACTTTAAAAGATGATTGGGATGAAGATGGTGCTAATGGCATAAATGAAACTATATATGTTAGAGCAATCGAGACCCTAATACGCTATTCCGATAACATACTGGACACTTACAAAACAGCTATTAAAGCTCCATACATAAGTTTGGGTAGAGATGGGTCAATAGATTTAGATTGGAGCACACCTAATAATCAACTTTTAATTACGATACTAAATACTGGTAACTTTAACTTGCATTACTATGGTGATGATGGGAATAATAATACCGTAATAAAAGGTACTCTCGAAGGACTTGTAATTAACGATGATTTATCTCATTGGATGCGAAAATTGTAATTATGTGGGATGTCGAATCTATAAATATTTATCATTGCCTATTTGTAAGGGTCTCTAAGAGGAATTTAAAAGATGATAAATCTCCCACTACTTCTGCCTTTTCAAATACTCCTAAGGACGATGACAACCTGTCTTCTGATTGGTGCAAATATTCCACTCCCCACAGTTGTAGAGCCTTAATAGGTAAAATTAAAAATCTAAAAACAAAAGGGTATAAAATCCCTGAGGACTTTTATATTTGGAGATTTAATGTTTTGCTATTAGAGCAACTTAGTCTCCCTCAAAAAGTTGAACATGACCCAATAAATAATAATCCAGAAATAGATGGAGAGCCGAATAACAGGGCACATACAAAAATAATAGGTTACAAGCCTACTGATTCTAAACAGATGAATTATGCTGAATATAAGGTGCAGATAAAACGTGCAGGAAATTGGGCAATAGCACCAGATTAAATGTTTGCCTATTAATAGGTACATACATCTCATTTATTTTTAAGTTGGTTCTAAACTTTGGCAAAGTTGTACATAATAAAAATGCCTCCATTTTACAGAGGCATTTTTATAAATTATCCAATCTGTTACTTCAAACCATTACTAATATAATCTTCAATCTCTTTTCCTTTCGATTTTCCTACTTTGTTTAAAGCACCAGAAATCATTGGGTCAACAAAACTTCTGAATTGTTCCGGTACTGCGTTGCGGAATTTAAGGATACCGTCAACTCCTTTTTTAACATTGACAATGTTCTGCACTTTTTCAAGATAGCCTGCAAAGGTAGCCACAGCACTTAATTTTTCCTGGCTTAAAGGCATTTCATCAAAACGTTGTGCAATAAAATCAAAATCAGCTTCGGTACCATCTTTAATAATAATTTCGTTCACTACATCTCCTAAACCGCCCTTTGCATCTTTACTG
>Ga0209181_10007609_pt1 | contig 14798 bp, 11 predicted proteins | sample MAT05_FD_187208 | JGI IMG/M metagenome (GOLD analysis project Ga0209181, IMG submission 187208) | Freshwater microbial communities from Lake Fryxell liftoff mats and glacier meltwater in Antarctica - MAT-05 (SPAdes) (version 2) | ecosystem: Environmental > Aquatic > Freshwater > Ice > Liftoff... | reverse complement strand
TCACCCCGCCGCAAGCGGACGGGGTATCTAAATTCTTTTTTACCGAATATACTCACGCCGCAGAGCGGCGGGGTATTTACCCTCTTTGTTCAATAAAAACCAGAACCTAAAAAGCTGTGGCGCACGCTGCGCGTGCGCCACAGCTTTTTGGGTTTTAAGGTTTCTTTTGCTTAGCTACTTACTATTGTATAAAAAGGTTTACGCCGTGATTGATTGGGGGACAGATTGCTGTTGAAATTCTAAAAATTCACGTATTCGTTTAATTTGAAAATCATGAGCATAATCGAGAACTTGATTGGCAAAGGGGCTAAAAATGCGATCGCTTTCTTGAAGAAGGATGACTTCATCTTGAATCGCGAGTATATCGCCCATGCGGGCTAGGTGAATTAATTTTTCTAAAATGTCAATTGGTGGAAAGACGATAGGTTGTCCAGTTAACTCAGATTTGTCGTTAGAGATGTTTGTAGCAATATTTAAAGTTTCATATTGCCAATCAAGATTAAGTAATGATTGCATCGTATAGAATAAAGTATCAGGTTCAACGGGCTTAGCGATGAAAGCATTACACCCAACTTCGAGACTAAGATTGCGATCTTGATTGAAGACACTCGCCGAAACCATGATGATTGCCGTTTTTTGGAACATCGGCAACTGCCTTAACTGCTTAGTGGTTTCATTTCCATCAAGATGTGGCATCACCATATCTAACAAGATTAAATCTGGATCAAATACTTTAGCTTGGATAAGACAATCCTCACCATCGATCGCTTCCGCAACAATGAAGCCAAGTGGAGTAAGCAAATCGCTAAGTACCATCCGATTTTCGGTCTTGTCATCGACAATCAAAATTTTGCGGCGATCTCCTGAATAACCCGAAATCGTGCGAATATCTATCGGTAAAGGAGTAGCGTGATTAGGGACTTCAGTTAGTTCAATCTCAAACCAGAAAGTACTACCTTGATTTAAAGTGCTTTTGACTTGCAATTTTCCACCCATCATCTCGACAATTTTTTGACAAATAGGTAATCCTAAACCTGTGCCTGAATAACGACGAGCGCGATCGCCAACCTGTTGGAATGGCAAAAATATATCTTCTAATTTGTCAGAGTCAATGCCGACACCTGTATCCGTGATCGCAAAATGAACTTTGTAGCTTTTACTTACTTCGCAAGGCTGAGCGCTGACAGAGAGAGAAACATTACCGCGATCAGTAAATTTAACTGCATTCCCAAATAGATTAATTAGGACTTGGCGCAAGCGCTTTTCATCGCCATACATTGTGGTGGGTAACGAAGTAAGCGGTTGATAAACTAACTGCACATCCTTAGCGCGTACTTGTAACTGGAATATATCAATAATGCTTTGTAATAGTTTAGGAAGCTCAAATTCATTGGGATTTAGTTCTAACTTTTTAGCTTCAATTTTAGAAAGATCGAGAATATCATTTAATAAGGTCAGCAAATGTTCACCACTTCGCTGAATGATCTCTAAGCCTTCCATATGCTTATTTGGGTCATGGCTGCGTTTAAGGATTTGTGCATAGCCCAAAATACCATTTAAGGGAGTGCGTAACTCATGACTCATATTTGCTAGAAATTCACTCTTAGCGCGGTTTGCTGTATCAGCAGTTTCTTTAGCAGATTGCAATTCCTTCTCAGCAAGTTTGCGATCGCTGATATCTTTGATGGCATAAATGGCACCAATCTGACCACCAAATTCAATACTTTCGGAAGAAACTAACCCTGTAATTTTTCTACCATCTTTAGTCACAAAGTCCGCTTCATAGTTAACAACTTTTCCTTCTATATCTAAAACTGCTAACATGCGATCGCGATCTTCCAAATCAAACCAGAGATTTAAATCTGTCGGATTTGAACCAATTGCTTCTTCACGACTATAGCCAGTAATTTCTGTCCATTTATCGTTTACATCAATATGTTTGCGGGTTTCAGTCGAAAACAAAGCCATGCCGTCAGGGCTAGATCGAAATGCTTTGGCAAATTTTTCTTCTGATTCTCGCAAGGCAGCTTCCGTAAATTCATGTTCCAGAATTTCTTGTTGTAATGCTTGAGTCCGTTCATCCACTTTTTGCATTAATAGATGCGAGTACTCCTCTAGCCTTGTATGCGATTTTTTCATCTGGTGGCTCATCTGATTAAAGGAGGTTGCCAAAATCGCTAACTCTTTGACTAGACATGAATATTCAACTTTCTGATCGAGATTTCCTGCAGCGATCGCTTGGCTCGCTTTACTTAATTGAGTGATCGGGCGACTAATCCTTCGCGCGGCAAAAATTCCAAATATAGTCGTCAAACCTAAAGCTAACAAACATAGCAATACAGTTAATCGAGTATTTTCGTTGATTTCTGTCATGAAATCAGAAGCTGGTACAACAATTACAATTTGCCAACTTAATCCATAAGCATCGTTAAATTTACTAATCTGAAGGAAGTGTGGCTCTCCATGAAAATTGATTATTGATTGCTGAATCTGATCGTTCCCTTGATTGGATAAATCTTTCAACCTTTTAGCAACACTACGCGTTAATTCGTCTTGGCTTTCAGTTGCTAAGATTCGTTCAGATTGATTGTTATTAGCGTATATAGATGCATCAGGCTTGGAAGTTGCAACTAACTTGCCCGATGGTTCCACAATAAATGTTTGTCCGCGATCGCTAAATTTAGTCTTCTGCAAAAAAAGATTGATTTCTCCTAAACGCATTGATGCACCTAGTACTCCTCGCAATTCTCCATTAGGTGCAAATACAGGCTTGACTGCTGTGATCGCTGGTTCTTCTGTGATCAGGTCGGTATAGACTTCGCTCCATATATCTTGCTTAGCGGCGATAACCTTAGAATACCAAGGGTGATCGCTTAATTTAAAGCCTTTTTTCGCTAATAGAATTATCTGCGGTCTTCCCATCTCATCAGTCATGTAAGTAGTGGTAGAGTTCTCCACTGCTAACTTATCTTGGATACGTCTCGCTCCAAAATATTGACCTGATGTAGTCGCCACGTAGATGTTACTGATCTGTGGAAAGCTTTGTAGTTGTTTCCAGAAATGCTTTTGGGCGTTCTGCTCGTTGATAGTATCAATTTCTCCTAAATCAAGACTATTAGCATTTAACTTGTTAAGTGTATAGGGAAGTTCTAAATATGAATGTAAACGAGTTTGAACTAGCTCGGTGACCTTGCTAAGAAGTTGAATGGAATGCTGTTTCATTGCCGCACGTCCATTCTGAAAAGATAACCAACCGATTATTCCCACTGTGCCAAAAGTGCTTGCTAAAAACGGCATAATAATTAGTAAACTCAAAGGGATTTTAGACCCTTTAATACCCTGACTAATGTTGGAGTTGTCAGGAACGATCACTCCTGTTTTAGTTATGACTACGGTAGGAATTGAAGTGGTTGGTTGGGGTGTTGTCATAAAGTGAGTCAGTGGGCGTTAATTTTATTATCTCTCAAAATTTATGGTCTGTTCTAGTGTGCCAATCTAAAGTTGCAATATCTCTTTAAACTTTGAGTGGCCTAAAGTCTTGCAATGTAACTTGTTCACAGTATGATCGCTTCCCAACAACAAATTTTTAAGCTTGCAAAAATTGTGCATCATTGTGTAATAATCGTAAAGCGCAAAAAATTGCCCTCATGGCTCAGTGGTAGAGCATTCCCTTGGTAAGGGAAAGGTCACGGGTTCAAATCCCGTTGAGGGCTTAGGTTTCAAGGATCGGATATTACGCCATCTCTGCTAAAACGATCTGATTCGGGCTAGTTTGGACACGAAATGGGTGAGCATAGTTGTCTTTACTGTCTTGAATTTTAATTTGTAATTGTTTTGCTTATAGCTATAACTTGTGATTCTATACGTAATTTTGGGTACGATATTAAATATGAAGTGAAAAGCCTAAAACTAGGTGTTTTTCAGGCATAATTTGGGAGTTTCTCATGAAGTTAGCTGAATTTATTAAACAAGGACAGCAATTACGTCAGCAAGACCGAACCTCGGCGATCGCTTATTTTGAACAATGTCTGCAAAACAAAACTGTTAGCAATTCTGAATCAGACTTAGGTACGACTGCAAGAGTTTTACTTGATCTAGCAGTGGAACTAATTGCCACAAAGCAGCCAGAGAGATTGCAAAGGGCGGCAGAACTTTTACAGCAAGCGGGAAATGCTTTAAATCAAAATTTAGGAATTAGTGAAGAGCAGAAAGCCTATTTGCTTTATGTTCAGGCAGTTCTTGCGCTCGAATTGGGGAAATTGAACGATGTTTTAAATATTTTGCAAGAAGCTCATGAAGCCTATGGCAATAATCTTGAGGGGCAAGCTCTCACTGATGATGCGATCGCTCACTACTACATCAGAGTCAGTGATTTTCAATCTGCATTAATAAGTTTTGAACGATCGCTATCAGTGCGCCTCGAATCTATAGATGAATGTGCAATCGGCAAAAGTTACGCTTATTTAGGGCAATTGTATTTGTCCGCGGGAGATATTAATCAAGCCACGAGTCTTTTTCAAAATACCCTTGATATTGCTCTAGCCAATTCCGATAATTTTTTGCAATTACAAGTGCTCAAAGGGCTGGCTAAAGTCGCGATCGCTGAGTCTGAATATCAAACCGCGATCTCCTTAATTAAAGATGCAATTACTTTACTTAAAGAGCCAGTTGATACGATTGAAATTGGCTCTTTATATTGCGATTTGGCTGAGGCCCTGCTAGGCGATCGCCAGATCAAAGAAAGCCTGATTTGCATTAAAGTCAACGCTTTGCCTCGTTTCCGTGATTTTCAATATCAGAAAGGAATCGCGATCGCCAAACATATCCGCGGTCGAATTTATATGCATCGCTTGCTTGAAGGGATAGATAGTCTGGATGAGGATGCGATCGAAACAGCGGAAGATTCATTACTTGATGCTTCTATCGGCTTTGAACAATTTGGGATGATGTCTGACTATGCCAAAGCACTATACGACTTAGCTTGTCTATATCAGTTGTGTAGTAGTTCACAGTTTCACTATCAATATCAAGGTAAATCTTTGCGATCGCTAGAGTTATCTCTTAGTGTTTTAGATCAACTCGGTATGGGCAGTACCAAGCTTGCCTCTCAGGTTGAAGCCATGCTCAATCAAGTAATGCGCGGCAGTTTCTAGCTATTTGCTAATCCTCAGAAAAAAAGAACTCACTTCATACCTTATTCTGTAATGCCCTCAAAGTTTTTGATTACTGTTTACTTACCGCTTATCTTCGCTTTATATCCTAAACCTAGTAAAAACTGTAAAATTTTCTGACTGCAATCTCCTTGAATCTCGATCGCCTGATCTTTGCCTGTACCACCCGCACCACACTGATTTTTTAATTGCTTAGTTAGCTTTGCCAAATTCTCGGCTGTTGTCTGAAAGCCCGTCACCTCAGTTACCGTCTTGCCTCCCTTACCTCGGCGCGTTACTTGAATGCGGGGATTTTGCTGCTGTGGTGGCAAATCAATTGCATTTTTTTCTGAATCTTCTTCTTCAGGTGTGCCGAACTCTCGGTAAACAACACGATTTTTGGTCATTAGTCTACCCAAGCGGCTCGCCATGCTAATTCTGCTTCAGCGATAGTCTTTTGCAAATACTTTTTCTCTAATTCCGTTTCCAAATGTAACATTCGCGCTGATAAAACTCGCAGTTCACCACGATAGGACATCAACTGACGATCAGTAAACTCAATTTCGGCAAGACGAATACTCATCTGTTGAGTTTTGTCATCGGCAACTAAAATTTGGCGATCGCTTAGCAGCTTGTTAAGCGTATCCATACTTTCATTTAGACTGGTACTAAGTAGAAGATCAAGATTTTCTTGATTAGTGCGACTGTTTTGATCGCATTCCTCTAAAGTTTTTTGCATATTGTTGCTCAGCAACTGGATCGTCTGTCGCAAATCCTCTTGTAACTTTTGACGTGCTGAGAGGGAGAGAGCTAGAAATGCTTCAGGACATTTTTGAGTGCAGAACTTGAATGTTGTCATCAAAATCTGCTGCTGCACGGCTATAGCGATCGCTTGTGCGTAATCAAGATGCAATAAATCAATCCGACTGACGACATTAGCGATCGCCTGTTGGATATCATTAATATCTTTATCAATACGCACTAGCATCGTCATAGTTCACGGTATATATTTTGTTCTTCTAGAACTTTGATTTTCAGCCAAAAACAAATAATTTGCTTAAAGCTAAGTAAAATAAAGCTTTAAACAAATTATTTGCTAAACGGTTTATTCGCCGACTACAAAACGGACAAAGCGGCGAACCTTGACGTTTTCGTTGAGTTTAGTACCAGTTAGCTTTACTAACTCATCAACGGTAATACTTTGATCTTTGATAAAAGGCTGATCGAGTAAGCACATCTCTTTCAAACGCTTTTCGATCCGACCTAGCACAATCTTGTCACGGATAGCTTCAGGTTTGCTTGCCAAATCATCTTTACCTGCTTCGATTTGCTTTTCGTTTTCAACAAAAGCCTCAGGGATATCAGCAACACTGACATATTCAACATTAGGGCAAGCTGCGATTTGCTTTGCAACGCTGTCAGCTAGTTGTTTGAGTTCTTCACGACGAGCCACAAAATCGGTTTCGCAGTTAACTTCGACTAGCACACCAATACGGCTGCCAAAGTGAATATAACTATGCACAATTCCTTCAGATGCAGCACGGCTTGCTTTTTTGACAGCAGAGGCTAGCCCTTTTTGTCTAAGGTATTCGGTCGCCTTTGTAAAATCGCCACTAGAATCGACGAGAGCTGCCTTACAGTCTTTGATACCTGCTCCAGTTCTCGCACGTAGCTCTTGAATTTGTTGGGTAGTAATTTCTGCCATATTAATAAACTTGTTTGGGATGTCTAAGGCAACATTTCAAGGAGCGAGATGTTTTGCTCGTTGCCGAAAATATTTCTAAAATGTTTGCAGTACACCAATTTATCATAATTTAGGGCACACAAGACTTCCCCAAGATTTCAAAATTTAGGGCGATTCTTACTTTTAAAAAGGAGAACGTACATCGCGCGTTCTCTTTTTGTTTAGCTCAAATGTGAAGAATTAGATTTATCTTTTTGCGATCGCAATTCTTGCGCTCTAATGCGTTGCCAGACTTTCCAACAGGCATAAGCCATCAATAACGTACTAATCGCTGCATATGTACCACCCGCAGGCATACCTGAAACTGCCATTGCGATGCTACCGACCCAGAGAGTCAGGGCATAAATAAATAAAACCGTGAGCCGTTTCGATACACCCGCTTTGACTAATCGATGGTGTAAATGTTGATTGCCAGCCGCCATTGGAGACTCACCTTTGCCAATGCGCTGCAAAATCACGGCTGTCGCATCGACGATTGGTACTGCCAAAATCATATAAGGCATAATCAAAGCAACTGTGGCTACAGCCTTGACTAAACCGATTACGCTTACACCCGCAAGAGTAAATCCCAAAAAATACGCGCCACCATCGCCCATAAAAATTTCGGCTGAACTTTTGGGCTTAAAGTTGTAGCGTAAAAAGCCCAGACATCCGCCTGCTAGTGCAGCTGCAATTAAAGCCGCAGCAGGTTGCTGCATAAATAGACTGGTAATTAAAATTACGGCGGCGGCGATCGTGGTTACACCTGCGGCTAACCCATCAAGTCCATCTAGCCAATTGATTGCATTTGCCATACCCGACAGCCACACCATTGTAATTGGCAAGCTGAACCAACCAAATTTAATGATGCCGATAAATGGTACAGATATGAAGTCAATTCTTACACCGACTCGCCATGCGGCTGCCGATACTGCTAACTGAGCAATTAATCGAGGTAAGGGTGGTAGGTTAAAAAGATCATCAGCAAAGCCAATTAGGAAAAAGGCGGCTCCGCCAATTGTTACGCCCCAAACTTCGTATTCTCTAGTTTGCGGTAAAATCCCAAAGTATCCGCCTGCCCAAACTAGTAGTAAGGCGCTGACGCTTCCCAAAAAGATTGCTACGCCGCCAACTCGCACAACAGGCGTTGTATGCATCTTGCGACTATTGGGCTTGTCTACTAATCCTGCTTTGAGTCCAAAATGACGAATAATCGGTGTACTCAGCCACACTACGATCGCAGATACTGCAAAGGCGACCAAGTAAGGAATGGCAGTAGGATGCAGCATTACAAGAATAAAATTCCGTATTTAGATTGTGCAAATTTATGCTTGCAAGCATAGCATTGGATTGGCTAAACACAACTGTTTAAACCCAATTTAAATATGGATAATATAGACTACTTAGCGCCCTATTTAACTCCATTTAAACTCCATTTCAATTAATTGCCAAAAACCATGCTAAGCTTATAAGCCGTGTGAAAAATTTTCATCATCAATAAGTGTTAGGGATTAATCCATGAAAGTTGTTAGCTCCCTCAGATCAGCAAAAACTCGCCATAAAGACTGCAAAATCGTGCGTCGTCGCGGCAGAATATATGTGATTTGTAAGTCAAACCCAAAGTTCAAAGCTCGTCAAGGATAATCAACGATTTTTCTGGGCAAATTTTTTATTGACAAAGAGGGACAGTGCTTCGCACCGTCCTTATTTTTTTGTAAAATAATTTGTACAATAAATTTATGACTAGTACTACTCGTAAAGCAAATCTTTTCAATGCGATCGCGCCTGTGAATCGTGGTTTGGAAATGTCAGAAGAGCAACGTAAAGCAATTTTTTCGGCAGTTGCCTATCTCGAAGAGCTAAATCCTACTCCCGCACCGACTCAGACACCTGAATTGTTAGATGGTGATTGGTTACTGATATTTACTACTAGTCGAGAGCTTTTAGGTATTGATCGCTTTCCTCTTTATAAGTTAGGCAATATCTATCAATGCTTGCGTATGGCGGAAGGAAAAATTTTCAACGTTGCCGAAGTTAAAGGTTTACCTTTGCTGGGCGGATTAGTGAGCGTCTGTGCAAATTTTACGGTCGAGTCCGATAAACGAGTCAAGGTTAACTTTGAGCGATTGGTTGCTGGCTCTCAAAGTTTGCTTGGTTATCAGGATGTATATAGCTTTATTAATATTTTGAGATCGCCCAAAAAATTATTAGCGATCGACTTCAAAATTAAGCGTGAAGATCAAAAGGGCTGGCTGGAAACGACCTATCTTGATCAGAGTTTGCGAATTGGTAGAGGAAACGAAGGTAACTTATTTATCTTGAGAAAGATATAACGAAGATTGTTCCGTCATTAATTAATAAGTGGATTTTCTACGTTCCTGCTAACGATCGCAAAGAAGCATCCATAAAACTGCGATCGCCTAAGACTTTGAGCATGGGACCAAGTGCGCCAAACTGAACAATGCTCAGCGAAGCGGCAGGCACATCAATTCGATCGCGATATCTTCCTAAATCGATTCCCAATAGATTGCAGAGAATCACCCGAATTGTGGCTTTGTGCGAAACCACTAATACATTGCCCGATGGATATTTCTCTTGGATTTCGGCAACCACTAACGATGATCGACTCGCTAATTGCACAGCCGTTTCGCCGCCTGTGGGAGGATTCCATGCAGGTTCGGTTAGCCAGCGCATATAGTCATCGGTATAGTTAGCTTTTACAAACTCATTGCTTTGTCCTTCCCATTTGCCATAGCGCAATTCTCGCAGTCCATCAAGCAGTTTCATTTCTAAACCAATGGCTTCGCATAACGGAGTTGCTGTAGCGATCGTCCGTTTCATCGGGCTGACAAAAACTGCCTCCCAAGCGATGGCGCTATGCGCCAATCCAAAGGCATCTGCCATTTTTTGACCTTCAGGAGTTAGATCAGGATCAAGATCGCCGCAATATCCACCAGTGCGACTATAGACAGTTTCGCCATGGCGGAGCAGATATAGTTTTAAGCTCACGATTCTCTCCAAATATAGCGCTTTGCTCTTTAACTTAGACCAAATAATTTTAATAAGCCTTACTTAGCAAGGCTTATTAAAATTATTTAATGCGGATATCGCCAGTTCACGATTTCAGGTTTGTCGATGCCATGCTCATAAGCATATTGACGACAGTCGAGTTGCTGATTTTGTAACGCTTCCTTCGCGTGAGCGCCGATGGTGTGGAGTTTAGGAACACGGTCGATCACGTCGATCGCTAGGCTAAAACGATCAACTTGGTTATTAATCGCTAATTCCAATGGCGTATTGATACTGCCCTTTTCCTTGTAGCCGCGCACATGCAGATTCTTATGATTGGTGCGACGATAGGCAAGGCGGTGAATCAACCAAGGATAGCCGTGGAAGTTGAAAATAATTGGTTTATCAGTAGTGAATAGTGAATCAAAATCGCGATCGCTTAAACCGTGAGGATGTTCAGTATTAGGTTGTAATTTAAATAGATCTACCACATTAATAAATCTGATCTTCAGTTCAGGAAAATGTTCCCAAAGTAGAGTCGTAGCCGCTAGAGCTTCGAGAGTAAGGATATCGCCACAACCAACCATCACTACATCAGGTTCCACACCTTGATCGTTACTTGCCCAATCCCAGATCCCTATCCCTTTAATACAATGCTTGATCGCTGCGTCCATATCCATAAATTGCAAATGCATTTGCTTATCACAGACGATCACATTCACATAATCAGTAGTTCGCAAACAGTGATCGGTTACTGATAGCAGACTATTCACATCAGGAGGTAAATAGATACGCGTTATCTCCGCACTTTTGTTGACTATGATATCAAGAAATCCTGGATCTTGATGAGTAAAGCCATTATGATCTTGCCGCCATACTGTTGATGTGATTAACAAATTGAGAGAAGAGATCGGCGATCGCCATGGAATCTTCTTACTGCTTTCCAACCATTTACAATGTTGATTGATCATTGAGTCAATCACATGCACAAAGGATTCATAAGTCGAAAAGAATCCATGCCTTCCTGTTAATAAATAACCTTCTAACCAACCCTCTAGAGTATGTTCGCTAAGGATTTCCATCACGCGCCCATCTTTTGCTAGTTCACCACCATCAGCATCTTCGGGCAGGTATTCCGCAATCCAGAATTTTTTGCTGACTTCGTAAATTGCTTGGAGCTTATTAGATGTGTTCTCATCGGGACCAAAAACACGAAAACTTTCCATGTTTTGAAGCATTATATCGCGCAAGAAAACACCTAAAGGTTTGGTATTTTCGACTTCGGTTTGACCTGGATTCAGGATTTTGACACCGTACTGACGAAAGTCGGGCATCTTTAAAGCTTTGCGAACTAATCCGCCATTAGCGATCGGATTAGCGCTCATGCGGCGAGTACCTTTTGGAGCAAGTTCCTTTAACTCGGAAATGAGCTTACCTGAAGCTTCAAACAGTTCTTTAGGTTTATAACTCCGCATCCAATCTTCTAACATTTGTAAATGTTTGGGATTACTATGTATTCCTGAAAGCGGAACTTGGTGCGCTCTCCAGAATCCCTCGACCTTATGTCCATCTACTTCCGCAGGACCAGTCCAACCTTTAGGAGTTCGTAGTACAATCATCGGGAACTTCGCCCGTTTAGGAATACCTGTGCTCCGTGATTCTTGTTGAATTGCTCTAATCTCGTTAATACAATGCTCAAGGGTAGCCGCGATCGCCTGATGCATCGACTCAGGATCAGAACCTTCGACAAAGTAAGGCTGATAGCCATAGCCGATAAACAGGCTTTCTACCTCTTCATGGCTAATTCTTGCTAGCACCGTAGGATTGTTAATCTTGTATCCATTCAGATGCAAAATTGGTAGTACTGCGCCGTCACGAATGGGATTGATAAACTTATTAGAGTGCCAAGCCGTAGCAAGTGGTCCCGTCTCAGACTCGCCATCACCAACCATCACGACAGAGATTAAATCAGGGTTATCAAAAACGCTCCCATAGGCATGAGAAAGGCTATAACCTAATTCACCGCCTTCATGAATTGATCCTGGCATCTCAGGAGTACAGTGGCTACCAATCCCGCCTGGAAAGGAAAATTGCTTAAAGAAGTTCTCCATTCCTTCTTCATCTTCGCTAATATTTGAATAAATCTCAGAATAGGTTCCTTCGAGATAAACAGGACCTAAAACTCCTGGTGCGCCATGCCCAGGACCAGCCAAGAAGATAGCATTTAGATCGTATTTCTGAATCAATCGATTTAGATGAACGTACACAAAACTCAGCCCAGGACTTGATCCCCAATGTCCTAGCAGGCGATTTTTGACATGTTCTGCCTTTAAAGGTTCGCGTAAAAGTGGATTGTCACGTAAGTAGATCATCCCGATCGCGAGATAGTTGCAGGCTCGCCAATAGGCGTCAATTTTACGGAGCTCTTCTTTACTGAGAGGGGCTTCGACAATGGTGGAGCGTGCAGAGCCATAGCAACTAATTGACTTATTAGACAAGTCAGAATCAGCTATCTTGAGAGGAGTATGTACCATAAAACTTACAGTTGGTTCCAGTCGCTAATTTGTGTTTTCACTTCTCACGTAACAATTTTAACAAGCGATTTCTACCTTTTTTAGTTTTATGCATATTTCCTTTAGGTTTTTACCACTAAACTCTACAATCTCGAATATTAAGAGCAACCGCTTTATATCTTGGGCTTGATATCTTGGGCTTTATATTTTGGATTTTACGTCCTATCAAAATTATGTTTTGTTGACAAAAAAAGTTACCATAAAATCAATACCTCTATAGATTTTAGCAAGCTATCTTTCCAAAGCTTGAAACTTCAATTCTTACCGTAACTTAGTAATTCAAACCTTTTAAACTTAAAAATTCATGGCTCGACAACTCAAAAGCATCGCACCGCATGGTGGTCAACTAATTAATCGCATGGCAACAGAAGCGCAAAAAGAAGTTTTTTATAGCAAAGCTGACCACTTGCCGATTGTGCAATTGACTGAGCGATCGCTGTCTGATCTTGAACTAATTGCGATCGGTGGGTTTAGCCCCCTCACAGGTTTTTTGGGCAAAGCTGACTATGAATCCGTAGTTTTAAATATGCGTCTTGCCAATGGCTTGCCTTGGTCGATTCCAATTACTTTGCCAGTTACTGCCGAAGTTGCCGACACCTTAAGCATCGGCAGTCTTATTCGCCTCAATGATCCCAATGGTATTTTTATTGGTGTATTGGAACTGAGCGAAAAATATAATTACGACAAACTCAAAGAAGCGCTCCATGTCTATCGTACTAATGAAGATCGTCACCCTGGAGTCAAAGTTGTCTATGCTCAAGGTGATGTTTATCTTGCTGGCGATGTTTGGTTGCTAGAGCGCCGTCCTCATCCTCTGTTTCCCACTTATCAAATCGATCCTATACAATCTCGTGAGTTGTTTGCTCAGAAAGGTTGGCGGACTATTGTCGGTTTCCAAACCCGTAATCCAATCCATCGCGCCCACGAATACATTCAGAAATGTGCGTTGGAAATCGTTGATGGTCTTTTTTTACACCCTCTAGTCGGTGCAACTAAGAGCGATGATGTTCCTGCCGATGTACGGATGCGTTGTTATGAAATCATGCTTGAGCATTACTTCCCATTAGATCGAGTAACCTTGGCAATTAATCCTGCGGCGATGCGTTATGCAGGACCTCGCGAAGCAATTTTCCATGCTTTGATTCGCAAAAATTACGGTTGTACTCACTTTATCGTCGGGCGCGATCATGCGGGTGTTGGTGACTATTATGGAACCTATGACGCACAACATATTTTTGAAGAGTTTGAAGTTGGTGAACTTGGGATCATTCCTCTAATGTTTGAACATGCTTTCTATTGTAAACGCGCTCAAGGTATGGCAACAACCAAAACAAGTGCTAGTCTTCCTGAAGAACGCGTACATCTGTCTGGCACAAAAGTACGCGAAATGCTCCGCCGTGGTGAATGTCCACCTCCTGAGTTCTCGCGTCCAGAAGTCGCTGCCGAGCTAGCGAAAATCATGCATAAAATGGCGATCAAAGAAGCTACCACAGGTTTTGAAATCTAACAAAAAAGAGGTGCTAAGCACCTCTTTTTTTATATTAAGAATTGTCATCCGCGCAGACAGTAAAAAATCAAGCTTTACTTCAACAAGTTCTTCAGGAACTTGAACAATTTCTTAAATTAATTTCCTCTCTAGCCGTCATTATTTTATGCTCCTAAATTGACATCTTGATTTGATGATACATCGACAATTTTAGCTTTTAAACTTTTGGCGATCACGGGATGCTTAAAAAACAAATTTGGCGGGAGCGTCCAAATTTGCTACTACATAATCATAGCTTTGTAAAAATAGCTTAGGTATACTTAAGATTTTGGGGTGGGGTATAATCAAATCCATTAGAGCTAATTGGGAAATGGTTTATGCGTCCCAAAAATCCCCTATTTCAAAAATGTCTCACATTCCTTGAATCACTACCTAACATTAAGGCGACCATTCAAGGCGAGCCTTATTTTTCTAATGAAGTTTTAGCTGATGGAGAGTTAATAATTAACGCATCTAATAAAAGTGCCAATTACGTATGTGAAATTAAAACTGGAATAACTAATGACATAGTTGATCAAATTGCTGAATATTTCGCCAATTTAGGGGAAAGACTCAATGGCAAACAAAGACCTTTGCTCGTTACTCGCCATCTATCTAGTCTAGTTATAGATCGACTCTTAGAAAGAAACATTGAATTTATTGATGTTGATGGAAATATCTATCTCAATAGTCCAGAAATTTATATAGTCGTTCGCAATCAAATCTCAAAAGATAACACTAACAATACTTCGGACAGTTTTTTTAACGAGGATGTAAGCCTTACAGGGCAATAATCCTAGAAGGAATCATTAAATTGG
>Ga0209181_10007608_pt1 | contig 14800 bp, 12 predicted proteins | sample MAT05_FD_187208 | JGI IMG/M metagenome (GOLD analysis project Ga0209181, IMG submission 187208) | Freshwater microbial communities from Lake Fryxell liftoff mats and glacier meltwater in Antarctica - MAT-05 (SPAdes) (version 2) | ecosystem: Environmental > Aquatic > Freshwater > Ice > Liftoff... | reverse complement strand
GAGGATGAGGAAGAGGATGATCCCGCGCCGAGGAGAGATCCCGGCGCGACCGGGTTCCCGCGGAGAAATTCCCCTGCGCTCATCCGCCGCTTGCCCTCGAGCTGCACCTCGCGCAGCAGCACCGCGCCTTCGCCTGCGCCGACGAGCAGCCCGCGCTGATCTGCGCGCAGGACCACGCCGGGTGCGCCGCGGGTGCGGCGATGGGCGATCGCGCCGAAAAGCTTGAGCTGCCGCGGGCCGTCCGGCATCGGCAGCGAGGTGTGGGCGGCGGGCCACGGATTCATCGCGCGGATGCGGCGTTCGATCGCACAGGCTGTCGCGCTCCAGTCGATGGCGCCGTTTTCGCGGGTGAGTTTCGTGACGAGCGTGGCGGCGGCGTTGTCCTGCGGAATGCGCGGTGCGGTGCTGGCTTCAACGAGCGGCAGGGCGGCGGCGAGTGCGTCGGCGGCGACGAAGGCGAGCCGATCGTGCAGCGAACCGCCGGTGTCGCGGCGGCGGATCGGCGTTTCGCGGATGAGCAGGATGTCGCCGGTGTCGAGGCCCTCGGCCATGTACATCACGGTCACGCCGGTCCGCGCATCGCCGGCTTCCATCGCGGCCTGGATCGGTGCGGCGCCGCGGTATTTCGGCAGGATCGAGGCGTGCAGATTCAGGCAGGCGAGCCGCCCGGCATCGAGCACCGTGCGCGGCAGGATCTGGCCGTAGGCCATGACGACGATCACGTCCGCCCGCAGCGCGACGATCTCCGCCGCCGACTCGGGCGCGCGCAGCTTGACCGGCTGGAGCACGGGCACACCGCGCTCGACCGCGAGCTGCTTGATCGCCGAGGCGCGCAGCTCCTGTTTGCGTCCGACCGGCTTATCCGGCTGCGTCACGGCTGCCACTACTTCGTGCGCTCCGAGCAGCCAGCGAAATGCCGGCACGCCGATCTCCCCCGTGCCCATGAAGACGATGCGCATCATTGGGAAATCCGAAATCCGCAGCGCGAAATCCGAAACCATCTCGAAAGGTCAGAAGGCGGGGAATGAGAGAAACGGCGAACGGCCGCTCCCGCCGTTTCCTCCTTTCCCCCTTTCACGCCATGGGTGCCGATTGTCTCGAATTTCGTGCTTCGGATTTCGGATTTCTCCCCGTTTCGTTCGCTCACTCTTCCTCCAGCACGCACCTCACGATGTCTGCGAGCACTTTCACCGGCGCTTGCGTTGCGTCGATGTCGCGCACCAGCTCGGCGCCGTAAAAGGCCAGCACGGGCTTCGACTCCTCATCGTAGGTGGCGAGGCGGCGGCGGATCGTTTCCTCGTTGGCGTCGTCGAAGCGGTTTTCCTTGAGCGCGCGTTTTTTCAGCCGGGTGACGAGCGCGCCGCGATCCGGGCAGGAGAGGTGGAACACGCGTTTGACGTCGATGAGATCCCCCATGATCCGCGCCTGATTGACGCTGCGCGGAATGCCGTCGAGGACCAGCGAGTCGATGTCGGGCTTGAAGGAATGCGCGCCCACCATGTCGCCGAGGCGGGCCATCCAGAGCTTCACGGTGATCTCGTCGGGCACGAGTTCGCCGCGGCTGGAATATTCGAGAAAGGCCTGGCCGACCGGCGTGCGGGTATCGAGCTGGCGGAAGACATCGCCGCAGGCGCAGTGAAAGAACCGCGGGATTTCGCCGAGGATTTTGCCCTGCGTGCCTTTGCCGCTGCCGGGGGCGCCGAAAATGAGATAGGTGCGATACTTCATGTGCCTCCCGGCAATAAAGCGGCGCGCCGGTGAGTCGGGCAAACGAATTTGCCGCGCGGCGACGGATGGAAGCCCTTGGAACCGCCCGCCATTTTATGCAAGGCTGCGCATTCCTGTGCCCGCCCTCGTCTTCCGCCTCATCTCCGCCGTCGCCGCCATCGCTCTGCTCGCGGGCTGTTCGCGGGCGCTGGACCGCGCGGATCTCGTCTTCCTCAATGGCGCGGAGCCGGAGTCGATCGACCCGGCCGTGATCACCGGCCAGCCGGATGGCCGCATCGCGTACGCGCTCATGGAGGGGCTCGTGGCTTTCGACTCCGCGGCCAAGCCGCAGCCCGGCGTGGCCGAACGCTGGGAACTCTCGCCGGATGGGCGCATCTACACCTTTCACCTCCGCCGCGATGCCCGGTGGAGCAATGGCGACGCCGTCACCGCGCGCGACTTTCACGCTTCGTGGAAGCGCACGCTCCTCCCGGAAACGGCCGCCGAATACGCCTACCAGCTCTACTACGTCCGCGGCGCGCGGGCCTTCAATGAAGGCAAACTCCAGGACTTCAGCCAGGTGGGCCTGCGGGTGATCGACGACTACACCTTCGAGGTCACGCTCGACAATCCGGCACCGTTCTTCCTCGATCTCTGCGCTTTCGTGACGCTGCTGCCGGTCCACATTGCCACCATCGAGCGGTGTGAAAAGGCGGGCCTCAACTGGACGAAACCGGAGAACTTCATCGGCAATGGCGCCTTCACCCTCAAGGAGTGGCGCCTCTTCGACCGCATCCGCCTGGTGAAGAGCGAGACCTACTGGAACCGCGCGAACATCGGCATGAAGAGCATCGACATCCTGCCCAGCGGTCGACCCATGACGGCGTTCAATTTCTACTCCACCGGCCTCGCCGACCTCATGGCCGACAAGGGCCTCGCGCCCACCCCGCTGATGAACGAGCTGAAGCAGCGCCCGGATTTCCACGCCGCGCCGTTCCTCGGGAATTACTTCATGCGCTTCAACTGCAAGCGGAAGCCCTTCAACGACGTGCGCGTGCGGCTCGCCTTCAGCCTCGTCATCGATAAGCAGCTCCTCGTCGATAAGATCACGCGCGCCGGCGAGATCCCCGCCACCAGCCTTGTGCCGCCCGGCACCGCCGGCTACGAGCCGCCGCCCGGCCCGAGCCGCGACCCGGAACGCGCGCGGAAACTCCTCGCCGAAGCCGGCTTCCCCGGCGGCCAGGGTTTCCCGATCGTCTACTATCTTTTCAAAGGCGACTCCGATCTCGACCGCGACATCGCCGTCGAGTTGCAGGGCATGTTCGCCCGCGAACTCGGCGTCACCATCCAGCTCGCCCAGCAGGAGTGGAAGGTCTACCTCGCCTCGCTCAGCAGTCTCGACTACGACCTCTGCCGCTCGACGTGGGTCGGCGACTACGCCGATCCGAACACCTTCCTCGACATGTTCGTGACCGACGGCGGCAACAACCGCACCGGCTGGAGCAACGCCGCCTACGACCAAGCGATCGAAGCCGCCGCGCGCGAGATCGACCCGCAGAAACGCTTCGAGATCTTCCGCGGCGCCGAGAAAATTCTCGTCAGCGACGAGATGCCGATCTGCCCGCTCTACTACTACGTGGGCATCCAGTTTTACGACGCCGAGCGGCTCGGCGGTGTGCAGTCCAACCTGCTCGACGAGCATCCGCTGAAGAACATGTATTGGAAGAAGCGCTGATGGACCGGCTGGGTTTCGCCGTCTATTGGCTGCTCGGTCGGATCATCGGCGCGCTGCCCATCGAGCTGGGTTTTCGTCTCGGGGGAATGTTCGGCCTGCTCGGTTACTACCTCGCGCCGCCGTATCGCCGCCTCGTTTTGCACAATCTCGGGATCGCCTTTGGCCGCGAAAAAACGCCGGAGGAGCTGCGCGAGATCGCCCGCCAGCACTTCATCCATCTCGGCGCGAACCTCTTCGCCAGCCTGAAGCTGCCGCGCCTCAGCCGCGCGGAGATCGAGAGCCGCGTCGTCGTCGAGGGGCTGGAAACCATCCGCGCCGGGGCCGAAAACGGCGGCGGCTTCGTCATGGTCATCAGCCACCTCGGGAGTTGGGAAATGTTCGCCCAGCTCTCGCCGATCATCTTCCCCTGCAAAGTCGGCACCATCTTCCAGGCGCTGGGCAATCGCTTCATCGACGCCGAAGTCCGCCAGGACCGCGCCCGGCTCGGACTCCAGCTTTTCGAACGCAAGGAGGGCTTCGTCAAAGCCTGCCGCTTCATCCGCGAAGGCGGCGCCGTGGGCATCCTCGTCGACCAGCACGCCGGCGATCATGGACTGTGGACTCCCTTCTTCGGCCGCCTCGCCTCCACCTCCACGCTGGCCGCCACGCTCGCGATGCGCACCGATGCGTGGATGGTCCCCGCCGCCGTCTACACCGTGGGGATCGCCCGCTGGCGCTGCGTCTTCCGCGGGCAGATGAAGCCGCACGGTCACGACGCGGAGACCCTCACCGCGCGGTTCAATCGCATGCTCGAGGATCAAATCCGCGAGCAGCCCGCCGACTGGTTCTGGGTCCACAACCGCTGGAAAACGCCGAAGCCGAAATTCCTGCTCCAGAGCTACAAGCGCGGCAGCCTCATCCCCGCGCGCGGCACCGCCACCAGCGACCCCGTGCAGATCGCCGGAGTGGCCACCGACACGCCGCGCGATCACCTGCCGTTCAGCGCCTTTCCCGCGCAGGACCCCCAGCCGTTTCGCATCGTGATCCGGGGAAGCAACTGGCTGGGCGACGCCGTGATGAGCGTCCCCGCCGTCCGCGCCATCAAGCGCGGTCGCATCGACTCGCACGTCACCATCCTCACCCCGGCCAAGCTCGCCGACGTCTGGAAACGCGTCCCGGAGGTCGATGAGGTGCTCACCTTCGAGCCCGGTGAAAACATCCTCGCGGTCGCGCGGAAGTTGCGCGCCGGGGCGTTCGCCGCCGCCGTCATTTTCCCCAATTCCTTCCGCACCGCGCTCGAACCCTGGCTCGCGGGCATCCCCCGCCGCGTCGGCACCCCCGGCCACCGCCGCCGCTGGCTGCTCGACCAGCCCTTCACCGAAAAAAAGAAAAAGAACCAGCCCCTCGCCCCGCCGCCGCATCAGGTTCAACTCTACCTGGCCCTGGCAAAATTCATCGGCGCCGAGCCCACCCGCGCCGCGGCGGAACTCAGCATCGGAAACTCGCTGCGCCGCTCCGATGCCGGCATGCCCGTCCTCGGCGTCGTGCCCGGCGCGGAATACGGCCCGGCCAAACGCTGGCTGCCCGAGCGTTTCGCCGCCGTGCTCACCGCCGTGCATTTGGAGACGAACTGCGTCTGGAAACTCTTCGGCGTGGCCAAGGATCGCGAAGTCGCCGACGCGATCCTCAAAGTCACCAAGGCCGCGGTCGTCGACTTCGTCGGCAAAACCACGCTCGCCGGCCTGATGGACGAACTCACGCACTGCGACCTGATCCTGACCAACGACACCGGCACCATGCACCTCGCCGCCCTGCTCGGCATTCCCACCGTCTCCCTCTTCGGCTCCACCGAACCGCGCCTCACCGGCCCACTTGGCGACATCCATCGCGTCATCCGCCATCAGGTTCCGTGCAGCCCCTGCTTCCTCCGCGAGTGCCCGCTCGACTTCCGCTGCATGAAGGCGATCACCACTGAGGAAGTCACTGCCGCCGTGCTGGCCGTCGCGGCAAATCGAACGTAGAACTACCCGCCCATGTCAGAGCCGCCTTCTATTCCCCGAATGAGCACCACCCAGGAAATCACCGAGCAAGTCCGCCTCGCCAGCCACTGGATCGCGCCTGTGCAGCAGGAGATCGCCCGCGTCGTCGTGGGGCAAAAGTATCTCGTCGAGGGGCTGATCACGGGCCTGCTGACCAATGGCCATATTCTCCTCGAAGGCGTGCCGGGTCTGGCCAAGACGCTCACCGTCAAAACGCTGGCGCAGTGCGTGCATACCGGGTTTCAGCGCATCCAGTTCACGCCCGATCTGCTGCCCGCCGATCTCATCGGCACGCTGATTTACAATCCGCGCACGGGAGAATTCACCACGAAACAGGGGCCGCTCTTTTCCAACCTGATCCTCGCCGACGAAATCAACCGCGCGCCGGCCAAGGTGCAGAGCGCGTTGCTGGAGGCGATGCAGGAACGGCAGGTCACGCTCGGCGACACGACGTATCCGCTGCCCGATCCGTTCCTCGTGCTCGCGACACAAAATCCGCTGGAACAGGAAGGCACTTACCAGCTTCCGGAGGCGCAACTCGACCGCTTCATGCTCAAGCTGCGCGTGGGTTATCCGAGCCGCGAAGAGGAGCGCAAGATCCTCGATCTCATGGCGACGAGCGCGCCGAATCTCAAGGTGCTGCCGATCCTCGATCCGGCGGACATCATTCGCTCTCGCGAGATCGTGAACGGCATCTACATCGACGATCGAGTGAAGGATTACATCGTCGACGTGGTCTTCGCCACGCGCGAGCCGGCGGCTTACCGACTCAAGCTCGATGGCATGATCCGCTACGGCGCCAGCCCGCGCGCGACCATCGCGCTCACCCTCGCCGCCCGCGCCCGCGCGTTCATGGCCGGCCGCGGCTACGTCACGCCGCAGGATGTAAAGAGCGTCGGCCCCGACGTGCTGCGGCACCGCGTGATCATCAGCTACGAAGCCGAGGCGGAGGAGGTGACGAGCGAGGTGATCATCGAAAAGATTTTCGCGGGGCTGCCGGTGCCGTGAGGGGTCTGGTGAATGGTGATTGGTGAATTGTGAATGGCATGCCGGCCGCGAGATCGTTTCGTGAATTGAAGGTCTACCTCGCCGCTCGAGACGGCGCCCGGGAGATTTTTGTGCTCACGAAAGCTTTTCCGCGCGAGGAGCGGTATGCGCTGGTAGACCAGGTTCGAAGATGCTCGCGGGCGATCAAGGCGATGCTTGCGGAGGCTTGGGCGCGGCGGCGTTACAAGGCGGCGTTCATCAACAAGATCGACGAAGCGATGGGGGAATGTAACGAGACGCAGTCGTGGCTCGATGACGCATTGGACGCGGGCGATCTATCCCGCGAGGCGTTTCAACGCCTCGATCACGCCTATCAGGGCATTGGCGGGATGCTTTCGCGGATGATCGATCGCGCCGACGATTTCTGTAAACACGCCCCTTCCACCGATTACCGGACCTTGCGAGAAGACGCGGCCGACGGTGACTATTCACCATTCACCGATCACGATTCACCGCCGCTCACCGGCGACGAATCACCATTCACCGTTCACTGATCACGACTCACGAATGGAAACCGCCCGCGAAATTCTAAAGAAGATCAGGAAGCTCGAGCTGAAGACGCGCGGCCTCGTCGCGGCCACGTTTTCTGGGCAATACCGGAGCGTGTTCAAGGGGCGCGGGATGAACTTCGAGGAGGTGCGTCAGTATCAGCCAGGGGATGAAGTGCGGACGATTGATTGGAACGTGACCGCGCGCCTCGGCGAAGTGCACGGCGATGCCTACGTGAAGAAATTCACCGAGGAGCGTGAGTTGACGGTGATGCTGGTGGTGGACGTGAGTGCGTCGGGGAACTTTGGCAGCGTGGAGCTGAGCAAACGGGAACTCGCCGCGGAGGTCGCGTCGCTCTTCGCGTTCAGCGCGATCCGCAACAACGACAAGGTGGGGCTCGTGCTTTTCTCCGATCACGTCGAACTTTTCATCGCGCCGAAGAAGGGGCGGCTGCACACGCTGCGGCTGATCCGCGAGATTCTTTTCTTCGAGCCAAAGGGGCGCGGGACGGTGCCGGGCGAGGCGCTCGATTTTCTCAACAGCGTGCTGCATCGCCGCTCGGTCGTGTTCCTGGTTTCGGATTTCCAGGCGGCGGATTTTTCCAAACAACTCGCGGTCACCGCGCGGCGGCACGATTTGATCGCGATCCCGATCATCGACCCGCGCGAGGAAGAACTGCCCGACGTGGGAGTGGTCACGCTGGAGGACGCGGAGACGGGCGAGCAGATCGAGGTCAACACGTCCAACCGCCTCACCCGGCTCGCCTACATGAGCGCAGTTCAGGAGCGCGCGGCGGCGCGGTTGCGCGACTTCCGGCGGCAGCGGATCGACGCCATTTCGCTGCGCACGCACGAGGATTACGTGCCGGCGTTGCGCACCTTTTTCCGCACGCGCGAGCGGCGGATGCAGATTCGATGATCCTCGCGGCGCTCAGTACACCATCTCCCGCGGCCGCACCGGCAGACGGCCTGTCGGAACTTGCTTCCCCCGTGCTCGTGCCGCTGCCGGCGTGGGTCTGGCCGGTGGTCTGGAGCGTGGCGCTGCTGCTTCTTGCGCTGCTCGTCTGGGCCATCTGGCGCTGGTGGAAGCGCCGCCCCGCGCCGGCTCCGCCCACGCCCCGCAGCCTCGCTCTGCGTGCGCTGGAGAAGCTGCGCCCGCAGGTGCATACCACCGATCCTTACGCGTTTAGCATCGAGGTTTCGGACGTGCTGCGGACTTACATCGGCGCGGCCTTCCGCCTCCACGCGCCACAACAGACTTCGCCGGAATTTCTCGCCGCGATCGCGAACTCGCCGCAGTTCACCGATGGCGACCGCCGCCTGCTTGCGGAGTTTTTGGAACGCTGCGATTTGATCAAGTTCGCCCGCATCGACGCCACCACGGCGGATAGCGCGCGGCTGCTGGAGAGCGCGATGGCTTTTGCGCGGGGAGGTGGATCGTGAGTTCGCTTTTCGCGTGGTGGAGTGGGTTGTCGTGGGCGCAGCCGTGGTGCCTCCTGCTGCTGCTCGGGCTACCGATTCTCGCCGTCCTCAAGGGCGGCCGAGGGGCTGCGCCGGCCGTCGTGTTCTCCTCGCTCCAGCCGCTGCGTGCGGTGGGTAAAGTGCGGCGCTCCCGGCGCGGCGCGTGGCTCACCATGCTGCTGCTGTTCGTGCTCGCGACGCTCATCGTCGCGCTGGCGCGGCCGCGTTTGAGCAAGACGATCAATCAGGTGGAGGCGAGCGGTATCGACATCATGCTGGCGCTCGATGTATCGCGCTCGATGCTCGCGGAGGATTTCACCGTGGGCGGCGAGCGGGCGAATCGGCTCGATGCGGTGAAACAGGTGACGCAAAAATTCATCGAAGGCCGGCCGAACGACCGCATCGGCATCACCTGCTTCGCCGGCCGCCCATATCTCGTCAGCCCGCTCACGCTGGATCACGATTGGCTGCTGCAAAATCTCGAGCGCGTCCGCATCGGCCTGGTGGAAGACGGCACGGCGATCGGTTCCGCGGTGGCGTCGGCCGCGAATCGGCTCAAGGACAAGGAGGCGAAGAGCAAGATCGTGGTGCTGCTCACCGACGGCGACAACAACGCGGGCAAGATCACGCCGCCCACCGCGGCCGAGGCCGCGAAGGCGCTGGGGATCAAGGTCTACACGATCGGCGCGGGGACGCGCGGCTTTGCGCCGATGCCGATGCGGGACATGTTCGGTCGCACCCAGTATCGCAACGTGAAGGTGGACGTGGACGAGGACACGTTGAAGAAGATCGCCTCGATTTCCGGCGGCGCGTTTTATCGCGCGACCGACACGAAGACTTTGGGCGAGATCTTCGAGCAGATCGACAAGCTGGAAAAATCGACGGTGGAGATGAGCCAGTATCGGCAATACCGGGAGCTTTTCCCAATGCTGCTCCAGGTCGGCCTCGCGCTGCTGGTCTTGCAGGTCGTGCTGGAGCAAACCGTGGGGAGGAGACTGCCGTGAGGAAAATCCACAATCCGAAACTCGAGATCCGAAACAATCTCGAAAGATCAGAAAATCGGAAAACCGTGGGGCCGCTCGTTTCGTCCGCTTTCTCCCATTCACGCATTTCAGATTTGTTTCGGATTTCGGATTTCGATTTTCGAATTTCCCCCCTTCCATGACCTACGTCGTTCCCCAATGGCTCTGGGCGCTGGCGCTGCTGCCGCTGCTCGCGGCCTTGTTTTTTCGTAACGAATCGCGGCGCGGCGCGCTGTTGCAAAAGCTGGTGGCGCTGCGTTTGCGCGATCGTCTGGCGGGCAATCTCAGCGTGGGCAAACGGCGCGTCCGTTTCATCCTCGTGCTGCTCGGCCTGGCGGCGGTGATCGTGAGCATCACGCAGCCGCGCTTCGGCTATCGCTGGGAGGAGACGAAACGCAAGGGACGCGACGTGCTGATCGCGGTCGATGTCTCGAAGAGCATGCTCGCGACCGACCTCGCGCCGACCCGGTTGGCGCGGGCAAAATTCGCCGCGCAGGATCTGATCGCGCAGCTCGGCGGTGACCGGGTGGGGCTGATCGCTTTTGCGGGCAGCGCGTTTTTGCAGGCGCCGCTCACCGCGGATTTCACGGCGGTGCTCGGCTCGCTGAACGAGCTGGATCCCGAGATCATTCCGCGTGGCGGCACGAATATCGCGGAGGCGATCCGGGTCGCGGTCGAGGCGTTTGGCAAGGGCGAGAGCGAGCACCGGGCGCTGATCATTTTCACGGATGGCGAGGAACTCGATGCCGATGGGATCAAGGCGGCGGCAGGCTTGAAGGACACAGTGAAGATTTTCGGCGTGGGGATCGGGAGCGCGGATGGCTCGCTGATTCCGCTCGGCGGCAGCGGCGAGTTTGTGAAGGACGACGCGGGCCAGATCGTGAAGACGCGGCTCGACGAAGCGCGGCTGCGCAAGATCGCGGAGTCGACCGGCGGCTTCTACGTTCACCTGCTCAATGGTCCCGCGGAGATGGCGCAGATCGTGCGCGACGGGCTCGGCGGCATGGCGGAAAAGGAGGTCGACTCAAAGTCTTCGCGTCAGCCGATCGAGCGTTATCAGTGGCCGCTGGCGCTGGGCATCGCGTTGCTCGCGATCTCGATGCTGCTCGGCGAACGGCGGCGAATATCGGCGGCGGTGCTGGCCTGCGCGCTGTGTTTCCCGGCGCCGCAGGCGATGGCGGCGACGTGGCCGGGGACGCAGGGGCTCGACGACTATCGCGCGGGGGAGACGGCCTTGCGGGCGAAGGATGAGGAGGAGGCGAAGAAGCGTTTCGGCGCGGCGTTCGAGGCGTTCCAGCAGCAGGTGAAGCGGCGGCCGGATTCGCCGGAGGCGCAGTTCAATCTCGGCGCGGCGGCGTATCAGCTCGACCGCGAAAATGAGGCGCTCGAAGCCTTCGGCCGGGCGCTGCTCACGCCGGACCCGAAGCTGCGGATGAACTCGGAGAAGAATCTCGGGCACACGCTCTTCCGCTCGGGAGAAAAGAAAGCGGACAAGGACAAAGCGGGCGCGATCAAGTCCTGGGAGGAGGCGCTTTCCCACTACGAATCCGCGCTGAAAATGGAGCCGGAGAATCGCGAAGTGCAGGCCGATCGCGACTACGTGTGGCGGCGAATCGAGGAACTGAAAAAGCAGGAGGAGCAGAAGAAGGACGAAAATTCCCCGCCGAAAAAACAGGAACCCAGCGAGGCGGCGAAGCAGGCGAAGGCGGAGGCCGACGCGGCGGTGGTGCGGCGCGAATACAAGCGGGCCTTGGACATCATGGAAAAACAATTGAAGGTGGACGAAACAACCCAGGCGTATGCCGATTACATTCAACGTCTCCAGGAGGTGAACGGTGTTCCGAAAACTAACGAACCTTAGTCTCGCGCTGCTCTCGCTGCAGTTTGCCGCCGCCGCGGAAACGGCGGGGGATTATTTGCACCGTGGCGCGCAGAAATACATCTTCGGCGAGAAGGAAAAGGCGAAGACGGAGATCACCACGGGACTGGAAAAATTCCCCAGCGACGAACCGCTGCAGCAGATGCTCGCGCTCTTCCGCGAGGAGGAGAAGAAAGAGCAACCGCCGCAAGATTCGCAGGACCAAAAGAACGAGGAAAAGGACGAGCAAAAAAAGGATCAGCAAAAGCAGGATCAAAAAAAACAGGACCAGCAACAAAAGGAGCAGGAGAAAAAGGACGACGGGCAGAAGCAGGATCCGCAGGACGGCAAAGAGGGAAAACCCGAGCCGAAGGACGGCCAGCAGGGCGAACCGAAGGACGGGAAGGATGGCGCGAAACCGGAGCCGATGCCGGGGCAGGAGGACAAAAAGCTGAGCGGCGAGCTGAAGGCGAATCCTTCGCCGCCGGATGCGCAGCAGCAGAAGGAAGAGAAGGAAGCCGCCGAAGCGCTCGCCGAAGAGGAAGCCGCGGCGGAGGGCAAGATGACGGAACGGCAGGCGAAGGCGTTGCTCGAATCGCTCAAGGGCGAGGATGACAAGGTGCGGCTGCTCGATCCGAATGAGCGCAAGCGGAGCGGGCGCGTCTTACGCGATTGGTGATCATGAGCCGCGCGCGATTTTTTCTGAACCTGATCCTGGCGCTGGCATGGACGACCGGTGCCGTGGAGGCGGCGGAGCCCACGGCGGTGGCGACGCTTTCGCGCAAGGAGATCGTGCTGGGGGAAGAGGTGGATCTCGAGTTGCGGGTGGTCGGTGGGAGCAATCTGCGCTGGCAGGGCGCGTTGCAGGTGGAAGGGCTGGAGATCAGTGGGCCGCGGATGGAATCGCAGATCGGCTTCGGCAATCTGCTTGGCGGTGGCGGGGGCGGGATCACGCTCGCGTTTTCGGTCACGGCGCTCCGTGCGGGGCAGTTCACAATTCCCGCGATTTCGCTCTCCGTGGATGGCCGGGCGGTGCGCTCGGAGCCGGTGATTTTGAAAGTGGTGCCGGAAGGCGCCGGGCAGCAGAAACGCTCCGGCCAGCCAGCGCTGGGCCTGCTGGATCTCGTGCTGCCGGAAGGGCCGTATTATTTGGGCCAGCTCATCCCGGTGGAGGTGTGGCTTTCCGGCGGATCGAATCTGCGCTGGCAGCCAGAAGCGATGCCGGAACTGGGTGGCGACGGCTTCACAAAACTCAAATTTCCCGAGCCCAAACAAAAGCAGGGCGAGCGCGAGGGCGAGGCGCTGGACGTTTATGTTTTCCGCACCGCGATCACGCCGAGCAAGGCGGGCAAGCTGACGCTCGGCCCGGTGGAAGCTCCCTACGCGGCGATCGTGCCGCGGGCGCAGCCGCGGCGGCAGCGGTCACTGTTTGGCGATATTTTTTCGGACCCGGCATTTGGCATGACGCAGCACTTCAAGGCGCAGGCCAAGGCGCGTGAACTGGACGTGAAGCCGCTGCCAGCCGCGGGCCGGCCGGAGAGTTTCTCCGGTGGCATCGGTGAGTTTGAATTCGATGCGGAAGGTTCGCCGGGCCGGGTGAAAGTGGGCGACCCGGTGACGATGAAGCTGCGCATCAAGGGGAAAGGCAACTTCGACCGCGTGTCCGCACCGGTGCTCAAGGCGACGCGGGGCTGGCGGACGTATCCGCCCGCGGCGGAGTTCAAGTCGAGCGACGAGCTGGGGCTCACCGGCACGAAGACTTTCAGCGTGGCGGTGATCCCGGAGACGCCGCAGCAGGCGATGCCGGTATTCGAGTTTTCTTATTTCGATCCGCGCAAGGGCGCCTACGTGACGCTCCAGAGCGAACCGGCGCCGCTCGTAGTGGAAGGCGGCGCGCCGCCCGCGCCGGTGGCGGTGGCCGCGCCACCGGCGGAACCCTCGGCGCCCGAGGCCGCACCGGAACCGCCGAGCGACATCGTGGGTCTGATTTACGAGGCTGGCCGGGTGCATGAATCCTTCGCGCCGCTTTATATGAACCGGGCGTTCTGGGCGGCGCAGGCGGTGCCGGCGCTCGCGCTGTTCGGCTGGCTGCTCTCGAAACGTCAGCGGACGAGCGCGGACGAGCTGCGCCGCCGGGCGTGGCGGCGCGAAAAAGCGGCGCTCCAGGCGAAGCTGCGGACGGCGTCGGGAGACGACGCGGAGTTTCTCGAAACGGCGGCGCAGGTGATCCGGCTGGAGACGGCGCTGGCGACCGGGCAGGAAGCCGCCAGTATCGACGCGGCGACGGCGCTGGCCTCGCGGAAAGTGGATGCGGAAACGGCGGCGGGAGTGGAGCGAATCTTCAACGCGCGCGCGCAGTTGCTCTACGCGGGAGGCGGTGCGGGCAGCGCCAGCTTTTCGGCGGAGGAACGGCGCGCGGTGCAGACGAGCATCGAGCGATTCGAGAAAGGCCATGCGCGCCGGTAACTCGCCATTTTTCGCCGCGCTGCTGGCGCTGCTGTTTTGCGTCGCGGCTCGCGGAGCGGGTTTCGATGCGGCGAATCAGGCTTATGACGCGGGCAAATTTGCCGACGCGCGCCAGGCCTACGAAGGGCTGGTCGAGCGGGGAGAATGGACGGCGAATCTTTTCCACAATCTCGGCAACACCTACCACCGCCTCGCGCAGGACGGCCCGGCGATCCTCGCCTACGAACGCGCGCTGGCCCTTCAACCGACGCACCCGGAAGCGCAGGCGAATCTCAAGCTCCTCCGCGGCTGGACGGGCGCCGCCCCGTGGCCGGCGTCGTGGCTGGACGCGGTGTTTCCCAGCCGCTGGATCGATGCGTATCTCATCGGGGCGGCGGCCGCGGGCTGGCTGGCGCTCGCGCTGGTGATGTGGATCGCGCTGACGCCGCCGGGCGACAAGGCGGGGCGCTGGTTCACGCTGGTCGTCACGCTGCTGCTGGCGGCGTATGCCGGCGTGGCGGTTTGGCACTTCGAGCAAGGTCGGGCGCAGGCGATCGTGGTGGCGAAAACGGCGGAGGTGCGGCCGGCGCCGGCGGAGATTTCCGCGGCCTCGGGAGCGCTGCCGGCGGGGAGCGCGGTGCGGGTGTTGAGCGTGCGCGGGGAATGGACCTACTGCCTGCTGCCGGAGCAGCGGCGTGGCTGGATTTCGTCGAAGGCTCTGGAGCGAGTGCGCCTCGGCGACTCGTGAAGCGGTGGCTCGCGATGGGGTTTGCGTGCGCGGTGCTCCCGGCGTTCGCAGGCGATTGGCGGGAAGATTTTCATCCGGCACCGGTCGGCCAGTTTCCCCCGCCGCGTCCGCAGACGGCGACGTATCGCTTTGGCTGGGGCGCGGTGTCGGCGGCGGAGGCGGAGATCGAATTCACGCGACAGAAGAACGACGTGCTCCAACTGAAGCTGACGACCAAAACGACCGGGCCGGTGCGCGCGATCTGGCAGCTCGACGCCGAGCACATCGCGCG
>Ga0209181_10007606_pt1 | contig 14803 bp, 11 predicted proteins | sample MAT05_FD_187208 | JGI IMG/M metagenome (GOLD analysis project Ga0209181, IMG submission 187208) | Freshwater microbial communities from Lake Fryxell liftoff mats and glacier meltwater in Antarctica - MAT-05 (SPAdes) (version 2) | ecosystem: Environmental > Aquatic > Freshwater > Ice > Liftoff... | reverse complement strand
TTGCTACACAACTAATAAAATCATTGTGTGATAAAAACTCAATTAATTGAGCAAAAACATATTTGCCTTGATTCATAATAATTTGATTTACAGATAATTATAAACCAAAAAACTCAAATCATTTCAAATCGTTTGAATTTAAAAAGGGCTATAACCCTTATCCAGCAATATTTTCAAAGAACTAAACTATATTTAAACAAGACACTAGTGTTTGTACATGATTAATATTTTGCCCATATTTCTCGTCCTGCTACATCTGATCTAACTTGCCAATTTAAAATTAGTGTGTCATTACATATTTTAAAATGCACATAGTTTGACAACAATCCTGTTTGATAATCTTTAAAAGCTAAAACCGTTTCAGTATCTAATGGATATGAAGTGAAAATTTTTTCTAAATCAAAATTGTAAAAATAATTTTTCACAAAAGAACCATTTTTATAAGCAGTTGCAGTATTAGGCTTATCGAAAACCCAGTCTCTTGTGTATCCAACACTTGCTGGTGTTTTAAGAACACATGGAACTCCACGCCCACAGTAATACTCAGAAACCTATTTCCATTTACCAATTGTTAAACTGCTGCTGATAGTAGCATCGGTGGTTGGGGTATTACAAGGTATATTGTAGGGCGTCTCTTTATCTTTTTTACAGGATGTAAACAGAACAAGAAAAATGGTGGTTAATAAAATTAATTGTTTCATAAAAACTGATTTGATGTTAGCAGCATAATTATGCCACATAAGTTTAAAATTAATTTAGCAGGTTATTAATTTTTTTATTTGTCAACAGAAAGTGCTTAAATGTTGCATAATAATAACTGCTAATTTTTAAAGCGGCGGGCTTATATCGGTAAAAAAATTGCCATAACAGTTAATTTTTTAAAAGGAATATATGAATGTAGAAATTAGGCCATATAGGACCTAATTTTTTTTAATATTTTATTTGAGTCTTGTTAAGTGGAAAAACTTGACGAGAAAACTTACTTAAAAGCTTTTGGAGCTAATCTTAAAAGAACCAGAAAGTATGGGTTTTCGCAAGAAAGATTAGCTTATGAGGCAGATATTGAACTTAGACAAATAGGAAGAATAGAAAGAGGCGAAATAAATACGGGTATTTTATCGGTGAAAATAATCGCCGAAACACTAAAAATTGATAAAATGGAATTGTTTGACTTTTAAATTAGGGAAGCAATTCTCCATCACTTGTTCCATCCAGCAGCGGAATATCCCCAATAGAAGCTCCAGCAATTCCCTTTACAGAACCATACATGCCGCTGGTGCTTATCAAAACTTTCTCCAGTTGTTTTTCACGTTCTTTCCATATTTTTTCCATTTGTATACGCTCTTTGGTAATGCCTTGCTTCATTGCCATAAAACCCTCCATAATCGCTTCCACCTGTCCACGAAATTCGTTGCCGGTAAGGTAATCGTACAGCATTTGCATTTTATCACCCTTACCTTCCTGTGCCTTATTGGCTTCGTAAACTTTAATAATACCGTTACGCAGCAAATGCGCCACACTATTCACTTCGGTAAAGCCGCAAAGCCAGATACCATCTTTTTCGCCAAAACGGTTCATGTCTTTTGGAAAAGCCTGTGTAACTAAAATGGCAGCATCAGCAGCCTGGTTGCGTTTGTCGTTTTTTAGTTTATCTACCCAGCTATTGCTCCAGGCCTTGGTGCGTTTACTTTCGTAAATTATTTTACCACAAACCGTGCCTGCGCTGTTGCGGATGATCTGCATACAATCTGCTCCTTCAACCCCTTTGCCCACTTCTTCAATACTATCAAATGGAAAATTTTCTTTTAAAATTTCTTCCAGTAAAATTTCCTGACTTTCGCCCTGGCGCTGCATTGAACTCTGTTCTGCCTTGCGTCTCATTTCATCGGCCAGTTTTTTCTGTTCGTCAAGCTGCAATTCCAGTTCTTTCAGTTTAAGCTGGTAAGTGGTTTCCTTTAAATTATTTTTTTCAGCTTCCTGGTTTCTAACCTGTTCAGCAATTACTGTACGCTCTACCTGAATTTTCTTTTGAAGTGTTATTTCAAGTTCGGCTTCTTTATTTTTTAACTGTTGTTCTTTTTGCAGGAATTCGAGTTCTTTTTTTCTTGCCTCTTTCAGTTTTTCTTCATTTTCTGCATTGTTGTTTTCAAGCATGCGCAATTTGTTCTCAAAGTCAGAACCAATACTTTTTCTTAACTGTTCCTGTATCTCTGTTTCCAGTTTTTGTTTCTCCTGCTGCAGTTTTTGGGCAAATATTTCGTTTTCGTTCTTCTTTTTTTCTTCAAACAAAACCTGGTCGGCCAGTAATTTTCTTTTGTCTTCTTCTACCTTATTTAAAGACTGTTGTAATTTATCCTGGTATTGCTGTTGCAATTTTTGCTCTATATCTGCTGCCAGCACGTTTTCCACATCTATTATTGTTCCGCAATTGGGGCATTTAATATCGTTTGCCATTAGGTATTTTTTTACAAGATAATTAAAATAAAAAGCTTCCCATTTTTGAGAAGCTTTGTGCCCGAGACTGGATTCGAACCAGCACGCCGTTTCCAGCGCCACCACCTCAAGGTGGTGCGTCTACCAATTTCGCCACCCGGGCTTTTGAATTCGCAAATGTAAAAGATTATTTCCTTAACACAATTCTAAAAGTAGTTCCTTTACCAAGTTCTGATTGCTTTACAAACAACTCGCCATTATGGTACTGCTCTATAATGCGTTTGCAAAGTGTTAAACCCAGCCCCCAGCCACGCTTTTTGGTAGTAAAACCGGGTTTAAAAACATTGCGGATATTTTGCTTGCTGATACCTTTACCCGAATCAATCACATCCACTGTAACCTGCGTTGTTTCATTTTTAATGTTGATGTTTAACGTGCCTCTGCCTTCCATCGCATCCAATGCATTTTTTAGCAAATTTTCAATCACCCAGTCAAACAAAGGCCCATTTACCATGGCTTTTATTTCGGTTTCGCCATTTGTATTTATGTTGAAAGCAACACTTTCAGGCGATCTTCTTTTTATATAACTTACCATGTCCTGCACCTGCAAGATGATATCATTCAATTCGAGTTGGGGTTTACTGCCAATTTTTCCAAACCGGTCACTTACTAATTTCAGCCGGTCAACATCCTTACTCATTTCGGGTACTATTTTTTCCATACCGGGTGTTTCTCTCAGTATTTCAACCCAACCCTGCAACGAGGTTAAGGGGGTTCCCATTTGGTGGGCAGTTTCTTTTGCCATACCGGCCCACACCTGGTTTTGAGTAGATTTGTTACGGGTGCTTATAGCGATTAAAGTAATGATGATGAAAAGTGCTACTATAAATAATTGTACAATAGGGTAGTATCGTACCTGTTTCAGCAAATCAGATTCACCATAAAAAACGCGGTTGGTTTGCAGAGAATCTAAAGGGTTTTGCCAAACAATTGGTTCATTCAGTTTTTTAAAATCGGTTAGTTTTTCTGCCAGGTAGCTTTTGTCTCCTGTAATTTTTATAGAGTCAAGATTACGGTGATCCAGGATATTCTCCTTTTCATCAACCGTTATCATAGGAATATCTTTACTGTTTTCGGTTAATATCCTGATGGCCAGGTTTAATTCGGTATTTACACCTGAATTGGCTACGTCTTTCGTAGCATCAACCCATTGCTCAATTTTTATTTTTTCTTCAACTGCAATTTTTTTTGCCAGATAATTAGAATAAAAAACGGTACCAGTTACAATTGCAATTGCAATTACAGCCAGAAAAGTGCGCCAGTTGAACAGGGAATTAAACATGCGGCAAAAATAAGGAATAACTCAGATGTGGGTAAAGTACATCAGTAAATATAGTATGTTTGTACAAAACCCAACAACAGCTTCCTGGTACTACTGAAAATAACTTCTCAGGGAACTACAGCTGGTATTTAAAATGCAGACTCCATCAGTAGCAATTGTTATCTTAAACTGGAATGGTAGAAATTTTTTAGAAAAATTTTTGCCTTCGGTGCTTGCATCAACTTATGCAAACAAAAAAATTGTTGTTGCAGATAATACATCAACCGATGATTCAATAGTTTTTTTAAAGGAAAAATACCCAAAGGTATCCATTATTCAAAACAAAAGCAATGAAGGATTTGCCAAAGGATACAACACCGCATTGAAACAGGTTACAGCCGATTATTATGTTTTATTAAACAGCGATGTGGAAGTTTCAACTGGCTGGATAGAACCGGTAATTGAATTGATGGAGTTGGATAAAGCGATTGCTGCCTGCCAGCCTAAAATACTGGCCTACAATAAAAAAAATCAGTTTGAGTATGCCGGTGCCAGTGGCGGTTGGATTGATGCACTTGGGTATCCTTTTTCACGAGGAAGAGTCTTTGATGATTGTGAAACCGATAACGGGCAGTATGATGATGCAGGTCCATGTTTTTGGGCCAGTGGTGCCGCAATGTTTGTGCGCTCATCAGTTTATCATGAGTTAGGGGGGCTTGACGAATACTTTTTTGCCCACCAGGAAGAGATTGATCTTTGCTGGCGAGCTCAGTTGGCAGGCTATAAAATATTTGTACAACCAGCATCAGTAGTGTATCATGTAGGGGGCGGAACTCTGCCCAAAGGAAACAGCCTGAAGACTTTTCTTAATTTCAGAAATAACCTTACTATGATGGCAAAAAATCTGCCTTTTTGTACAGCGCTCTGGAAACTCCCTTTCAGGATTTTGCTGGATGCTATATCGGCATGGCGTGGTTTACTAAGTGGTGATGGCGGATATTTTTTAGCAATATGTAAAGCGCATCTGCATTTTACCGGCTGGCTGCTTTTTAAAAAAAAGCAATCGGGTTTTCCTGTAAAAAGGAACCGAAAGCTTTATGGATGTTACAGTGGCACAGTTGTTTGGGATTATTTTATAAAGAAGAAAAAAAACTTTTCAGAAATTATTGGCAGTAAATAATTTTTTTTAACAGTTACACCTTATTTTTGCAACGCAAACTATAATAAAATGAATCAGGAAGTTATAGACAACAGTCACAAAGATTTTACGCACAACTGGGTATCAACATCACGTTTTATCTGGTTTTGCCAGGTTTTTCTGGTGCTGGCTTTTGTTTTAGGGGGTTGCTATAATTTGTATACGCACAGGTACAAGGGGCAACCCAAAGTTGAAGTACCAAGCAACACGCTTTACAACCCAACTTACAAATAAATTTTTATTGTATCAATACATCGCTTATTTTTGCCCTCCGAAAAATAAACTGAGTTCTTATCATTATTGCGGAAGTAGCTCATTTGGTAGAGCGCGACCTTGCCAAGGTCGAGGTGGCCGGTTCGAGCCCGGTCTTCCGCTCAAAAAAATCATCCCGACTTGTCGGGATTTTTTTTCGCTACCACACTCGGGTGGTGGAACTGGTAGACACGCAGGACTTAAAATCCTGTTCGCAGTAATGCGAGTGACGGTTCAATTCCGTTCCCGAGTACTAATAAAAATGCGACAAGAAATTGTCGCTTTTTTTATTTATAGTATTTAAATGTTTATTTGTATTTATACTCCACCGAACCCATTATCCTGCCTTCTTTGGCATAGCAGCGTTCATTTACACGTAAGCCATTTTCATAGTCGTAACGCCAGGTAAAATAATAAGCGCCTTCTTTTTCGGTGGTTATCATTTTTATAAGCTGGCCGGCATCATCATATTCAAAAGCATATTCCGGAAAAAGTTTTTTCTGGTAATTGTACCGGTGTACAATATCAGTAAGCTGGTTTCTGCCGTTGTAATAATAGTAGTAATCTTCGCCGGTTCTTGAATTTTTTTCAATGGCAATATTGCCATTTTCATCAGTCTGAAAATCATACACAGTAGTATCCCTATTGTTCTTAATAAGCATCATTTTTTGCAAAATGCCTGCATTATCATAATTATAAAGATGCTTTTCAACTACAACACCAGCATCATCGTCGGTGGCAAAATGTTTGGATGAATTGATGGACACCAGACTGCCTAAAGCATCATAGGTATAAGCAATATTTGTGGCACCAGCTTCAGATGAATCAACTGTTTTCAGTAATAATCCCGCTTTGGTAAAGTAAGATGTAAATGTATTGGGATAAGATTCATTGGTGGATGTATAAATTTCCACTTCGGTATAATCTCTGTTTATTTTTTTCTGGCAGGTAAAGTCTTCGGTTTCTTCGCCGGTCGCCTCAAGTGAAATTACCTTAACGCCATTTATTTTTTTCTCTTTCAATTTGGCCAGTTCAGCCAGGACCTGTTTATAATTTACAATATCATTATAATAATACTGTGCATATAGTTTTGATGAACTGGCGAAGGCTAACAATAATACTATGTAGGATTTGATCATTTTTCTTTTTTCAATTTCAAAGTTAATCTATCTTTTTATTAACCTAAATTATACCAATAACCCATAAGCCCGTAAACTTTATTATTTTTAACAAAATTAACGCACATGAGCCATCTTAAAGAAAGGAAGGCAAGAAACTGCCTGAATTGCCATATCGCTGTGAAGGGTAGGTTCTGTCACCGTTGTGGCCAGGAAAACATTGAGCCTAAAGAATCTGTGTGGGATCTTATTGTGCATTTTTTTAAGGATATAACACATTTTGACGGTAAGTTTTTCAGCAGCCTGAAATACCTGCTAATAAAACCGGGTTTTATATCAACAGAGTATATGATTGGGCGAAGAGCAAGTTATATCAATCCTATACGCATGTATATTTTTACATCGGCAATTTTCTTTTTGATATTTTTTTCTTTTTTTAAAATTGAAAACAAATCATTGATAACAATAGATATGAACGGTAAAACCTATACACAGATAGAAGCCATGGACTCACTTGCTTTTGATGCGTTTACAAAAAACGAGAATAAAGAAAATAGAAAACCGGAAACACCAATGACGAGAGCTGAATTTAAAAAATATTTTGACAGCTCTGCAAACACAGGAGATATGCTTTTTGCGCCGGGTCATTACAGATCTAAAGCTCAATATGATTCGCTACTTCAATTGGGAAAAAAGAAACATAACTGGTTTGAACGGCAATTGATTTATAAAAATATTGAGATAAACGAAAGATTCAAGGGCCACAGACAAGAAATCTTCAGCACATTTTCCAGTATAATGTTGCACAGCCTGCCACAAATGTTCTTTATACTGTTGCCGTTGTTTGCAGGTATCCTTAAATTACTTTACTTCCGCAGAAAAAATTATTATTACGTAAATCATGGCATTTTCAGCATTCATTTTTACATTTTTAGTTTTATTGCTATGCTGGTTATTTTTGGCCTCTCCAAACTTAACAGTTCATTAAACTGGGGTTTTATAAAGTTTATAGAAGTTATGCTAAGCTTTGGTATCTTTTTGTACTTATACAAAGCCATGCGTAATTTTTATAAGCAAAGAAGAGCTAAAACGATACTTAAATTTTTTATGCTCTGCTTCCTGCTTTTCATTACCATGGCGTTGCTGTTCATTGTGTTTGTATTTTTCTCTCTATTTAAATTATAAAATTTATGTCTGCTGAAAATACTGCTTTTGAGCGCCTCGTAACAATCATGGATGAGCTTCGTGAAAAATGCCCGTGGGATAAAAAGCAAACGATACAAACGCTACGGCAATTAACCATTGAAGAAACTTATGAGTTGGCCGATGCCATCACAGACAAAGACTGGAAGGGTATTAAGGAAGAACTGGGTGATATTTTACTGCATATAGTTTTTTATGCAAAAATAGGAGCTGAGCAAAATAAATTTACATTGGATGAGGCCATCAACGGTGTTTGCGAAAAATTAATTCATCGGCATCCTCATATTTACAGTGATACGCATGTTAATAACGAAGATGATGTTAAAAAGAATTGGGAAAAATTAAAATTGAAAGAAGGTAAAACTTCAGTTTTGAGTGGTGTGCCCAAGGCGCTACCTTCAATGGTTAAAGCCATGCGCCTGCAGGAAAAAGCAAAGCAGGTGGGCTTTGAGTGGGATACCAAAGAGCAGGTTTGGGAAAAGGTGGAAGAAGAAAAAAAGGAACTGTTTGAAGCTATAGAATCGGGAGATATAGACAAAATTGAGGACGAATTAGGCGATGTTTTTTTCTCCCTGGTAAACTTTGCAAGGTTTTTGCAGGTAGATGCTGAAAATGCATTAGAGCGTACCAATAAAAAATTCATAGACAGGTTTACCCGCATGGAAGCAGCAGCGCTGAAGGACGGGAAATACCTGCACGATATGAGCCTGGAGGAAATGGACAGCATCTGGAACAAAATAAAAAGAACCTAAATAATTTTACATAATTGCATCATAGTCCTACCAACAAAAGACAGCTATTTAAGAACAGTTACCTGCTGATACTGGCAGCATGGCTGATTACCTTTTCGTTTATTATAGACAATTACTGGTCGGGTAATTCTTCAATCGGGGGAGTGCAAAAGCTGATTGAGCAACAGATACAAAAACAGGAAAGGGATTTTGAGAAGCTGCTTAAGGATACTGCATTTACCCGGCAAATGGATAATGAAACTTTTGTGGAGCCGGCCTTGCAACAACTGGCGCAAAAACCTTATTTTATTTACAGGTATTTTGTAAACGATATCGGGCTACACCGCATTACCTTCTGGAACACACAAACTGTGCTGCCAACTGAAGAAGTGATAACTGCACAGGATAGTACTGGTTTTGTAAAACTTGATAACGGATATTATGCGTGGAATAGAAAGGTAACTACAAAAAGTATAAACATTGCATTGATTCCGGTTAAGTGGAATTATTTTGTAACGAACAAATACCTCGAAAATAAATTTACCGCCGGAAAGGAGATTGAAAGAAATTTTGATATTGCAGATAAACCTACAGACGCTTCGGTAAAATCCATAGCAGGTAATACATTATTTTTTCTGGTCGAAAAATCGGGGCTGTCTATACCAAAAAATAATTTGGTTGCAGTTTGGCTTCGCATATTTGCTGCCATATTTGTATTGTTTTTTATCCACTTACTGGCTGTTAAAATTGCGGCTTCAAAAGGCCTTTCAAAAGCTTTATTGTTTTTACTGCCCATTGTATTGTTGCTCAGAATATTGAGTTATTATCTTCCCATCCCCTTAAATTTCAGACAGTTTGAATTGTTTGATCCGTCTATTTACGGCTCAACAGTTATTTTAAGGTCACTGGGCGATCTACTTATCAATTCAATCTTATTCACCTGGATAACACTATTCATTCACAGTCAGGTTTATGAAAAAGAAGTAAGGTTACTGGTGGCTAAAACATGGTTTAAGTGGGTATTGCTGGCTCTGGTTAGTATTGTTTTGTTGATAATCACTTTTACAGCCGGTAGTATCATAAGTAGTATGGTGGCCGATTCACAGATATCTTTTGATGTGATCAATTTTTTCACACTCAACATGTACAGCGTAACAGGCTTTATTGTTTTATGCTGCATTGCCATTGGCTATTTTTTATTGAGCCAGATATTGTTGCAGCTTATCAACACATATTTTTCAAAAAACTTTGCAGGGCTTTACCTGGCCATTGCTGTAGGCGGGTTGATCTATTTATCTATACGCCTGAGCATTTCAAATGCCGGTTTCGAATTGGCTATTCTTGCATGGCTCATCATTTACGTACTTTTGCTTAGCAGAACTTACCTGGCATTATCAGTTGGCAGAATCAATTCTTCGATGCTTATCTTCTGGCTTTTCTTCTTTTCCTTAACCATTACAGGGATAATTGTTTTGGAAAACAGCCAGAAAGAAATGAGTAACCGTAAACATTATGCCGAAATACTTTCAACAAAAGCAGACCCTGCTAGCGAAACTTTATTGAATTCACTGCTCACTGATTTCAGGAACGATTACCTGGCTGCCAATTTTTATCGCTTTGAAAGCGACAGCAGCAATCATTTTTTTAAAGATAGCCTGGTAAGCGGAAATTTTTCGGGTTATACCAATAATTACGATACCAAGATATTTACATTTGATGCAAATGAAAATCCGCTTTTTAATAAGGAAGCTGCAGGATTTAATGAACTGAATGCAGTACTAAAAACACAGGCAAAGCCCACCAATATTCCCGAGCTTTTTTATTATGATGAATCTTACGACCGGTTCGGTTATATAAGCCGAAAAACAGTTACCAGTGATACAGGTGACATCCTTGGATATGTTTTTGTTTTGGCCAATCCAAAAAAATATAAAACCGATGCTTTAAATCTGGAACTGTTTTCCAGAGGTAAAAATAATGCTATTGAAAATTCGCCAGTGTATGCATTTGCCGTGTACAATAAGCTGAAACTGGTAAACAGCCACAACGATTATGCCTTTGCCACTGCTTTAACAACACAAGGTTTACCAACCGAAGAATATAAAATTATCGATAAGAATGGTTATGATGAACTATGGTATAAAGCCGGTCCGCAAAAAGTAGTGATTATTGCCATGAAGAATAATCTGTGGCTGGAATTGATAACCCTGTTTTCGTACCTTTTCTGTGCTTTCTTAATTGTAGCAGGTATTTTCTGGCTAGTAAACATTAGTGTACGTGCCAGGTTCAACCGCATTAAGCTAAAAGATTACTGGCAGTTCAGCATTCGCAGTCAGATACATGGTACTGTTATATTTATAAGCGTGCTTTCTTTCTTAGTAATAGGTATTGCCACTATTTTGTTTTTTGTAAACCGCTACCAAAACAGTAACCGTGAAAAACTTAGCCGTGTAATACATGTAATGGAAAATGAAGTACGTGGCTCTATAACTGAGATGCTGCAGGCTGGTGATGAGATGAGAATTGGAGAAGAGGTCTTTCAAGGGAAACTCGAAAAACTGATAGAAAAAATATCCGCAATTCACTCAGTAGATGTTAATCTCTACGACCTGGATGGGAATCTGCTGGTTTCATCGCTGCCGCTGCCATACAGCAAAGGAGTCATCAGCAGCAAGATGGACCCCATAGCATATTATCACCTGAGCAATAAAAAAGAAGTACAGTTTTTTAAAGATGAGCAGATAGGCAAACTCCGTTTTGTAAGCAATTATGTGCCGGTAATAGATGCTACCGGTAGAGAGTATGCTTACCTGAACATACCGTATTTTACCAGCCAAAGCAAACTACAGGAAGAGATCGCTAATTTCCTGGTAACCATCATAAACCTAAATGCGTTTATATTTTTAATTGCCGGCATCATTGCGCTCTTCATCACCAATCGTATTACCCGTTCTTTTTCTTTCATCAGCGAAAAAATGAAAGCCGTTAACCTGGGACAGCTTAATGAAGCTATTGAATGGAGACGTAATGACGAAATTGGCGACCTGGTAAAAGAATACAATAAAATGGTAAGCAAGCTGGATGATAGTGCCGCAGCACTTGCCAAAAGCGAACGGGAGGGTGCCTGGCGTGAAATGGCACGGCAGGTGGCGCATGAGATAAAAAACCCGCTTACGCCGATGAAGTTGAGTTTGCAATACCTGCAAAAATCCATTGCAGCCAAATCTCCTAATGTAGAGGAACTTACAAACAATGTTGCAAATACTTTAGTTGAGCAGATAGAACACCTGAACCATATTGCAGGAGAGTTTAGCCAGTTTGCCAATATCGGCAATCCAAAAAATGAAATTTTTGATTTGAATGAAGTGATAAAATTAGTAACGCAACTGCATTCGGTTGATGACCGCATACATATTCACCTGCAGGTTGCTGATAAACCGGTAATGATAAATGCCGACCGCACCCATATAAACCGCCTGTTCACCAATCTTATTTTAAATGCCATGCAGGCTATACCAGCCGAGCGTAATGTGCAGATAAACGTTGATGAAATAATAACCGGCAACAATGTTTTAATAAAAGTTAAAGACAACGGTAGTGGTATTGATAAAGCACTGCAGCCAAAAATATTTACACCAAACTTTACAACCAAAACATCGGGCACCGGGCTGGGACTGGCCATGAGCAAGGGAATTGTGGAACAGGCAAAAGGAAAAATATGGTTTGAAACAGAAGCAGGAGTGGGGACCACGTTTTTTGTGGAGCTGCCGGTTTACTCCTGATCTGGTATGTTTATTAGTAATTTTTTTATGCATACTAAATGTGCCAGTAAAACCAGCGGTACAACACAGCATGGCAGCCATACAAATGGAAAATACAGAATAGCTGTATTTGGATGATCAAATGCAAATTGCTGAAAAGAAGAAGGAGCTGATAAGACAGCGTTGATAACAATGTTCAGCAGTAAACCAAGGCAAATAAAATTCCATAGCAACAGCATCTTTTTATTCAGTGCGTTTTTAACATAACCAAAGTAAAAAATGAGTGGGGCAGTAAGGCCTGCAATGATATCAAAATTCCTTCCTTCAAAAGTCATTAGTTTTGGAATTGCCTTATGCAGGAAGAGCCAATACAGACAAAGCTCTACAGGTATTCTTACTATGTGCAAAATGGTCAATGCCTTTGCATCAAGTTTATCCAGATATGCCTTCCCATTGGCTGTAATAAACAAGGCGATGATAAACAGCAATGCCGGTAAAGCCAATAGTGCAAACCTTGGTGGAAAACTTTTTGTGATCGTATAAAAACCCGATAGACCTAAAGCAGCCTGAAAAATTAGCCAGGCAAATAATAAAACTAAAGTATTTTTTGATTTTTTGCTTGCTTTGTAAAAAAGAAAGATGCTCAAGAGCGTAGTGGTAATAAAAATTGCATTTATGTACAGGGGTAAACTAGAAATCATATTTTAAGTTTTGCATTAGCTCATTAGAAGTTTATTTTTTTGAATATAGTTTTCAAACTCCACCAATCCCATACTACTCAAATTCTGTTCTTTTGTTACCATTGCTTTTTGTGCGGCCAATACGCCATAGCGGGTATCTTTAAAACCTTCAATGCTATGTGCATCGGGGTCAATAGAAATGAGTACATTTTTTTGCAGCGCATAATCAATATGCCGCCAGTCAATATCTAAGCGGCTTGGGTGGGCGTTCAGTTCAATTACCACATTATTGGCAGCGCAGGCATCAATAATTTTTTTATGGTCAACCGGGTAGCCCTTACGGCTAAGCAGTAAACGACCGGTCATGTGGCCGAGTATGGTTGTGTAGGGGTTTTCAATAGCTGCAATGAGTCGCTGCATGGCTTTCTCTTCGGTCATCTTTAAAATACTATGTACCGATGCAATTACCAGATCGAAGGTTGCCAATACAGCGTTTGAATAATCGAGGCTTCCATCATATAAAATATCGCTCTCAATACTTTTAAAAATTTTAAAATCCTGCAACTTATTATTCAACGCATCAATTTGTTCGTGCTGTGCCTGAATTTTTTCTTCGTTCAATCCCTTTGCATAAAAGGCACTTTTACTGTGGTCGCTTATCACCAGGTATTGGTAACCCTGTTCTTTGGCGGCTTTTGCCATTTCTTCCAGGGTATTATTGCCATCGCTCCAGTTACTATGACTGTGAATGATGCCCTTAATATCTTCCGGCTGTATCAGTTGCGGCAGGGGAGATGCTTTTGCCCGGTCAATAATTGCCGCTGTTTCTCTCAAACAAGCTGGTATATAGTTAATGCCAGCCTGTGTAAAAACAACTTCATCTCCGTTTTTGGCAATGCCTGTAAAGTCAATATCCGGGAACCGGAATATAAAATCATTGATAAATTCGGGGCTTCCGGCGGTAAAAAAGCATTTCTTGTCAAAAACGTCCGGGGCGCTGTGCAACCGCAGTTTAAGTCCGTTCAGCAGTTTATAAAGCATGTTATCGGCATTATCTTCCAATAACTCAGGTGGGTTTGCAGTTAAAAACTTTGATTTTATATTTTCGCTGAAACTCTTAATAACGTATTCCAGTTCTTCCACAATCTCCAGTTGCCTTTTAAAACTGCCGGTTAAATAAACATTTTCGGGCCCAAAAAGCTTTTGTAAATACGCAGTTATTTGCGGTTCAACTGCTTCAACCTGTGGATATAAATTACTGCCCTGGCTGCTTAAATAAAACTCAATGGTTTCAATTACATTCTGTTGTGTTTTTTCTCCAAAACCTTTATAAAGTTTTAAGCGGTTTTCTTTACAGGCATATAAAAGTTCGCCGATGCTTTCTATTTCCATCTCCTTCCAGATGGTAGAAATTTTTTTTGGCCCAATACCTTTTATGTTCAACATTTCTATCACACCAATGGGTGTTTTTTCAATCAATTCCTGCAATGCTTTTAACGAACCAGTTTCTAAAATTTCAATTATTTTTTTTGCAGATGATTCGCCGATACCTTTTATCAATGCAATTTTTTCTTTGGGAGTTTCGCTTAATTGCTGTGGTAATTTTTCAATATTAAAAGCCGCAATTGCATACGATTTTGCCTTAAAATTATTTTCTGCATGTATGTCTGTTAATTTGCTTAAAAGGCTGAAATTCTCCGCAATTTGATAATTATCCATTTTTTAAAATTGTTAACGTAAATGTAAGAAGAATAAAAAACTGCCTGATGAAAAAATATTTTTTGTTATGAAAAATAAAAATTCTTCACTATTATTTTTATTTATTGAAAATGTTTTTTCAATAAAAACTTTCAATTTTTCTTGGCAAAATAGGGTTACTTTTTTAAAAGTAAGATAAGTGCCGTTGCTATTTTGAATTTATAAAAAAAGGTAAAATAATAAATGGATTATTAACTGGAGTATTAAAAGTAGTAACTGCTGAAAGCTGCAAGGGGAAGGGGTTTAAATAAAAAAGTCCCGATTAAAAATCGGGACTTTAAAGATATTCTGCTTTTAAAAAGCTTAGAATTACTTCTTCTTAGGAGCGGCTTTCTTAGCAGCTTTCTT
>Ga0209181_10007605_pt1 | contig 14804 bp, 10 predicted proteins | sample MAT05_FD_187208 | JGI IMG/M metagenome (GOLD analysis project Ga0209181, IMG submission 187208) | Freshwater microbial communities from Lake Fryxell liftoff mats and glacier meltwater in Antarctica - MAT-05 (SPAdes) (version 2) | ecosystem: Environmental > Aquatic > Freshwater > Ice > Liftoff... | reverse complement strand
CTCGAACGACTCGCGCTCCGGAACCGCGTCGACGAGCGCGTCTTCGAGGCCTGTCGGCAGCGTGCGCTCCCAACATGTGAGGTTGATGAGCGGCTCGCGAATGGCAGCGAGTACGTTCGGAGTGGCGGCGGTCCGCCAACTCGGGTGCGCCGCGGCTGCGCGTGTGGGTTCCAGCTCCATCGTCGGCTGCATGAGCGCTCCATAACGCAGCCGCGAGTGATTTGCAACTCTATTGCGATAGCATTTCGGTTCGAAATGCGCGGCGAAAGCTATGGCTGCGCGTGCGCAGCAGCCGGAGCGCGCCTGAGACGAAAATGCTCCGACAGACCCCCGAGGAGGAGGACTACGACGCCAGCCCATTCGACGGCATGAAGGTCGCCAGCGAAGTGACCGATGAGGACCAGCGTCGAGCCGGTGAGCGCGATGGCGAGCGGCCACGAGCGTCGCGAACGCCACGAGCGCCACGCGCTCACGGCGACCGACGCGCTGATGGCGATGACGAGCAAGACCAGGTGCTGGAGCTCGCTGAGCCCGAAGCCGATGCCGAACACCGAGAGGACCTTGGCGTAGGTCGTCAGACACGCTGGGCACACGGCGCATGCGAGCACCGGAAGGAGTGAGGCCCAGAGGCTCCCTCGCTCAGTCTTCTTGACCGCAGCGCCGTCAGTCTTCTCGACCGCGGCGCCGTCAGTCTTCTTGGCCGCGGCGCGATGCCCGCTGCAGTCGCACTCATGACCGTGTTGCTGGAGCTTGAGACGCATGCCTCTGCTTAGCGAACAAAGGATGCGTTTGCAAGTACGTTGCATCAACCGCCGAGTCGTATCAAGCGCAGGTGTCGCAGAGACCGCGGACTTGTATCTGCGTACCTGGGCGTCGCAGCGCCTTCTGCGCGCTGCGTGGCGCGACCAGCTCCATCTCCGGCATGCACGAGACCGTCCCGCACTCGCTGCAGATGAAGTGCGGGTGCAGCTCATCCGCGTGCCCACCTTGTGCGCCGACGAGCTCGAAGCGCCACACGTGATCGCCGAGATCCGTGCGGCGGAGCAGGCCGGCTTCGGTGAGGTCGATCAGGTTGCGGTACACCGTCGCGCGATCGAGACCCTCATCGGCCAGTCGATCGGCGACCTCGGCGTGCGTCACCGCGCCCTTGCCATCCTCGAGTGACGCGAGGACGGCAAGACGAGGGCCGGTTGCGCGCAGCCCTGCCGCGCGCAAACGATCCTGAAGCTCGACTCGGCGCTTGGACTTCGATGCGGGCATGACGTCGATCCTAGGCGCCGGAGCGCGCCGCCGCAATGGGATTGCTGCTGCGATTCGATCTCAGGCTCAGTGCTCGTGCGCCATTCCGTCCCAGAGGCACTCGCCCTCGCCTTGGAAGTGCCCCTGCGTCTTCAGCTGGGCGACGACGAAGTCCCAGCCGTTCTCGATGGCGAACGGCGCGCCGGTGAGGCTGTAGTCAGGGGCCAGGAACAGGCCTGCGGCGGGCGCTGCCTCGAGCTCCGCGCGGGTCACCGCGTTGTCGCCGTTCGTGTCGGCGTTGGCAAGCCACTGCGCGCGGCGCGCAAGCGCTTCCTCGCCCGTCGGGAAGGCGCTGAAGAACAGATGATCGCCGTGGATCGTCGCGTTGACGGAGGTGGTGGTGTTCGCCGCGACGGACACGCCGGGCGCGCCTTCTTCGGCTTCGCAGTCGCTGAAGACGGTCGGGACGGGGACGCCGAGGCGGAACGAGACGGAGGTCGCCGCGCGGCAGGGCGCGCCCCCGGGGACACACGACTGGCCGTCGGACTTGGTCATCGTGCCCTCGATGAGGTAGGTCAGGCCGCCGGCTACCATCTCGTCGTAGTCCGCCTGGGTGACGCTCGGGTCGCGCGTCGCCGCGGCAGAGGCCGCGACGATCTCGTAGCCGAACTCGTCCCAACGCTCGGCGGAGACGTTCTCGAAGCGCGCGAGCTGAAAGCCCGTGGGCGGCAGAGAGGTCATGTCGACGACGAACTCAGCCTCCGAGTGGAAGTGCGGGTCGGGTGTCGCGGCGCGCGCGAGCTCGACGTGGCCGATCGCGACGAGATACTTCGTGTACTCGACGGTCCAGCCGTCGACGATGTTCTCCTCGCCAGTGCCGGGCGTGAGGCCCTCGGGGATCGTCTCCTCCGCCTCGAGGCGGACCTCGACGATGCCAGAGCCGGCGGGCGCGTCATCGTCGCCTCCGCATGCGCTGAGTAGCGCGCTCGCCGAGACGACGAATACAGCCGCACCACGAGCGAGAAATTTATCGTTCCGAGTCTTCTTCATTGTCGATTCTCCGTAATTGTTGCTGCGCTAGGGAGTCGCCGACGACTGCCCGACGATGGTTGGCAGGCGCGCGTTCGTCATCGCACCGTAGATCGCGTTGTAGGCAATCGAAGTTCGCGTGAGAGTGACGTCCGCTTCGCTGTCCGATGCACGGCCGCAGGCCACGCCATCGAAGTCGACGCGGGATACCCAGGCCCCTGCGTCGATCTGCACTTGCAGCGACTCGCGAGGACCTGCAAAATCACGCAGTACCGGCGCGCTCTGCACACCGTAGAGGCCCGCCTCGCTTGCATCGACGTCCACGTCGGCGGCGAAGCGGAAGCTCGTGCTGCCTTTGGTAGCGGTACCGCGAAGCACCAGTGAATGCCCACCTGGCGCACGCGGATCGGGACGCACGACGCTCTGGGTGAATAGCCAGGAGCGCCCGTAGTCCCACATGGCGGACTGCGCACGGCCGGTGAACGCCTGCCCCTCACCGAGCAGCACAGGAGTCGGGTCGAGCGCGTCGATTACGCCTACTTCGAGCATCTCCGCGAGTGACTCGGGGCATAGATCGGGCTCAGCGCGCTCGCTCGCGCAGAGATAGAGAGGGCCGAAAGCGACGTCGGCTTGCTCGAGGGTGACTTGCCACTCACCAGCATCACAAGCGCACGGAGCCGCGCAGCTCGCGGGAAGGCGCGCGGGGACGACGAACGGCGGGGTTGTCGTTCCCGTCCCCTCGACGCGCAGCGGATAGCTATCCTGCCCGGTCTCTCCACAAGCGGTCAGGAGGAGCGCGAGAAGCAATGGGACGCCGGGCACACGGTTGCTCATAGGGTCACTCCAAGCGTCGCAAGAAACGTGAACGGGGCTCCCGCAGAGAGATGGCGCGTGGGGAGGCGCGACGGGATATCGGTCGTGCTCCACGCGGAGGCGAACGAATATTCGGTCGCCGCGTACTGCGTGTTGGTCAGGTTGAAGCCCTCGACTCCGAGCTCGAGCCAGCGCCACTTGAGCGAGGCGGAGGCGTCGAGCAACGCGACTGGGTCCGCGAAGTTGCCATACGGAAGCGGGCGCGACGACAAATACGAGAAACCTACGCCGACGCGGCCGGACAACATGCCACCACCGGTACGCACGAGGTTGCGCTTCACGCCGACGTCGAAGCGCAGTACGAGCGGCGGCACATAGGGCAAGAGCTGGCCCGACTCGTAGGGTGGGTTCGGATTCGCGTTGGTAGGGATGGGCGGCGCGTCGAGCGTGGCGCGGACCAGAGTCGCCGAGCCCGACGCGGTGAGCCAGCTCCACGGCTTCGACGTCACGTAGAGCACCGCGCCGAGCCGCGTGGTGGGACCGACGGGCTCGAGACGAGCGCTCTCGGGCTCGAACACCGCGTCAGTCGACAGCGAGGTGAGATATCCCGCTGCGGTGATGTTGAGTTGATCTCTGCTGCCGAGCCGATAGCGCACGCCGAGATCGCCTGAGCGCACCTTGGCAAACGGGGTGGTCTCACCCTCGTCGAGCGTGCGCGCTTGCGGCGAGCGAAATCCCTCGCCGTAGGACGCGAAGAGTGACACTGCCCGCACGGGCGTGTACTCCACCGTAGCGCGTGGGCCACCCACCAAGCCGAGCGCGGTTCGCCGGTAGCCCACGACGTAGGAGGCTGGGCGGACACGTGGGATGAAGTTGCCGAACCGATCGTCGATGTCGTACGCAAGTACGTCCGCGCGCACGCCACCGCGAATCCGCAGCACCTTGGCGAAGCGCCAGTCGAGATCGGCGAACATGCCGATGTCGAGCGTCTGCAGAGTCGCGTCGACTCGCTGATCCCACGTCTCGTTCTGCGGCGCCTGAAGGAGATTCTGCGCCTGGTCGATGAGGTCGAGCCGGGCGGTCGCGCCCGCCTCGAGCGTGCCGCGCGCCCACGATGCTGGCTGAAATGCTGGCAATCGATAGCTCGCGCTCGCGCCCATCGACGTTGCATCATTGAGCTGCTCGTTCAGATCGCCGCGGCCTACCCAGTCAGGGTTGATTCGCGAGCGCTCGCGATAGCCCGTGAAGTTCGAGCGCAAGCGCAGGTGCGTGCGGGCGAGCCATGCGCCCATGCGGAAGCGCTCGCCGCGCTCGCCGCGATTTTCGACCGTGAGGCTGAGCTGCGCGCGCGTCGACAGCGCCGATTGCGACGTGGCAGTCGCGTCGGGGTAGGTGTCGTAGAAGCCGACACGACCTGCGTCGACGTCGTCACGCCGAAGCACGCCCGCGAGCCCTGCCCGCGCAGCGAACAGGGTCGTGTGCAATACGCCGCGCCACTTGCCGCCGCCAAAGCCGTATTGCGCGATCATCGTGCCGGACTCGCTCGCTCGATTGGCGCCAAATCCGTTGGTACGCCGGAAGGCCATGGCGCCGAACGTGTCCTCGCGAGCGCCGCGCGGGGCGAAAGCGAGGAACTGGCGAAACGTGCCGAACGATCCGTAGGTGGTGCGCGAGATGAGGCCGCGGTCGCGCATGCCGAGTTCGAAGTCGATGCTGCCCGCCACGGCGAAGTCGCCCTGATGAGGGTCGTAGACTCCCTCGGTCACGCGCAGCGAGCGAACGACCTCTGGGAGGATGAAGCCGAGATCGGCGTAGCCCTGGCCGTGCAGGTGCGACGGCTGATTGATGGGGATCCCCCCGGCGGAGATCGCGAGGTCTTGACCGTGTTCCGCGTCGAAGCCGCGCAGCATGATCTGCTGCGCGATGGCGTCGCCCTCGGGGCGGGCGACGTAGACACCGGGCGCCGTGCGCAGCATCTCGCCCGCGTCGAGGTGCGGGGCAACCTCCAGCTGGTCGCGATCGACGACGATGTCGCTGGCGGTGCGCTGCTGATCGCGGCGCTCCATCGCGGCGAGGTCTGCATGGGCGTTCGCGCCGAAGGTGTGGCTGTGGTCTGTGTGATCGTCGCCTGCGTCGACCGGCTCGCTCGATGGGCGGCGCCGGCGACGCGCGGGCTCGGCCGGCTGCTCGACGAACGCGGATTCGTCGGGCTGCGTGACCTCGACCTCCGGCAGGGTGAAGTGCACCGCGATGCGCACTCGACTCGCAACGTTCTGCTCACCGCGACGCGCTGGGGCGAAAGTCCAACGCTGCACTGCGACGACCGCCGCGGCGTCGAAGTCCCCCCCCATCGACTGCTCGACGTGCGCGTCGCGCACGCGGCCGTCGGCGCCCACCAACACGTGCAGGACGACGGTTGGCTCGCTGCCTTCGGCCATCCGCTCCGGCGGATAGTCGGGCGACGGCGACTCGACGATGCGCGGCGGCTCGAGCGCGAGCAGGCCAGCGTCTGCGCCCGCGCTCGGCCCGCCGGCGTCCGCCTGGACAACACTCGCCACGCCAGCATCCGGGACACCAGCGTCGTTCGCACCGAGGTCTTGCGCGCGAGCGTCCGAGGCAGCTGCGAGCAGCATGCCTAGCGCGAGCGCGGCCGACGGTCTGCAGAAGCGGATGAGCATGAGCGGCACTTGTTAGCGCGGCTCGAGTGTTGTTGCAACACTATTGCATCGACCGTCCCGTGTTCGACGCTCCGCTCAGTGCGCGGGCGCGCCCTGCAGGTAGCTCCTACCCTTGTAAAAATAGGCGAGAACGGCGAACAGCAGCGCTGCGCCGACCATCAAGCCGGTGAACACCCAGAAGAACTGCGAGAGCTCGAGGATGGCCTCCATCGGCGCGAGGAACGCGACGAGGACGTTGCCGAACGTGACGCAGAGGAGCCAGACGCCCATCATCGTGCTCTTCATCGCGCGCGGCGCCTGCGTGTACGCGAACTCGAGGCCGGTGACGCTGACGAGCACTTCGGCGGTCGTCATGATCAGGTATTGGACGAACTGCCAGAGCACGGGGACGTCGCCGGGCGAGGCCTCGATGCGCTGCTGGAGGATCGCCGCGGTGCCGAACGCGACTGCGGCGAGGAACATGCCGACGGTCATCTTCTGCAGCGGCTTGATGGTGATGCCGCGCTTCTCGAGCGGCCGATAGACGAACGCGCCGAGCGCCGGGATGATCATCATCACGAACAGCGGATTGAGCGCGCTGATCTGCTCGGGCTTCAGCGCCTGTTGCTCCCAGACACCAGAGATCGCGTCGCCGATCGCGCAGCCGATTCCGACGACCGCCCAGAGGATGCCAACGCCGATCGTCACTTTGTTCGAGATGTGGACGTTGGAGATCCACGAGAACAGCCAGAAGCCGCCGAACGCCGCGAGCGCCACCGTTCCGTACACGACGAACTTGAACGTGTAGACAGGCACCGTGAGGATAAGGTTCATCGACTGCGCCTGGGTGATCCACGTCGACGCGTGCTGATCGAAGAGCGCCCAGAAGACGCTGACCATCGAGAAGACGACGACGATGCGCATGACGGCCGGCGGCCCCTCCGCCGCTTCGTCGCCGTATTTCTCCCGCACGACGTCGAACATGCTCTGCCCGGGCTTGCGCTCGCCGCGGTGGCGCAGCGCGTAGAAGAGCATCGCGACGAAGCCGGTGTCTGACTGCAGGCGCTGGCGCAGCGCGAACAGGCCGACGCCGATCGCGACGAGCGCCGCAGACACCAGGAAGAACGGCCACGCGTGGGCGGCGAGGAACGCGAGGTACTCGCGCACGTATTGTCCGTAGAAGGCGCCGGCAGTGAGCCGGCCACGCAATGGCGCCTCGAAGTCGCTGGCGACGACGAACACTGCGGCGATGATCGCGATGACCGGCGAGAAGAACAGCACGGTGACGGCGGAGTCGAGCAAGCCGAGCTTGCCGCCGGGCTTCGGCGGGATGCGCACGAAGCGCTTGCGGCCGATCCAAAAGACGAGCGTAGCGAGCGCCATGAAGATGCCCGGCACGCCGAACGCGACCTCGGCGCCGTACTTCGCCATCAGCAGTGGCGTGATAATCGTCGAGAAGAACGAGCCGAAGTTGATGATGAAGTAGAAGACCTGAAAGACGACGGTGACCAGGCTGCGGTTCTTGTCGGTGAACTGGTCACCGACGTTGGCGCTGACGCAAGGCTTGATGCCGCCCGAGCCGATCGAGATGAGCGCGAGGCCGCAGTAGAAGCCGTACTCGGCGAGCGGCCAATTTTGCCACTCGGCGAAGCGACCCGCGAGCGCGAGGACACCGTGGCCGCTGCAGTAGACGAGCGAGAGCCAGAAGATCACCGGGTACTTGCCGAGCAGGCGGTCGGCGAGCACGGCGCCGATCATCGGGAAGGCGTAGACGCCTGCGAAGAACAGGTGAGTGACGGCCGTCGCGCGGCTGCTCGCGGCCTTGACCGCGACCTCACCCGCGAGCTCGGGGGCGACGCCGTACATGAAGAGCGTGGTCGCGAGGTACGTCTTCAGGATCGCGCGCATCCCGTAGAAGCTGAAGCGCTCGGCGCCCTCGTTGCCGACGATGAACGGGATGCCGGCGGGGAATCGCAGCGCCTCCGCGGGGGTGGTTGCGGACGCGGCGGAGGAGGCTGTCGTGCTCATATCGGGGCGGAACCCTAACACGGAAGTTGCACGCAGAAACGCGGTCCGCGGGTCGCTGGCGAGCGTGTCCGGCGTGAGCTTTCGCGTGGCGAGCGCGGGCGCGCTGCGGCATCCTCGCCCGCTCATTCGAGGAGAGAACGACGATGATCACGCTGCAGAGCTACCTGAAGGGCGCGTTCGTCGCCGGTGATGCGACGGGGAACGCGACGCTGGTGAATCCGGCGACCGAAGAGGCGGTCGCGGTGACCAGCACGCGCGGCCTCGATCTCGGCGCGGCGCTCACGTATGCGCGGGATGTCGGCGGGCCTACGCTGCGCGCGATGACGTTCGCCGAGCGCGGCGCGGTGCTCGAGGGGATGAGCAAAGCGCTGCATCAGGTGCGTGATGCGCTGATCGAGGCGTCGGTGATCAACGCCGGCACGACGCGCTCGGACTCGAAGTTCGACATCGATGGCGCGACTGGGACGCTCGCGTATTACGCAGCGCTCGGGAAGAAGCTCGGCGCGGCGAAGTTTCTCGTCGAAGGGAACGGCGAGCAGCTGACACGCAGCGCGCGCTTCTTTGGTCGGCACGTGAAGATGCCGCGGCGCGGGGTCGCGGTGCACATCAACGCGTTCAACTTCCCGGCGTGGGGGCTCGCCGAGAAGGCCGCTGTCGCGATCCTCGCCGGTGTGCCGGTGGTGTCGAAGCCGGCGACGAGCACGGCGCTCGCGACGTTCCGCTTGGTCGAGCGGCTGCACGAGGCGAAGGTGTTGCCCGAGGGCGCGCTGCAGCTGGTGTGTGGCTCCGCTGGCGACGTGCTCGATCATCTCGGCCCGCAGGACGTGCTCGCGTTCACTGGTGGCAGCCACACCGCGCGCGTGATGCGCTCGCTGAACGCAGCAGTCGCGCGCAACGTGCGCGTGAACATCGAGGCGGATTCGCTGAACGCCGCGGTGCTCGGTCCAGACGTCGAGCCGGGCTCGGAGCTGTGGCAGATGTTCGTGCGCGATGTGGTGCGCGAGATGACGCAGAAGAGCGGACAGAAGTGTACGGCGACGCGGCGCATCTTCGTGCCGAGTGAGCGGCTCGACGAGATGCAGGAAGAGCTCGCGCCGCGCCTCGCGGAGCTGAAATACGGCGATCCGTCGAACGACGAGGTGCGCATGGGTCCGCTCGCGACGGCGCAGCAGCTCGCGGATGCGCGCGAGGGAGTTGCCGCGCTGCTGAAGGCCGGCGTGCGGCTGGTGCAGGGCAGCGCGCAGGACGCGGATCCGATCGGCGTGCCGAAGGGGCGCGGCTATTTCATTCAGCCGCTGCTGCTGCGCGCCGACGCGCCGCACGAAGCGAGCCTGGTGCACGAGCACGAGGTGTTCGCGCCGTGCGCGACGCTGATGGGCTATCGCGGCGCGGACGACGCGACGGTGCTGGTCGCGAAGGGCGAAGGCACGCTGGTGTCGAGCATCTACAGCGACGATCGCGCGGCGCTCGACACGCTCGTCGCGGGCATCGCGCCGTTCACCGGACGGCTGCTGATCGGCAGCACCAAGGTCGCCGATCAGGCGATCTCACCGGGGCTCGTGCTGCCATCGTGCGTACACGGTGGGCCGGGGCGCGCAGGCGGCGGTGAAGAGCTCGGCGGCGAGCGTGGGCTCGATTTCTACCTGCAGCGCACGGCACTGCAGGGTGATCGCGCCGTGCTCGACAAGGTCGCAGCTGGCCCCGGCGAGCCCGCCGCGAGCTGAGAAGCGCACGCCCTGCGCGTCTCGATGTACTCACGGGACGAAGCAGTCGAAGATGTCGCTCTCCCAGGCCCAGGCGCCGACAGAAGACGTGCCGCTCAGCGTGAGCGAGATCGTCGGGCGCACACACTCGCCGGGCGGTCCCATGGAGCGATAGCAGAAGCCGTCCGGCAGCGCGCCAGGCTCTTGCCAGAGCCAGCTCGCTCTCTCTTCGCTTACGGGCGCGACGGGACCGCTCCACGTCTCGACGCTCGAGCTGCCGCGCCAAAGCTGGTGCCTGCCGCTGCTCGAGGTCCACTCGGTCGGCGGCGCGCACGCGGTCTCGCCGCGGAACGCGCCGGTGGCGTTGCGCAGCGCGATGCCCGTCGCGACGAAGCCGTCGACCGACGTCGCGCCCGAGTTGTACGCGAGCGTCGGCGTCTCCATCACCCGGAAGGCGCCGGGTGAGGTGAAGCTCGAGAGCGCAGGACGCGGCCCGAGCCAGCCGGGCACACCGCGGGCGCAGGCGAGATCGATCGGCTCGGAGCCGCGCGCGGCGTAGTCGACACCGATGCTGCACGTCACCGTCAGCTCGCCGGTCTCGTTCGTCCGCAAGCGCACGACGAGCGCGCCGTCACTGCGCTCCCATGGGGTGAGATCGCACTCGGCGAGCTCGGACACGGCAGCGTCGGCGACCGCAGTGAACAGCGTCGTCGGGCTCGGCGTGCCGTCGACAAGCGTCACCGTTCCATCGAAGCCCGGCGGCGCTGCGATCGTCGTGATGTCCCACGCGCGCACGCTGACGCCATCGAGCGTCTCATCGACGCCGAGGATGGCGAGGCCGCTGACCGCTCCGCTGATCTGGATCGGCAGCCGCGCGACGACGCTCGACTGGGTGCGCAGAAGATCGTCGCGCGTGACGATCAGAAACGGGCCGAAGCCGCTGGCGCAGCGCACTTCGGGCACGGCCGCGCCGTCCGCCAGCAGCGCTGCGTCTGACAGCGTCGCATCGAGCGCTGCGGCGTCGCTCGCACCGGCGTCGGTGCGGCTCGCATCGACAGTGGAGCCGCCGTCGACTCCTGAGCGCGGGGTGGAACCACACGCTGCGAGAGCGCAGAGGAGGAGCGTGGCGCTGGCGGAGAAGGGGCGGTTCATGGTCGCCCTAAGTTGCCGCGCTGCGCCGAGGATTCAGCGCGCACGTGCGTCGTCTACAAGATGGCGCGGAGATCCGCGCGATCGGCGTCCTTCGCGAACAGCGGTGGGCTGCCGATGGGCGCGTCGATGGTGATCGTCTGCGCGCCGTCGTAGGCGGTGCCGGTCCACACGTGAAACCAGCGTCCGGGCGGCAGATAGACGCTGCGTGTCACGGCGCCTTCTTCGACGACGGGCGCCACCAGCAGCGCGCTGCCGATCAGGAACTCGTCGTGAACGGCGCGGCTCGCGACGTCGCCGGGGAACTCGTACGCGAGGTGACGCAGCAGCGGCGCAGAGCTCGTCGCGGCCTCGTCGGCGAGCGCGCGGAACTCGGGCGCGAGCGCTTGGTGAACGCGCGCGAAGCGAGCGAAGTGCGCGATCGTCTCCGCGTCGCGGTTCCAGTTCCAGTTCGCGGCGGGCATCAGGCCCTCGTGGGTGCGCATGATCGGCGTGAGCGCGCCGAGCTCGGTCCAGCGAAGATAGAGCTCTTTCGTGCTCGGTCCGCCGCTGTAGCCGGCGATGTCGTGCGTGACGAACGGGACGCCGGAGAGGCCGAGATTGAGCAGCGCTGGCACGACCGTCGGCAGGCCGTCGCTCGGGAGAAAGTCGGCTTCCTGGTCGCCGATCCAGACGATCTGATGTTGCGCGTGATCGCGCGTCCAGCCGCTGCGCGAGAAGACGACCCAGTCGCCGTCGGGACGTAGATCGTCCATCACGTCGCGCGACGCTTTGTGCCACGCCGCGGGATAGAGGTTGTGCAGCAGCCGCGCATCGCCTTCGAACAACATGGCGTCGGTCGGCAGCCACTCGCCGAAGTCCGCCATCCAGCCGTCGAAGCCGAGCTCGCTCACCATCGTGCGCAGGAAACCCTCGACGTAGGTGTACGTCGCGGGGTTGGTGAAGTCGGCCATCGAGCCCGGCGTGAACGTCGCAGGGAACGTGTACGTCGCGCCGCTCGGATCGCGAATCAGCAGGCCCTGCGCCTCCATCGGCGCGAAGTGCTCGGCCGATGCGACGACGAACGAATTCGCATACGCGAGAAAGCGCACATCGTGCTCGGTGCGCAGCGTGCTGACCAAGCCGGCGAGATCGGGATAGAGCGTCTCGTCGGGCAGCCAGCGATAGTTGAGGTCATAGATCGTCGGCGTGATGTTGCGCCCGCCGACCCAGTCTTGAACCCACACCGCGGAGAACGGAATCGCTGCGGCCTCGAGCTCCGCGACCTCGTCGAGCACGGCCATGCGCCCGCCCTGCATGCCGATCCACGGCGAGAATGCCCAGTCGGGAGGCCGCTGTGCGCGGCCGATCTCGTCGCCGAGCGCGCGCACGATCTCGCTCGGTCGTGGTCCGTGAAAGACCAGCACGTCGAGCGGCGCGGCGTCCTCGACTTCGATCCACGCGATGAGCGGATCGGTCTTGCACAGATCGACCAGCGTGCGCACCGGCGTGTCGACGAGCACGCCGAAGCCGCGCCAGTCGAGCCACCACGGCATCGGGAAGTACGTCGTGTGCGCGTCGCCGCTGATGACGCCGCGGCCGCGCCGCCCGATGCCTTGCTCCTGCACCCACAGCGGGAACGCGTCGCCGCGCTGATCGGTGTCGTCGTATTGCGCGCCGAAGCCCGCAAAGCTCGCGCCCTCTGCGCACGAGAACGGCAGCGCGATCGAGTCGACCGCCGGGCCGGCGACCGTGTAGCGCAGCCGCGTCGACTCGTCGGCGTTGGCGACGGTGACGAGCCCGTCGACGGTGACGCCTTCCTCGCCGGCGTAGTGCAGCGCGACCCCTTCCGCGGTGCGCTCGCTGCCGAGAAAGCGCGACGCGGGGCGCTCGATCTCGTTGCTGCGGCGGTGCAGGAAGAAGCCGAACGAGACCGACACCGTCTGATCGAAAGAGCGCAGCGTCGGCGCGGCTGACGAGGCGGAGGTCGTCGCCGCGAGCGCGCGACCGTCTTCGCTGAACAGCGCGAGCGCGCCGCGACCATCGACATCGACGCGCGTGCCATCGTCGAGCGTGTAGCTCGCCGGTGGCAGCGGCGGAGGCGTCGCGGACTCGTCGTCGCCGCAGGCGAGGAGAGTCAGGCAGAGCGCAGCGAGGCGCGGTGTGAGCGTCGAAGTGCGGAGCATCGCGGGCGAGCGTAGCAGTCAGGTCGCCCGAGGAGATCGCTTCGGATACCATCGCGGGCTACTGAATTTACAAGAGGACGCACACGCGTGGCGTTCACGGAGGGCTCGATGAAGCTCAGCTTGTTCCTAACAATTCTCGTCGGTGGGCTCGGTGTGTTCGGCTGCGCGGCGACCGAGGAGCGCACACCCGAGGATGGCGGTGTCACGGATCTCGGCACGACCGACAGCGGCGCGCGCGACGCGACGATGAGCGATGCGCGCACCGACGATGACGCCGCGATCGTCGATTCGGGATTGGACGCCGGTGCGCGCGACCTCGGTCCGCGACCGGACGCTGGGATGTGCAACGACCTGCCGGCCGAGGCGACGCGACCCGTGCCGATCCAGTGCAGCCCATGTCGTCCTCCTGGCCCAGGCGGTGGTGGACGCGGCACCTGCGTGACCGACGCGGACTGCGTCGGTGGCGACAACGGGCGCTGCACGTTCGGCCGCATCGGCTCGTACTGCGACTACGACATTTGCTTCAAAGACGAGGACTGCGGCGCAGCAAAAGTGTGCCTATGCGATGGCTCGCGCGCCGGCACCGGCGGCGGCAATGCGTGCATCTCTGCGACGTGCCGCGTCGACGCGGACTGCGGCGCGTTCACCTGCTCGCCGACGCTCGGCAGCTGCGGGCACTACACGAACTTCGTCGCGTATCGCTGTCACACGGCGACGGACGCGTGCGCGACGGACGCCGATTGCGGCGCTGGGTATTGCGCGTTCGACGACGTCGTAGGGCACTGGGCCTGCTCGACGGACGAGTGTGCGGGCTGAGCGGCTCGCTGCGCCGCTGACGTTCGCGTTCGCCGCGCTGACGGGCGCGCTCGAGGCGACACCGATATTCGTGCTCGCAGCTGCGCTGACGGGCGCGCTCGCAGCGTGTGCGCCCGAGCCGAGCTGCGCGGAGCCGGCGGGCGCGCTCGAGGCGGCGGTCGCTTACACGCGCGATGTCTGTGTCAGGCGGCGCGCGATGGAGGCGAGCGTCGCCGCCGCCGACACGCCGTATGCGCAGCTTCGGCTCGCGCACTACGCGCTTAGCGGCGCAGGAGTCGACGATGCGGCGCGCGATTGGGATGCGCTGCCGGTGTTCTCGCTGCGCGTGCGGCGCCTTCGTGTCGCTGGCGGCAGCGCGCCCGATGCGGCGCGGGAGGAGGGTCCGGTGCTCGCGGCGCCGCCGACGAGTCTCGAGGACTACGTCGCTGCGGGGCGGCGCGCGTTCGAGCGCTATCCGATCCAGATCGATCTCGGCCTCGCCGTGGTGCGCGATCGCGCGCGTGCGGAGCGCGCCGGGCTGTTCGTCGAAGCGGACGGCTTGGTGCGCGGCGCGGTCGAGGTGGAGACGACGAGCGGCTGGACGGTGTCGCTCACCTGCGCCGCCTGTCACGCGCGCGCAGTCGACGGCGTCGTCGTGCTCGGCGTGCCCAACGATCGCATCGACTTCGGCGCGATCACCGGAGACGACACCTGGCCCATCGGCACGATGGACGTGACCGCCGACGGCGTCGCGAATCCGATTCGGCCGTCCGATCTGCGGCCAATCGCGCAGCAAGCGCGGCTCCAGCACACGGGCAATTTGTTCAACGGACGCGTCGCGCGGATGGCGCGCATCGAGACGCTGATGATCACCGAGCTGCAGCAGCGCTTCCGGCCGGAGCGCGAGGTCCCCGCGTCGATCGCGCTGTTCCTCGAGGCAGAAGGAGACGCGCTGCCGCGCCCCGACGCCGCACACCCGGGGGCCGCGCCGTTCGCCGCCGAGTGCGCGAGCTGTCATCGGGGCGACGCGCTCGCCGGGCCCAACGTCGCAGTCGAGCTGCTCGGCACCGACGCGACGGCGACGCGCGATGGCGAGCGCGCGACAGGCGGCTATCGCGCGCCCTCGCTGCTCGGCGTCGGCGATCGACGCGGGCTGCTGCACGATGGCAGCGCCGCCGATCTCGACGCGCTGCTCGGCCTCGCGCCGAGCGCGCACCTCGGACACG
>Ga0209181_10007602_pt1 | contig 14807 bp, 8 predicted proteins | sample MAT05_FD_187208 | JGI IMG/M metagenome (GOLD analysis project Ga0209181, IMG submission 187208) | Freshwater microbial communities from Lake Fryxell liftoff mats and glacier meltwater in Antarctica - MAT-05 (SPAdes) (version 2) | ecosystem: Environmental > Aquatic > Freshwater > Ice > Liftoff... | reverse complement strand
CGGCGGCGGAAATTTCTTCGCGCCGAAGCAGCTTTTCGAGGACCGGGAAGCCATCGCGCCGGGGCCGGACTTCTATATCACCGACGATCTGAACGATGCGGCGGTGCGCTATTTGCAGGACCACGCGGGCAAACGGCCCACGCGAGCAGGTCGTCAACGGCGTCTATTTCCTCGCGCCTGATGGCCGGCTCACCCGCGTCGTCGCCGACCTGCGGCAGCCGAATGGGCTCGTCGGCACCGCGGACGGCAAGGTGCTCTACGTCACCGGCCCGGACCAAGGGAAGACCTTCGCCTACGACATCCAGCCCGACGGCGGGTTGACGAACGCGCGGCTTTTCTGCGCGACGGGCAGCGATGGGAACACGCTCGACGAGCACGGGAATGTGTTTGTCACCGGCAAAGGCGTGGGCGTCTTCAACAAGACCGGCGTGCTGGTGGAAAAGATCGCGGTGCCCGAGGGCTGGACGGTGAACGTGTGCTTCGGCGGCCAAGAGACGACGACGCTTTTCATCACCGCGAGCAAAGGGTTTTACGCGGTGAAAATGAAAGTGAAAGGCGCAGCGGGGCAGTGAGCGGGAATCCTGGTAAGGCTCCGCGCCCGCTACTCGGCTCGGCTCAGGACTTGACCTTCATGCCTTCGCCCGCCGCGACTTTCCGCTGCCACTCGGCGAAGCTGCAGAAGACCTTCGCGCCGAGGAGCGCCGCGGCGGCAACGTGCAGCAGATCGCGGCTGCGCGCGGCCAGAGTCGGCGTGTAGCGGTCACTCAACTCTCGCGCCTTCGCGTGCAATGCGACGCCGGGAATCGGCGTCTCAACGAACACCCCGGTCGCGATCATCGCCTCAAAGCGGTTCCAACACGCATCGCGCTCCGCTTTGCCGATTCGCTTGCGCACCCCGCGCGCAGCCGCGACTTGCTGCGTGAGGAGGCGTTGCCGGTCGCGCTCGCGCCGGATGCGGTGGGCGATTGCTGGTCGGGCTCGAAGGTTCGGCGCCTGCGGCAGGTGCCGCCGCGCGAGCTATGGCAAACCCCGGACGCGCGCTGCCAGCGGGAGCCGAACGAGCGCCAACCGCGGCGTTAAAAGCGCAGGGAGCGCGAGGTGCCGGACTCGGTGAAAACGGCAGCGGAGTCGATCCGCTCCGCATCGAAAAAATATACTTCCGTATAATGGCTCTCGTCCGCTGAAACCGATGAACTCGGTCCCGTGTTGCCCCCCTTTTCAGTATCGGCCCCGCGGATCGAACCGCCTCGAGACGCCGCCAGCGTGCCTCGGTTTCCGGGTCCGGTGGCTGAAGCGTCATAGAAACATCGGCCGGCAACAACAGGTCAACGCACAGCATTTCCCCGCAGACGCAGGCAGATACCAGAAAATCACGCAAGCCCATCCCTACCATCCCTCGCAGCACTACCTCTATGAAAATCACTCCCTCCCACCGCATCCTCGCCACCGGCATCGCCGCTCTCTTCACCGCCGTCTTTCCCGCCCGAGCCGCGACTTTCACCTGGGGCTTCGATGCCTCTGGCAACTGGAACTCCTCTTCCCCCACCACCGGCTGGAATGCTGCGGGCGCCTTCCCGAGTGCCGCGGGCGACATCGCGATCTTTGACCGCACGCTGACCGCGGGCCGGACGATCACGATGAACGTCGCGGGCACGGTCGGGGCGCTCACGCTCAAGACGCTCTCGAATCCGAACAACTGGACCATCGGCGGCGCGAGTGTGCTGACCTTCGACTCGACCTCCGGCCCGGCGACGATCCTCGTCAATGGCGGCGGCACCGTGGCGGCGCTCGCGGGGAATATCACGATCACCGCCCCGGTCACGCTTAACGACAACCTCTCGGTGAACGTGGAAGATATGGCCTCGCAGTTCACGATCGGCACGACGGGGGCGCTCAATGCCAACGGCAACACCCTCTCGCTGGTCGGGCCGGGGGCTTTCACCCTCAGTGCCAGCACGATCACGAATCTCGGCGGGATCACCGTCGGCGCGACGCAGCGGAATATCACGATCTCCGGCGTGAATACGCGGGCTGCGGGCGATTACACGCTGAGCCTGCGCAATCTGGGCGACTTCTTGCAGAGCGGCGCGGCCACGCTGACCAGCGGCTCGGTGATCGTGAATGCGGAGAATCTCGGGCGGGCGTTGATCAGCGGGGCGCTCTCGGGGACGAACCTGACGGTCAACGGCACGGGCGCTTACAACCGCACCATCGAGGCGGGCGGCAGTGGAACGAGCGTGCTGGAGAAGAGCGCGCTGCGGCTCTCGGGCAACAACGCCTTCACCGGCACCACGGCGATCAACGGCGCGGCGGTGCTCATGGATTTCACGACGGCTAACGCGGCCAACTCCAAGCTCGGCACTGGCGCGCTGACGTTGAACAACTCCGTGCTCGCGGTGAATAGCAATACCACCGCCGCCAGCTCGCAGACGGTCGCCAGCACCGCCGTGACGGCGCGCTCGGGCAATCAAATCACCGTGAACCGCGCGACGGGTGCCTTTGCCACCACGCTCAATCTTGGCGCGATCACGGCCGGAGCGGAATCGTGGGCGAGCTTCCGCACCATCCCGACGGCGGGCACGACGTTCATCCAAACGAGCAACAGCAACGTCAACGGCATCCTCGGCGCGTGGGCCACGCTGGCCACGGCCGCGCCGGGTTACACCTCCGGCGATGCCATCACCTGGGCGGCGGTCACCGGCGGGAATATCGTCGCGGCGACGCTCACGAGCATGAATGCTACCGGGACGGATGGCACCGATGCGACGACCAACTATCTTTTTGCCCCGGTGATCGCGCCGGCAAACTCCAACCTCGGCGTGGGCACCCTCGGCGGGAATGTGACCGCCAACAGCTTGAAGTTGTCGCCCGGCACTCAGGCCTTCTTCACCACGCTGAATACCGGCGCGAACACCATCACGCTGACCAGTGGCGGCCTGATCGTGACCAATGCCTCGGGGAACGGCGTCGGCACGCTGCCCTACTCGCTCCTGCCGCTGCAGACAAATGACAACACCGCGCCCAGCGTGCGGTTGAGCGGCACGGGTCTGATCTCCAGCAGCACTCCCGGCACCCCGCTCTACATCTACACGAACCGGCCGACCTTCATCGAAAACCCGCTCGTCGGCGACGCGACCACCCGGCTGGTCAAGGCGGGCTACGGCACCCTCTCGATCAGCGCGGCGAGCACGATGGAAGGGGTCACGGTCAATGGAGGCGATCTCGTTCTGACCGGCAACGCCACGCTGGCCGCGGGCAATCTCAGCCTGAATAACGGCGGTTCGCTGGTCGCCGGCGGCACCATCACGCGCACCATCGGCACCGGCAGCGGGCAGGTTTCCTTCGGCGCGGGCGGCGGCGGCTTCGGCGCGACGCAGGCGGGCCTCACCCTCGCGCTCACCGGCTCCGGCGCGGGCGGCGCGATCACCCGCAGCGACGTGGGCGGCAATCTGATCCTAACCAATATTCACTCCGCCACCGGGACGACGAACCTGACCTCCGCCGTGGATACCACCGGCGACCTGATCCTGAGCGTGGGTCGTCCCGAGGGCGGCAACGCGTCCGGCAACTACAGCAACGACGGCGCGGGTTTTGCCGTGGTCAGCGGGGCGACTTCCGGCACCGGCGCGCTGACGCTCCTCGGGCCGACGAGCGCGGCGACCGCGAACACCGCCCCGGGCGGCCTGATTTACCTCAAAGGCGCACTCGGGCACACCGGCGGTCTTGGCGTCTCCGGCACCACGGTTTATCTCGGCGGAAATTCCAGCTACCTCGCGACGACGAATCTGAACCTCTCCGGCGGCGCGACCCTCGCGGCCAATGGCACCAACGCCTACACCGTGGGCAATGGAGCCGGAACGATCTCCTTTTCGGCCACTGGCTCGACGCAAGTTCCGGACAGCGGCGGTTTCTCCGCCATCGGCGGCGCGAATAGCGTCACGCTCAACGGCGGCGCGCCGCTCACTTTCGACGATCCAGGCATCAATCCGTTTCACCTCAACTCGATCAACCTCGGCTCCGCGCTCTCGACCCACGAGACGACACTGACGAACAACCTCACCGCGGGCGCGGCTGATACGATCAACGTCGTCACCTTCGGCCCGCAGGTGAACCGCCTCACCGGCACCGTGACCCACAACGGCGTGGGGCTCAACACCACGGCGCTGACTATTTCCGGCGTCGGCACGCTGGCCTTCACCGGCACCGGCAGCAACTACGGCGGTGCGCTCACCGTGGGCAGCGGCGTGCTGCTCAAAGTCGGCAGCGCCGCCGCCTTTGGCGATGCCACCGCGACAAAAATAATCAACGTGGGCAACATTGCGGCCATTGATCTCGCCGGGGTGAGCAACACCAGCACCACCCATTCCTGGGCGCTCGGCAACTTCCACCCCGTGGCTACGCTCTTCAATTCCGACACGGTCAACACCTCGACGATCTCCGGCACGGTGACGGCCAACAACTTCATCAGCGCGGCCATGATTGGCGGGCCGGGCAACCTGAACTTCGAGGGGGCCGTCCAGAACAGTGTCAATGCCAACGGTGGCGCGATCATTTTCCGCGGTGCGGGCACCTACACGATCCGCGACGGCTTCCTCAATCAGAGGACCGGCACAGCGGTCAACACCTCGTTCTTCGGCGGCACGGTGGTCTTCGATAACACCACGACCAATGCCTTTGGCACGACAGGCAACGAACGGGCGATCACCAATGCCTTCGCCGCCAGCGTCCTCGTGCTGAACAATGGCACCACCTTCCGCCTGCTCGGCAACAACTCCGCCAACACGCTGCAAAACGTGAACAACGGCGGCGTCTCGATCAACAACGCCGGCAACACCATCGAAGTGCGCAGCGGCACCGGCGCAGCCCAGGTAACGACCTTGGCGCTCGGGGCCATCGCGAGGGCCAACAACGGCACGGTCAACTTCCTCGAAACCAATCAAGGCGCCGGCACGGCGAACATCACCACCACGAACGCCAACGGCGCCAATGGTCTCATCGGCACCTGGGCGACCTACAACGGCCTGAGTTACGCCCGCAACGATGGCTCAGGTGGAATCCAAGCGCTGCCCGATGGCAGCTACAACACCACGAACTTCGTCACCAACACCATCACGGATGTGGGCAACAACGGTGGCCCGATCACGACCGCAGTTGCCACCTCGGCCGGCATGAGGTTCAACAATGCCACCAACCGCACGCTGACGCTCACCGGAGCCCTCGCCGCTACGGCCGCCCCCCTCGGCATCCTCATCACCGACAACGTCGATGGCCCCACGCTCATCACCGGCAGCAGCATCAGCGCGTCGGAAATCGCCGTGCATCAGTATGAGACCACGCTGGCAAATACCTTCACCATCGCCAGCACCCTCTCGGGCGCAAACGCCGTCGTCACCAAGGCCGGTCCCGGCACCTTAATCCTGAACAACGGCAGCAACCACACCGGCTTGGGCGCCCGAGTCGGCCAGGGGGTGATCGAAGCCTCCGTCGCCGGCGCGCTCGGCACCGGCTTCGGCTCCATCCAGCTCGGCCAGGGCGCCACCTTCCGCTACAGCGGCAGCGCAGACTACAACCGCATTGGCGCCGGCCAGACGACGCTCCTCGGCGACGCCACGATCGAAAACACCGGTGCGGGCAAACTGACCCTCGGCTCGACGAACGGTTACGCCGTGCTCGCGGGTAACAACGCCTACAACGTCACCTTCGCCGGCAGCGGGAATATCGATGTGGGCGGCATCCAGCTCGGGCGCAACGAAATCTTCGAAGGCTTCGGCAAGATCATCAAGAATGGTAGCGGCACCACGACGCTCACCTCCTCGCAGCCGGGCCTGATCACCGCGGAAAGCATCGTTTCCGGCGGGATCGACATCAACGCGGGCACCTTCGCCCTCGGCGCGAACGGCGCGATCCAGGCGTGGACGCCGGTGAACATCAACGGCGGCACCTTCGACAACGCGACGGCCATCTCCAAGCGCGGCGGCAACATCGACCTGACCTCCGGCGGCATCACCAGCACCGGCGGCGGCGCGTTCAGCATCCAGGCGCTCAACGCCGCCATCGCCAGCGGCACCTCCACGGTGTCTGCAGGCTTGAGCGGCGAACTCGCCGCCGTGACCAAGACCGGCAACGGCACGCTCATCCTGAGCGGCGCGAATACCTATCAGGACGCCACGATCGTCGGCGGCGGCATCCTGCAAGTCGGCGCGGGAGGCGCGACCGGCGACCTCAGCGGGACCAGCCGCATCAGCGTAGCGAGCGGCGCGACCTTGAAGACCCATCGCGACGGGACGCTGGTCATCGCCCAGGCCATCACCGGCGCGGGCGGGATCGAGGTGGCGAATGTGGCGACGGGTATCACGCAGCTCACCGCCGCGACCAACAGCTACACCGGCCCCACGGCGGTGAGCGGCGGGCAGTTGACGCTCACGGGCAGCATCGTCGGGACCTCTTCGGTCAGTCTCACCGGCGGCACGCTCTTGCTCGGCGGTTCGGACCGGATCAATGACAGCGCGAGTGTGACCCTGGCGGGCGGCACTTTCGCCACCGGCGGATTCGACGAAGGCAGCGCCACCACCGTCGGCCTCGGCGCGCTCATCCTCTCGGCCAGTTCGTTCCTCGACTTCGGCAGCGGCTCCGGCAGCCAGCTCCTCTTCGCCAGCCTCGGCTCCCACACCGGCGGCACGACGCTCTCGATCCTGAATTGGGACGGGCCCGGCGGGATTGCTGGTGGGCCGACCGACGACCGCCTGATGTTTGCCGGAGATGACACAGCGCGACTCGCCTTCCTCGGCGCGTTCGGGTCGTCGGAGATTTCCTTCAACGGCACGCCGGGCTTCGATGCCATTCAGTTCGACGTGGCGCACTTCGAGATCGTCCCGATCCCCGAGCCCTCTGCCACCGCCCTGCTGGGCGGCGTGGCGCTCTTCGGCCTGGTCGGCTTCCGCGAACGGCGGCGGTTCGGTTTCAAGCCCCGGGCGACCGTATGACCGGGATTTTGGCGCGGCGCCTCGGTCGCATTCCCGATCAGCTTTCGCGTGCCAGGCTGGATGGTGACGCACCCGACGACTCCGGCATCGACCTCGATCTGGGCGTGCGCCTCGAAGCGCGGCTCCCGCTTTCCATCCCCCAGACCCAAGGCCGGATGCCGCCAGGCGGATGACGATCCAGCAGAGCGGCGGAAGGGGCGGTGCCTGACGAACGTTCGCAGTAATCAATTTTCTCCGCGAATCGTTCAGAGACGCTCGAAACGCGGGGGGACAACGAACGCTGGGATCCCCGGGACGGGAGACCGGTGTTCAAAAAAAGTCGGAGTCACCGGTCGGGGGGCCGGCGGCTCCGGCGATTCTTTCCGGGCTCGCGCGGGAAATCCGCACTGGCAACCCCATGAAATGACCGGCCGAAGAGCGCAGAGTGAGTGCGCGGATTCCAAGCGGGTGCGCTGAAAGGGGCGCCTTGCTCGCTCGGCAGGTTCGGGTCGCCGCGACCATCGAACGAACGGCGCGAGCGTAGCCGCGGTTTTCCAAACCGGCACGCGCGCCTTTCATCACCGGATCAATTGGCGATTGGCGCTGCCTGTCCTCGGTGGCTGTCACTATTTGCTCTCAATATCAGGAATGCTTCCGTTGTGGGCATGGTTCCCGCTATTCAAGCAATTGCTTTATTCATGAGCGTCGAAACCCCGCCAATATCCCAGGAAGAGCAGGAGCAGATCCGCCAGACGATCGAGATGTTCGAGGTGATCACGCAGGCGAATCCGCACGACTGCCAATCCCTCGAAATCCTCAAGGACGCGTATGGCCGGATCGCTCAGCTCCCGGACATGCTGCGGGTGGCCAAGCAGCTCGCGGAGACTTACGTCCACCTCGGGCAATATTCGTCCGCGATGCTGGAATACGAGGGCATCCTCCAGCACATGCCGGACAACCCGGACATCGTCGCGGCGCTCGGCGACGTGGAGGCGCATCTGGTCAAGAGCGGCCAGAAGCTGCCCGGCGACGGCACGGCGGCGGCCGAGGAGCAGCGCAGTGCGATGTTCGCGGCGATCAATCTCGATTTCAAAACGGCGGTCACCGATTCGGCGAATCTCACGACGACGACTTCCACGCAACGTTCGATGGCGGGAGATCACGCCACTTCGATCAATCCCGACGTGGCGGAGCGGCTGCAGCAGGATGGCAACGACGGGCTCGCCAAGTTTCTCGTCCAGCAAAAGCTCGTGGGAGAGGAGATCGTCAATTCCGCGTTGGAACGCGTGCAAAAGCGCAACCGCGAACTCAAGCCCGGCCAGGTCGGTTCGTCGCTCATCGACGAAATCTGCCGCCGCGGCGCGATCGAAATGGAGAACCTGCTTTGCGGCATCCTCGACCGGTCGAAGTTCGCCTACATTCCGCTCGAGACCTACGACGTGGACCGCTCGATCGTGAAGATGCTCCCGGAGAATCTGACCGTGAGCCGCCTGATCGTGCCCTTCGACATCATGAGCCGCACCGTGATGATCGCGACGGCGAATCCCTTTGACGCGGCCGGCAAGGAAGCCGTGCAGCAACTGCTCGATTACCACATCCAGTGGCATCTGGCTTCCCCCGCCGCGATCCTCAAGGTGATCGGCGAAACCTATCGAATGGGCGCATGAGCATTAAATCCTTTGGCGAACGCATCGCCGACGTGTTGATCGAAGATGGCCTGCTCCTGCCCGCGCAGCTTCAGGAGGCCATGGACATTCAGAAAAAGCAGGGCGGCCGCCTGCTCAAGCTGCTCGTCGATAAACAATACGTCACCGAGCAGGACATGGTCATCTCCATGGGCCGCTGCCTCGACACGCCGCCGATCAATCTTTCCAAGGTCCGCGTGCCCGAAGCCGTGGCCGAGCTGGTGCCCAAAGACATGGCGCGCCAGTACAAACTCGCGCCCGTCTGCCGCCTCGGGAACAAGCTCTTCGTGGCGATGGCGGACCCGCTGAACGTGCTCGCGCTCGACGATCTGCGCCAGCGCACCAAGCTCGAGATCATCCCGATGATCACCACCGAGCGCGCCGTGACGGAAGCGCTCTCCGGGGTCGGCAGCGCCAGCGCGCAGATGGATCAGGTGCTGAAAGACGCCGCCGAGATGGGGGGCGACGTCGAGGAGGTGAAGCAGAACCGCCAGGAGATCGACCTCGATCGGCTCGCGGTGGAAAGCGAAGACGCGCCGGTGGTGAAGATCGTCAACCTGATCCTCGTCCAGGCGCTCAAGGAAAAGGCGTCCGACATCCACCTCGAACCCTTCGAAAAACAGTTCAAGCTCCGCTACCGCGTGGACGGTTCGCTCATCGAAGCCAGTTCGCCGCCAAAAGCGCTCCAGCTTCCGATCGCCTCGCGCATCAAGATTCTCGCCGGCCTCGACATCGCCGAACGCCGCGTCCCGCAGGATGGCCGCTTCCGCATCCGTGTTTCGGGCAAAGAGGTCGATCTCCGGATCTCCGTCCTGCCCACCGTCTACGGCGAAAAGATCGTCATCCGTCTGCTCGACAAGGGCGCGCTCTCCGGGTCCATCGACCAGCTCGGCATGGACGAATACACGCTCGGCGTTTTCAAAAAAGCCGTGGACGCCCCGCACGGCATGTTGCTCGTCACCGGCCCCACCGGTTCGGGCAAAACGACGACGCTGTATTCCGTGCTCAGCGAGCTCAACAGCCCGGAATACAACATCGTCACCGTCGAGGACCCAATCGAGTACCAGCTCCAGGGCATCAATCAGGTCGCGGTGAAGGCCGACATCGGCCTGAGCTTCGCCGACGCGCTCCGCTCGATCCTCCGGCAGGATCCGGACATCGTCATGATCGGGGAAATTCGGGACAACGAAACCGCCGACATCGCCGTGAAAGCCGCGCTCACCGGCCACCAGGTGCTTTCCACGCTCCACACGAACGACGCCGCCGGCGCGATCACCCGGATGGACGACATGGGCATCGAGCCGTTTCTGATTTCGTCCTCGATCCTGCTCACCTGCGCCCAGCGTCTCGTCCGCCGGGTCTGCCCAAACTGCCGCGAGGAGTTCGTCCCTGAGCCCGAACTGCTGCAGAAGCTGGACATCACCGACGCCGACAGCAACACCGTCTTTTACCACGGCGCGGGCTGCGATCGGTGCAAGCGCCGCGGTTACATTGGCCGCGCCGCCGTCATCGAGGTGTTGCCCGTTTCCGAGACGATCCGCCGGCTGATCATCAAGCGGGCGAGTGCCGCGGTGATCAAAAATCAGGCGATTAGCGAAGGAATGAAGACGTTGCGGATGGTGGGAATTGACAAAGCCCGCGAGGGCGTTACGACACTGGAGGAAATTCTGCGGGTCACCGCGGAAGACCACTAGTGTCTGCATGGGACTCTTCGACCACCTCTTCAAACATCGCGCTGACAGCGCTGGCGAGAGGTCCATCGAAGAGCGGCTGAGGGCTCCCGGCAAAGGCGGCGACGAGCCCGATCCGCAGGCGGCTTTCTTGCAGCCCAAGGGCTATGCGCCCGGCACTACGAACCCCACGCTCGGCGGCCAGCAGCAGGGCCTCGTGCCCGTGCTCCCGACCGCCCGGCGGCCCACCCGCGCTGCGGCACCGGCCGCGCCTCGCGAGACGGCGAATGAGATCATCCTGAACTTCGGCGACGTGCTGGCGCGCATCCCGGTGCAGTTTCTCCGCCCCGGCCCGCACGACCTGAAGCGCGAGTTGCGTTTCCAGATCGAAGATCTCACCAGCGACCTGGCGCGCGGCCGCACTGGCGTCGCCCTTTCGCGCATCGCCGAGCAATGCCCTGATTTTTTCCAGCGCCCGATCACGGATGACGACGACATGGAGGTGCGCCTCCCGCTGCAAAAACTCGTCGAGCAAGTCACCCGCATCCGCTCCGGCGCCGGCTCCACGCCCTTTTCCGCCCCGCGGCAGCCAGCGCCTGCGGCGAAAAACTTGCTGCCGTCCGAGGCTGCCATGCCCGCGCCGTTTGTCCCGCCGCCGCCTACCGGCGCAGTGGCAGTTCCGGTGGCGGCACCCGTGGCCCCGCCGCCGATCTCTGTGGTCCCGTCGCCGGTCGCCGTCGCGCCGCCCGAGCCACCCCGTCCGGCGCCGCCCGCGATCCAGGAAACGCCGCCTCCCGTGGTGCCGCCGCCGGTTTCGATCGACCCCATTTCGATCGTTCCCGAAGTGCCTCCCGCGCCCGAACCCGCGTCGCCTGCACCGGAACCATCCATCCCACCTCCGCCGGAGCTGCCTGTTCCACCGGTGGCGGAAGCGCCAGCTCCGCCGGTGGAAGCCGCCGCGCCACCGCCCGTCGAGCCACCGTCCGTGCCGCTTGCGCCCGAGCCGCTCCCCGCGGCAGAAGAGCCACGCGAGACACCGGTGCCCGCGCCGCCGCCAGCCCTGCGGGTCGTGACCGAGCAGGAAATCGATCTCAGCCTCGCCGCAATCACCGCGGGTGTGCCCGCCGAACTGTTCGCCGCAGGCCGGCCGCAGATCGCCGAGAACTACCGCATCAGCCTGCCGTTTGCGCCCATCGAGCGGCAGCTCGGCACCGGCCAGGTCGAAGTGTCTGCCTCCACTTTTTGGGACGCGCTGCCGCCCATGTTGCGGCATCACTTCGTGCTCCACGAAGGCGCCCAGGTGACGCTGCCACTGGAGGAGATTTTTCAGAATCTGCCGGTCGCGGCCGTCCCGTCGCACCTCGTCCCCGCCGTGGCGTCTGCCGCTGCCGCCGCCGCGCCGCCGCCCGAGGCGCCCATCGTCCTCGCCCCGGCGCCATTGGTGGACGACCAGACCGGGCTGTTGGATTTCGACCGCCCCGCCGAAGTTCCGCCGGAACCGATCGCCGCACCCGCCGTCACTGCACCGGCCGTTCCCGAGCCAGCGTCCGTCATTCCCGAACCTCCGCCCCAAGCGCTCGCCGAACCCCTTCCCGAACCCGCCCCGCCGGTGCATCCGCCCGCGCCGGTGGTTCTCGCCGCACCCGAAGCCAGCGAGCCCGCGACCGCCCCCAAGGAGCTCGCTGCACCCGCCGCACCCGCGCCGCCGCCGCCTCGCGTCGCGGCGGCGGAAGAAAACCTCGCGCCGGTGCAACTCCCGCCGTTCCGCATTTTCACCCCGCAAGTGCAGGCCAGCGAATCGGCCGACGTCATCGAGCCGGCCGGCGATCAGCCGTTCGTCCTCGGCCAGCCCGGCGCGATGCCTGCGGCGGAGAATCCGGCGACCGCCGCGCCGCCCAGTGATCGTGAAGTGCCAGCGCCCGATTCCGCGGCCGCCGCACCGCGTGTCGATCTTGCTGAAGAAACGGTCGTGACTTCGCCCGCCCCGATTCCCGCTGGTCCCGAACCCGCCCGCCAGGCCACCCGTTTCTCCGTGCTGCCTTCCCGCGAAATCGCCGCCCGCGCCGAGGACATCGAAGGCGTCGTCGCCTTCAACGCCGACCAGCCGCCGCCGCTCACCGTCGCGCCTCCGGCTGCCGCCGTGGCCGTGCTCCACGCCACGATCCCGAGCCCGCCGCCCGCAATGGTTTCCGTTTCCGCGGGGCCCACCACCAGCGTCCAGCCGCCCCGGATGTTCCGCCCGGTCGTCCTGCCGCCGCCGATCAGCGGCCACACGCCCACCGCGCCACTCAATCTCGCGCCCACGCTCGGCGGCACGCCGCTGCCGTCGCCGGGCTTGATTTCCCTCGCCCCCGCGCCGGTGGTCGCAGCCGCGGCGCCGCCGCCGAAGGTCGAGCCCCCCGTCGAGATTCCACGGCCCCCCGTGCTTGCGGCGAATCCTCCGCCCGCACCGCTCCCGACCGCGCGCGAGCCCCTGCCTCCGCCCCCCGTCGCCGTTCTGCCCGTTCCGCCGCCACCGGCCGCACCGGCTCCCGCGGCCGAACCACCCGGCCTGCACCTGCATCTCCCGCCGCTGCCTGCCGCCGCACCCGTGCCGGTCGCCGCCCATGAGCCGCCGCCCGCGCTGCCGATCAGCCGCTTCGATCAGCACTCGCTCCAGAGTCTTTTCATGACCGACGAAACGCTCGACACGCCGAAAGTCGCGCGCCTCGCCGCGGCGCTCCCCGGCATCGAGGCCTGCATCATTTCCGCGCGCGGCGAATCCATTTCCGGCGGCAACGTCCCCGCCGGCTTCGAACTCGGCACGCTCCGCGGACTCGCCCCGCAAGTCGGCGCCGCCGCCGAGCGCCTGCCGATCGGCGAGCTGAAAAACTTCACCCTCTTCGGCGCCACTTTTTCCGTCAGCTTCTTCGAGCGCGGCCCGGTCTGCCTCGTCGTCGTGCATCGCGCCCGGTCGTTCGTGCCCGGCGTGCGGGAGAAATTGGTCGCCGTCACCGAAGAACTAGCCCGCTAACAAATCGGTAGGGAAGCCGCGCCGCGGGTTCCCAGATTCACGGTGGGCGATCGGGAAAATTGGGGGAACCCGCGGCGCGGCTTCCCTACCGAACTGAGCCTCTGCCTGGCAGTGACAAGGTGCCCACGTGAATGCCATTCTCACCCCGTCACCCCCTCACCAAGTCACCCCGTCATGAATCCCCGCCGCCTCCTCCTCGCCCTCGCCTGCACCGTTACCCAAGCCTTCGCCGAAGCGCCCGACCCGCGCTTCCGCGCCATCACTCTCGATGACCGCATCCAGATCGGCTACGGCCTCGCCGTGGCCGATGTGGATGGCGATGGCCGCGCCGACGTGCTCCTCGCGGATAAAAAACAGTTCGTCTGGTATCGCAATCCCGGTCCCGAAAAGGCGCGCGAACCCGCCGCGTGGAGCAAGTTCCTCCTCGCCGAAAACCTGACCGAAAAAGACAACGTCTGCATCGCCGCGCAGGACATCGACGGCGATGGAAAATGCGAGATTGCCGTGGGAGCGGAGTGGAATCCGGGCGACACCGTGAACAGCGGCGCGGTCTTCCATCTCCTGCCGCCACCCGATCGCACGAAGCCGTGGGCGAGCGTGAAATTCCCCGCCGTCGAACCCACGACGCACCGCATGAAGTGGCTGGAAATCGGCACGGGAAAGTGGGCGCTCGCCGTCGTCCCGCTGCACGGCCGCGGCAACAAAAACGGTGAAGGCGCGCCCGTGCGCGTGCTGATTTACCACCCGCCCACGCCGCTCCACGATCCGCAGGCGGAGTGGAAATCCGAACTCCTCTCGGAGGAACTCCACGCCACGCACAACTTCGAACTCGTCCGCCGTGGTGACCCCGGCCAGGTGCTCATCGCCGGGCGCGAAGGCATCCTCGCCGCGCGGCTCGCCGGTTCGGTGCGCTCCGTCGCTTGGCGGCTCGTCAATTCCGCCGACGCGCCCACCGCTCCGTCCGCGGCGCAGCTCGCCCTCCCCGCGCCCACGCCCGGCTTCCGCGGTGCGGGCGAAATCCGCGAGGGTCGCGTGCCGGAGGGGCACGGCTTCCTCGCCACCATCGAGCCGATGCACGGCAATGAACTCGCCGTCTACCGCACCTCGCCGGCGGGCAGCCCGCCGCCCGGCGGCATCGTGCGCATTCGCCTCACCGGCAAACTCGTGGACGGCCACGCGCTCGCCACCGGCGACGTGCTCGGCACGGGCAGCGACCAGATCGTCGTCGGTTGGCGCGGCAAACCCGGCGCGCCCGAGAGCACCACCGGCGTGGCCGTCTGGGCGCCCGAAGATGCCGATGGCACCGCGTGGGAGCAGACCGTGATCGACCCCGACGGAATGGCTTGCGAAGACCTGCTGCTCGCCGATCTCGACGGCGACGGCCGATTCGACATCGTGGCCTCCGGTCGCGCCACGAAAAACGTGAAGCTCTACTTCAACGACACGCCGCGGCCGTAGTCTCCGCGCGAGGCGGCGG
>Ga0209181_10007601_pt1 | contig 14809 bp, 11 predicted proteins | sample MAT05_FD_187208 | JGI IMG/M metagenome (GOLD analysis project Ga0209181, IMG submission 187208) | Freshwater microbial communities from Lake Fryxell liftoff mats and glacier meltwater in Antarctica - MAT-05 (SPAdes) (version 2) | ecosystem: Environmental > Aquatic > Freshwater > Ice > Liftoff... | reverse complement strand
GTGTCACCGAGGCGATCGCGCACCATGGCCGAGCATTCAATGTGCCAGCCCGGACGCCCCGATCCCCACGGCGATTCCCAGGCCGGTTCTCCTGGCTTGGCTGCTTTCCACAGGGCAAAGTCAGCCGGATCTCGTTTCTTCGGCGCATCAAGATCGGCTGCATCCACCCGGCCGCTAGCTCCTGCCTGCATGTCTTCTAGCTTGCGGCCAGACAGCTTGCCATAGCCCGCAAAGCTATGCACCGCATAATACACGTCTCCGTTGGCCGGATAGGCGTAGCCCTTCTGTTCTAGTTCGTGCACCAGCCGCTTAATTCCATCCAGCGTATGAGTCGCCCGTGGATATTCGTCCGCCTCCATCACATTCAGCCGCGCCATATCTTCAAAATAGGCTTGGATGAAGCGCTCCGATACCGCTGCCATCGACGATCCCTCAGCTCGTGCCCGGTTAAGAATCTTGTCGTCAATGTCTGTAAAGTTCTGCACATAGCGCACCTCATAGCCGCGCCATGCCAGGTATCGCCGCACCACATCCCAAATAATGCAGGCGCGAGCATGGCCGACATGGCAGTGATCATACACAGTCACGCCGCAGTAATACATCTTCACCTTGCCAGCCTCTAGCGGCTCAAACGGTTCTTTGCGGCGGGTGAGAGTGTTATAAAGCGTTAGGGTCATGAGTGCTGGGGAGGGGACGTCAAGTTTGTGGAATACCGTGCTTTCGGTTATTTCGTTAGTTTATTTCGTTAGTTTATTTCGTTAACGGCCTTGCGCCAGGTAGTTCTCAACCCAACAACCTGCGCCACTGGCAACTAAAAATCGCGGTGTAAGGAATCGCTATATAATAAATGCTTAAGCCGCTTCGGCGAGGACTCTGCATAGCGGGAGTAACTCCTTTGCTAGCATACTCCTCTGCTGGATGTCTTAACCATCAATCCCCTGACGTTCTCAGCTTGCTGCACCATGCAATCCGCCGTTACTCCTCAGCAATCGTCTCCTCTGTCCCCCGTCATGGATGACTCTAAGCGGGGGCTTCCAGTGACCATCATTACGGGCTTTTTGGGCAGCGGTAAGACCACCCTGCTAAACCACATTTTGACCAATCAGCAGGGCTTGAAAACTGCTGTTTTGGTGAATGAATTTGGTGAAATTGGCATTGACAACGAACTGATTGTCTCTACCGACGCCGACACCAACATGGTAGAACTGAGCAACGGCTGCATCTGCTGCACCATCAATAACGATTTAATGGAAGCCGTCTACAAGATTTTAGAGCGGCAAGATCAAATTGACTACTTAGTAGTAGAAACAACAGGGCTAGCCGACCCGCTTCCGGTCGCCCTCACGTTTTTAGGCACAGAGCTGCGCGACCTCACCCGGCTAGATTCGATTGTGACGGTGGTAGATGCGGAAAACTACAGCCTGGATTTGTTCAATAGCGAAGCCGCCCACAACCAAATTGCCTACGGCGACATCATTCTACTCAACAAGGTAGACCTGGTAGACGAGGCAGACTTGGACTCCCTCGAAGTCAAAATTCGAGATGTGAAAGAAGGGGCGCGAATTCTGCGCACCAATCATTCGGAAGTACCCCTGCCGCTGATTCTCAGCGTGGGTTTGTTTGAAACCGACAAGTATTTTGGTACTGATGCCAAAGCGCACGACCACGATCATGCTCATCACGAGCACGATCATCACGAGCACGATCATCACGAGCACGACCCTGCCCATAGCCACAGCGATCACGGGCACGATGATCACGACCACGATCATGAGTCCCATGCCGAGCACGACGATCACTCCGCCTGCGACCACGATCACGGGCACTGTGAGCACGACCACGTCGAGCCACAGCACCACCACTCCGATCACTTAGCGATCGACGGGTTTACCTCCGTTTCCATCCAGAGCGATCGCCCCTTCGCCATCAAGAAATTCCAGAACTTCCTCGATCACCAGCTCACCAGCTCGGTTTTTCGCGCCAAAGGCATTCTCTGGTTTGATGAAAGCCCCAAACGCCACATTTTTCACCTCAGCGGCAAGCGGTTCTCCCTAGACGACAGCGAATGGAAAACCACTCCCAAAAACCAGCTCGTGCTGATTGGCCAAAATCTAGATCACGACATGCTGCGATCGCAAATTGAAGCCTGCTTCTGCGTTCCCTCCACCAACCGAGGACGCGGTTTTGGCAGAAAGGGGTAGAGATAGATCCGCCCTAATACTGCACAGCGGAAGTTCGCCTACATTTGAACAAGGGGCTTAAGCCCCTTGTCTGCTTAAGCCCCTTGTCTGGGGAGCCTGTAATAGTAGTCACATTCGCGTAGCTTGCTTCTCGGAACGAGTACGCCAACGCGAACATCCCGTATCCCTCACTCCTCCTCCTGCTTATTCAGCCAGTGAGCAAATTCGGTGGTGAAGCGATCGCCCAAAATCGCTGCTCGAATCCGCTGGGTAAAATTGACCAGTTCGGTGATGTTGTGGATTGAGATGAGGGTAAACGCCAATAGCTCGCGGGCATGCAGCAGATGACTGAGATAAGCACGGCTAAAGGTTTGACAGGTATAGCAAGGACAGGTTTCATCGAGCGGCGTAAAGTCTTCCCGGAAGCGATTATTTTTTAGGTTCCAGCGATCGCCCTGCACCAACGCCGCCCCGTGCCGCGCCAGCCGGGTAGGAATCACGCAGTCAAATAAATCAATCCCAGCCGCGATCGCCTGCACCATTTCGCGGTGAGTCCCTACGCCCATCAGGTAGCGGGGTTTGTCGTCTGGCAGTAAGGGCGTCGTTGCTGTGACAATTTTTTCAATCAGCTCGGCGGGTTCACCAACGCTAACCCCGCCAATGGCATAGCCAGGAGTATCGAGTTGGGCGATCGCCGCAGCGGCCTGCTGGCGGAGGTCTAAATACACCCCCCCTTGCACAATTGGGAAAAGCGCCTGATCCAGGCGTTGGTGCGCCGCCACACAGCGCTCCAGCCAGCGATAGGTGCGATCGGTCGCCAGCTTGACGGCTTCCCGCTCGGCAGGATAGGGCGGGCATTCGTCAAATGCCATAATCACATCGGCACCGAGGGCATTTTGAATCTGCATCGACCGCTCGGGCGTCAGGTTGATAATCTGCCCGTCACGGGGCGACTTAAACTGCACGCCTGCCTCGGTAATCGAGCGCATTTCGCTGAGGCTAAATACTTGGAACCCGCCTGAATCCGTCAAAATTGGCCCATCCCAACCCATAAAGCGGTGTAGCCCGCCCGCCGCCGCCACAATTCCCTCACCTGGTTGCAGATGCAAGTGGTAAGTATTGGCCAAAATCATCTGTGCTCCTGTCGCTCGGAGCTGGTCGGGCGCAACGGTCTTGACATTGGCCAGCGTTCCAACTGGCATAAACCTAGGCGTTTCTACGATGCCGTGGGGCGTGGAGAAAACACCCGCCCGCGCTTTGGTATGACTACAGGTAGCTTGTTTTTGAAATGAAAAACCCACGTGACTAAAACATCACTCCAAAGTAAGGATCGAGAACCAGTTAACGTCTGCTTGGTTCTTGTGGACGGTTGTTTCGCGCCGCTTGCACAAAAACGCTCAGGCTTCAGTCAGTCTACGATCCTAAACTGTAAACACGTTTAGTTTTGGCAAAACCCAAAGTTCTGTAGTTTTGTTAAGCGGGTCAAAACGAAAAATTTTCTTCATCATCGATGCGAACATCCCATCCAGCAGAAAGCACTTCTGTGACAACGGCTTCCAGTGCCGCCGCATTTAACCGTCGCGTACTTTGTTCTTCTACGGGGTTGGATACCGGAATCAGACGCAGCTGACGGTTCTCTTGAACCAAATCAAAACAGGATTGATTGTTGTCTAGCTGCTTTAGCTCCAAATAATCGAAGCTGTGGACGTTGAGGTACAGAGTTCGATTAGCCACCAACGTCGAGCATTGAGGGTCAGAGAACACCTCCATTACATACCCATCACTCTCGCTGCCAACAACGCCATCCTGAATGTAGCAATAGCGCACACGGCTCAGGTCAGAGAGCAGACGTTGAATATCGTGCTTGTTAACCACAATACCTGTGTCAACAATGCAAGGAGCAGGAAGCTTAGCGTTTCCGGAGGATTGATTGTGGCTCATATCTAGAAAATATTACAGAGTAGCCAGACTTAAACGTCTAGAAAAATGAAACAGTATGACTGGCAGGGGAGGGTGGCCTGCACACCGGAGAGAGATTTAGTGTAAATGAAGCAGAGAATTTGAACAGTATCTTGATTAAATCAACATTCAAAAAGGTGTCAGGTAATGATACATTTTTGGATGGGTAAGGCCACCTACTTAAGGGATATACTAGCGGCGCAATCAGTCATCCGGTGAGCCTGGATTGGCGAACTTCTAAAAAACACAGCCGCCCTGGAAGCGAAAAGCCTCCCAGAGAGACGAAGTATTTACCAATAGTATCTCAATATTTTCTGAGTAGCCTGATACAAAATCCCAAAAGTAAAGCTTGGAAATTACGTTAGGAATTTTGGCGGGTGCTCTTGCAACAGCACTACCCAGATTATGATGGCAATTTACGGAACGAGATTCCGCCTTCTGGCTGAACCTATTCTTTGAGCTATATGGTATGTCGGGTAGATACACCCCCCGAGCCGACCTGTGATTCAGCAAATGTCTCAGGCGATCGCCTCGCTTTTGGCCGCGATCGCCTTCTATACCTGCCTGCCGGTGCCCGTGCATAGAGCGCTTGAATTTGGGCGAGTATCGCGCCTAGCCCCCCTAATTGGCCTGCTGATAGGTGGCATTTTAGGGCTGATAGATAGCGGCTTGCAGGCATTGGGCATGCCCAACTTGACCCGCAGTGCGGGAGTGGTGTTGACCTGGGTGGGCATCACGGGCGGGCTGCATTTGGATGGAGCAATGGATACAGCAGACGGCTTAGCCGTCCTCGATCCGCCGCGCCGCCTCCAGGTGATGGCCGACAGCCACAGCGGCGCTTTTGGCGTCATGGCCGCGATCGCCCTGCTATTGCTCAAAACTGCCGCCTTATCCGACCTGTCCACATCTCGCTGGCTGCTGTTGATGCTAGCGGCGGGGTGGGGGCGCTGGGGGCAGCAGGTGGCGATCGCCCGCTACCCCTATCTCAAGCCGACTGGCAAAGGCGCATTTCACAAAGCCGCCTTACCCTCTCTCTGGCATACAGTTCCCAGCCTGCTGCTATTGCTAGGCGTTAGTAGTCTGCCTGCCCTCATGCAGCCAGACCATTGGCGGCAAAGTCTCACTGCTGCCGTTGCGGGGGCAGCGATCGCCCTACTCACCGCCGCCTGGTTTCATACCCAGCTGGGCGGCCACACCGGAGACACCTACGGAGCCGTTGTCGAGTGGACAGAAGCGCTGTTTCTAGCAATCTGTACGATGGTTTGGTAAGCAGGCTTTCAACCATACCCTACCCCCATACTTTTTTATGCCCTCCTCCGATTCCCCGTCCCAGGCATCCGACAGTCTACTGGCTTGCTCCAAGGCGCTGGGTCTACCCCACATTCAGCGGCATGTTTTTCTTTGTGCTGACCAGACGCTACCGAAGTGCTGTAGCAAAGAGGAAAGCTTAGTCGCATGGAACTACTTGAAGCAGCGCCTGAAGCAATTAGGGTTAGATACACCTACAGCAGATCGGCCATCTTGCGTGTTTCGCACCAAAGCAAACTGCTTACGAGTCTGCCAACAGGGGCCCATTTTAGTGGTATATCCCGATGGCGTCTGGTATCACAGTGTAAACCCTGAGATACTTGAGCGTATTATTGGGGAACACTTAGTAGGGAATCAAATCGTGCAAGAGTATGCATTTTTGGTGCATCCCTTGCCGCCTCTAGAGGGTTCTACTGAAGCAATCTAGCTACAAAACATTACATTTGCCAAAAGGGTATGAATCTGCCGGACGATTGCGATCGCTATAGTTATGATGTAATGAGGTGTGAATCCCCTCGATTACACTATTGGTGTGCATTAGTTGGTGCAGATGAGTATAAGGCGCAGTGCGATCGCCCAGATTCATCCTTTAGAAGCAGTCAATGTCATGTTTTGACGCTACCTATAAAGTCAAACTTCATATTTTCTATGCACATTATTTACGACCACTGGATATCATTATCTGCCAGTTTTCATCTCAACTCAGGCATGACGAGTAACCTAGCATGATAAAGGAAGCCAGTGTGGGAGAACACAAGCGACTGCTGTTGATTGACGATGACCCAAACCTAATTTTGCTGGTCAAAGATTATCTAGAATTTCGCGGATACGAAGTCATTACCGCAGAACACGGTCAGCAAGCGCTGGATGTGCTGCAAAAAGACACGCCAGACATGATCATCTGTGATGTAATGATGCCTCAGATGGATGGGTATTCATTGGTAGAGCATGTGAGGAAAGATCCACGCACGAGCTGGATTCCGGTACTGTTTCTATCTGCCAAAGGGCAAAGCCAAGATCGGGTTAAGGGGCTGAACACCGGAGCCGATGTCTACATGGTGAAGCCGTTTGAACCGGAAGAACTAGTGGCTCAGGTGGAATCATCGCTGAAGCAGGCGTCACGGCTAATTCAGCGGCAAGATAAAGGGTTAGACAATTCGCCTAAAATTCAGGTTCCCTTCGATGTGGAACTTACCCCTACCGAGCTGCGCGTTGTGCAGTTTGTTGCCCGAGGCATGGCAAACCGCGAAATTGCTGAAGAGCTAAATGTGAGTCAGCGCACCATCGAAAGCCATGTCAGCAACATGCTGGGCAAAACAGGCTTGCATAACCGCACAGAGCTAGCTCGCTGGGCGATCGAAAACGGCATGGCCTAAGATGGCGATATTTGCCATCTGCTCAACAGAAACGCCATGTAGAGACGCGATTAATCGCGTCTCTACATGAAATGTGGCTGCTGAAACACGATTGCCCAACCCTACTCCTGCACATCGGTAATTCGGCTTTTGCGCTCTACAATCTCTTTTAAAACTAGAGTAACAACAGCTAATAATGCCAGGATCACGGCGGCTGAATACGCTTCCGGCGTTTTGTACTGTTTATAGGCTTCTTCGACAAACAGCGGCATGGTTTGGGTTTTGCCCGCAATGTTGCCAGATACGACCGATACCGCCCCAAACTCTCCCATGGCGCGGGCATTGGTCAAAATCACCCCGTATAGCAGACCCCAGCGAATATTAGGTAGCGTGACGCGCCAGAAGGTTTGCCAATCGGTGGCTCCAAGCGTTTTTGCCGCTTCCTCTTGCTCAGATCCCATCTCTTCTAAAACTGGGATGACCTCACGAGCGACAAATGGCATGGTCACGAAGGCGGTAACGATTACCATGCCGGGTAAGGCGAAGATAATCCTGATTCCAGCTGTATCTAGAACTGGCCCGAACCAGCCATTGCGGCCAAACAGCAGCACGAACATTAGACCTGCGACCACGGGTGAAATGGCGAACGGCAGGTCAATAATACTCAGCAGTAAGGTGCGTCCTGGAAAATGATTGCGGGCGATCGCCCAAGCAGCACACAGGCCAAATACGGTATTGATCGGAACGGCGATCGCGGCAATAATCACCGTCAGCTTCACCGAGTTTAGAAATGCGGGAGACTTGAGGTTGTCGAAAAACGGCCCTACACCGCCGCTAAATGCTTCTACAAATACATTTAGTGCAGGGACAAATAAAATCAAGCCTAGATAAAGAATAGTAATACTAATTAGTAGCCACTTTACCCATGCCCCCTGAGCGCGAGGAGCCGTTCTGGGCGTGGGTGGATTTGTGTCACTAAGCGCTGATTTAGCCTCGGTCGTCATAGCGTCGCCCCCAAGTCTGCAAAACGTTAATCACAACTAATAGCACCAGCGAAATCAGCAGCAGCACCGTGCCTACTACTGTGGCTCCAGCGTAGTCATACTGTTCGAGCCGCTGAAACACGAGGACTGGCGCAATCAAATCTTGAAATGGCACATTGCCTGCAATAATTACCACCGATCCGTATTCTCCGACTGCTCGGGCAAAGCCCAGCGCTACTCCAGTCAAAACGGGCGGAATCAACGGCGGCAAAATCACTAACAAAAAAGTTTGTAGAGGAGATGCACCCAAGCACCAGGCGGCTTCTTCAGTTTCTTTTTCCAAATCTTGCAGCACCGGTTGCAGAGTGCGCACCACAAATGGCAATGAAATAAATAGCATCGCCATCCCCACCCCCAGCCGGGTAAATGAGATTTTAATTCCTAGGGGGACAAATAGAGAACCAATCCAGCCATTGTCGCTGTAAACGGTCGCCAGGGTTAGACCTGCTACTGCGGTAGGTAGTGCAAACGGTAAATCTACCGCCGCGTCAACAATCCGCTTCCCTGGAAAGTCATAGCGGACTAATACCCAGGCGATCAGCGTGCCAAATACCCCATTGATTGCCGAGGCAATAAACGCGGTAACGAAGGTTACCTCATAGGTAGAAAGGGCAATTTCATCGGTAGCAATTTCCCAAAACTTGTCAGGGCCAACCGTTGCAGCCTTGAGCAACATGGCTGCGACGGGCAAAACCAGCATGATAGAAAGGTATACCCAAGTGACCTTCCAGGGCAAAGAGAGATGGGTGAGGCGATACCAAAACGATTGATCCGCCTTAGGCGAGATCGGACTGGGTGAAGTAGCCGTCATAGGGAAAAAGGGGCAGACATGCAGAAAGAGGGACAGTTCAACCTTTGCCTAGGGAAGCAGACTTAAAGAAGTGTTGGGTAAGGGCAGGTGTTGGGTAAGGGCAGTGCAGTGCCATGCCCCTACCGAATTCAAAACTTGTTCAGTCTTACAATTATTTGCCTAACTTGGCCTCAATCTGGTCAAATACGGCTCCATCGTCGAAATATTTTGTTTGAATCTCGCTCCAGCCACCCAGATCAGTGACTGTGAACAGCTTTTCTACCTTGCCAAACTGCGATGCGTATTTAGCTTCAATCGTTGGATCGAAGGGGCGGAAACCCACCTTGGCGAATTCTTCTTGCGCTTCGGGGGTAAACAAAAACTGGACAAACGCTTCGGCCACTGCTCGGGTTCCATGTTTGTCTACGTTCTGATCCACCACAGCGACCGGGCTGTCGATAGAAATATTGACCGTGGGCACCACAAAAGGCAGATTTTCGCCTTTTTGCTTAGCCAATAGCACTTCATTCTCGTAGTTGATCAGCACATCCCCTTGCCCTTGCTTAAAAAAGATGTCGGTGGCTTCACGGGCATCTTTTGCCAAAATTGGAGCATTTTGATAGAGCTTTGTGGTTAAGGCCAGTGCTTGTTCATCGGTACCGCCAGTTTGGGTCACCGCACCCCATGCCCCTAGGAAATTCCAGCGTGCGCCCCCGGAGGTTTTGGGGTTTGCCGTCACGATTTTAACTCCATCTTTTGCCAGATCTTCCCACTTATTAATCCCTGTGGGGTTACCGTCACGGGTGACAAAGACAGCAACCGACTTGTGCACAATCGACTCATTGGGCAGCTCTTTCTCCCAGCCCGGTTCAATTAGACCCGCTTTTTCAATTTTTTGGGTATCGAGCGCTAGCGCCAACGCGACAACGTCTGCTTCGAGGCCGTCAATGACAGCACGAGTTTGGGAGCCGGAACCACCGTAGCTTTGGTTGATGACTACGTCTTGATTTTGCTCTGCTTTCCACTTTGCCACAAACTGAGGAATGATTTTCTCGTAGGCGGCCTGAGTCACGGCATACGAAACCAGGGTTAGCTCTACTGTTTCTTTGGATGTAGCCCCAGCCCCAGCTGCATCTGTACCGCTGGGGCTGGGGCTGCATGCGGCGATCGCCCCACTTAGACCGACACCGACCAACACCAGACTCAAAAACTGCTGCGATAACCGGGATTTTGACTGGAATACCATTGATCTATCTGCTCCTTTGACTCAGTATGGCTGCGTGGATGCTTTTAACCACGGCTCGTCGCTCGGAATACGAGACTTACCTGCTGGGGGCTATCATACACCAAAATCAAAGCCTGAATCTACACTTTTCCAATCGGGATGGTGGTGTTACTCCAGATAAAAAGGCATCTCACTCAGCGAGATGCCTTTTTATCTGGAGCCTTGGGCTGGGGACGCCCACAAACCAGCGCGATCGCCTGACCTTACATCCCAGCCGCAGGGACAGGTGACGGGGTGACGATGGCATCAGTGGCGATCGCCTCACCGGTCACCCGTTGAAGCTTTGCGCCAACTGCCCGGAGCTTCCCTTCGATATTGTCATAGCCCCGATCGAGATGGTGCAGACCCTGGATGCTAGTTGTTCCACCTGCCGCCAGCCCCGCCAACACTAGCGCTGCCGATGCGCGCAGATCTGTGGCCAGCACAGGCGCACCCGACAGCAACGGCACGCCGCGAATAATAGCGTGATTGCCCTTGAGCCGAATATCAGCCCCCATCCGGTTTAGCTCTGCTACATGCCGCAGCCGATTTTCAAACACAGTTTCAGACACCACACTATCGCCCTCACTCAGGGTCAACAGCGCCATAAATTGAGCCTGCATATCTGTGGGGAAACCCGGATAGGGCAAGGTTTCAATGTCGGTGCCAATGTGCAACTCGCCGGGTACCACTCGCAGCCGATTGCCAGAATCTTGAATCACATCTGCCCCAATGGCTTTGAGCTTAGCAATCACCGCTGTCATATGATCAGGAATCACCGGGAACACACTGAGTTCGGAGCGGGTGATGGCACCTGCAACCAAAAACGTGCCGGCTTCAATCCGATCAGGAATGATGGAGTAGTCTACCGAGTGCAAACTGGGCACCCCGGCAATCGTAATCGTGTTGGTGCCTGCACCGCGAATTTTGGCACCCATCGCCCGACAGAAGTTGGCTAGATCAACCACTTCTGGCTCTTGAGCCGCATTCTCTAAAATCGTTTCGCCATCGGCCAGAGTCGCCGCCATCATCAGCGTTTCGGTTGCCCCTACGCTTGGATAATCGAGGTAGATTCTGGCACCTTTGAGCCGCTTACTGGTGCCTGGAATGCAGGCATGAACCGTGCCATGTTCAATATGAACATCCGCGCCCATGGCCTGAAGCCCTCGCACATGCAGATCAACCGGGCGGGCACCAATTGCGCAGCCACCCGGCAGCGGAATCCGGGCGACCCCTAAGCGAGCCAGCAACGGCCCAATGGCAAAGAAACTAGCGCGCAATTGGCTCACTAGCTCGTAAGGCGCTTTCGATTGGCTGAGATGACGGGCGTCAATTTCTAGAGAGTCGCCATCTCGCTTGAGTTTTACCCCCAGGGTCGCCAAAATCTCGGCCATGCGTTCAATGTCCATGAGGGCAGGCACATTGCGGAGACGACAGTCTTGTGGGCACAGTACAGATCCGGCCATAATTGCCAAAACTGAATTCTTTGCACCACTAATACGAACTTCGCCGTGTAGCGAATAGCCCCCTTGGATATGGAGTATGGGAGTACCGTCCTCAGGGGAGGGGGTAGAACTGGGTAAGCTTTGAGAGGGAGTAATGAGCGTGTCCTCCAGAATTTGCCTGTAAATGGTACGACTTAGAATCGGATTTTGCCAAACTTAGGTGGGATTTAACTTTGAAAAGTCCGGGTCTGTTCGTTTGGTCTTGATTTTACCGGAAAGTTTTCAGCTGTCTATGGGTATGGGGATGATTGATGGATACGATTGAGTTAAACCGAGCTGCCGGATCACAGATTTTTTGACGGCTACAGGTTGACTGATGTTAGCAGTATGCTGCATGATTGTAGACCGCAGCCCAAACATGCGCTGATGCGGAACTGGCGGAATTGGTAGACGCGCTAGATTCAGGTTCTAGTGTCTGCAAAGACTTCCGGGTTCAAGTCCCGGGTTCCGCATGGGATGGGTATCAAGAGCGGCAATGGTTCACAAGGCTGAATCGTTGCCGCTTTTGTCTGCGCTTCATCATGGCTGCCATGGCGCGGCAGGTCAATTGTACTGATGAATTGATTAAGTTTTGAAACAGAATTTTAATCACCCCGAATTGGCTCAAACTTAACCGCGCCCTCAGAATAATCCATGCTGACCAGTTTGCAAAATCCGCTCGTGAAGCAGCTGCGAAAGCTGCATCAGGCTAAACAGCGGCAAGAACAAGGGGCATTTTTGTTAGAAGGAACCCACCTGGTGGAAGAAGCCTATGCCACGAGCTGGCCTCTGGAGGTGGTTTGCTGCACACCCGAGTGGTGCGATCGCCACCCCACTCTGTACTCACAGGTTGCCCACCAAGCGACCCGAGTGGAACTAGTTAGCGGCGCAATTATTGAGGCGATCGCCACCACTGCTAGTCCCGACGGCATTGTGGCCACCGCTCGCCGACAGACAGCCACCCAGCCGTTAAATCATGCCATCAGCTTGGGGATCGCCCTGGAAACCCTACAAGACCCCGGCAACCTCGGCACCATTATTCGCACCGCCGCCGCTGCGGGCGTTGAGGGGCTATGGCTCAGTGCAGACAGCGTTGATCTAGATCATCCCAAGGTGCTGCGCGCCACCGCAGGCCAGTGGTTTCGCCTCCCCATGAGCACGAGCGAGGATTTGTCTGGCGAAGTGCAACGCTGCAAGCAGCACGGCATTCAGGTGGTTGCCACGCTGCCCAACGCCCCCCTAACCTACTGGCAGGCCGACTTGACCCGTCCCACGCTGCTGCTGCTAGGAAACGAAGGCAATGGGCTATCGGAGAACCTAGCTGCCACTGCCGATGTGCAGGTCAGCATTCCACTCGCGGCAGGGGTTGAGTCGTTGAATGTGGCGATCGCCGCTGCGTTGCTGGTATACGAAGCCAAACGGCAGCGCACTCAGGCCGTGCAATAGGGAATAGGCTGGAGACATTTGTCTCTGCCTTTATTGCTATTTTTACTTACTGGCTTCTAGTTCGAGTAAATTGCTCAATATCGGCCACAGCGTCCTCTAACTCCTGAACCGTAATTGCGGCACTATGAGGGTTTGGAGCGCCAGCCTTAGGGGCAGACGAGATCGATTGGGTGCCTTGAGATGGCTCATTTGAGGGTTGATTGTTGGCTTCCGGCATGTGCAAACGTTGATCGAGTTGATCAAGCGCTTCCATAAAAGCCTGAGTGGCAGCTTGGCGTAGCTCTTGCTGACTAGAATGCATAGCGTTTGACTCCTCAAATCACACAGGCGAAAACGGGTGGGCAGTCCTTAAGACCTCTCCAAATTTCAGCGTACACATTTCGGCCAGTTTAGGTGTCGGGGAATTTACTCAAATTTAAGCTTTGATATAATTTCGGTCGAGGTGTTGCCGAATTGGCCTGAACCCTTGAAAATTTAGATAGTGGTGAGGTCGTAGAGGTGCTGTGGGCGATCGCTGCCCCACACGCTGTTGCAGAGCTGTTGCAGAATAGAGAACTACCAGGCGAGAGTAACCAGAATTCTGCCAGAATTTGGGTAGAGGTCATAGAATATTCCTCACGGAGAGGCTGAAGTGAGTCAAGCATTCGATTACGATTTGGTGATTATTGGGGCCGGAGTCGGGGGGCATGGAGCGGCGCTGCATGCGGTGAGCTGTGGATTAAAAACGGCCATCATTGAAGCGGCGGATATGGGTGGCACCTGCGTGAACCGAGGCTGCATTCCGTCGAAGGCGCTGCTGGCCGCGTCGGGGCGAGTGCGCGAACTCCGCGATGCGCATCACTTGCAAGCGCTAGGCATTCAACTGGGCAGCGTTGGGTTTGACAGAGAGGCGATCGCCAACCATGCCAAAAACCTGGTAGATAAAATTCGCGGGGATCTGACCAACAGCCTCAAGCGGCTAGGGGTCGATACGATCCACGGCTGGGGCAAGCTGGCTGGCGCACAGAAGGTCGCGATCGCGACCCCCGATGGTGAAAAAATCATCACCTGCGAACATGTTATGCTCTCCACGGGATCTGCCCCATTTGTGCCCCCAGGGATTGAAATTGATGGCAAAACCGTCTTCACTAGCGATGATGCCATCAAACTAGACTGGCTGCCGCCGTGGCTGGCCATCATTGGCAGCGGCTACATTGGGCTAGAGTTTGCCGATGTCTATACTGCCCTGGGCAGCGAAGTGACGATGATCGAAGCGCTCGATCAGCTGATGCCCGGTTTCGACCCCGACATTGCCAAACTAGCCCAGCGGATTTTGATTGCGCCCCGCGATATTGAAACCCGAGTTGGGCTGCTGGCCAAAAAGGTGATCCCCGGTTCCCCAGTCACCATTGAACTAGCCGACATGAAAACCAAAGAAGTGGTAGAAGTGCTGGAAGTGGACGCCTGTCTGGTGGCCACCGGGCGCATTCCTGCGACTAAAGACTTGGGGCTGGAAACCGTTGGGATCGAAACCGATCGGCGTGGCTTTATTACCGTCAATGATCAGATGGAAGTGTTGCTAGACGGGCAACCTGTGCCCCATCTTTGGGCGATTGGCGATGCTACGGGAAAAATGATGCTGGCTCATACCGCCTCCGCCCAAGGCGTAGTTGCAGTCGAAAACATCTGTGGCCGACCTCGCCAAATTGACTATCGCAGCATTCCCGCCGCCGCTTTTACCCATCCCGAAGTCAGCTTCGTGGGGTTGACGGAGCCGATTGCCATAGAGCTGGGCAAGACTGAGGGATTCAAGGTAGCCGTCACCCGCTCCTACTTTAAAGGCAACTCGAAGGCGCTGGCGGAAGGTGAAACCGATGGCCTCGCTAAGATAGTCTACCGGGAAGATACGGGCGAACTGCTGGGTGCTCATATTATTGGACTCCATGCTGCCGACCTGATTCAGGAAGCCGCCAATGCGATCGCCCAACGTCGCTCTGTACA
>Ga0209181_10007600_pt1 | contig 14809 bp, 12 predicted proteins | sample MAT05_FD_187208 | JGI IMG/M metagenome (GOLD analysis project Ga0209181, IMG submission 187208) | Freshwater microbial communities from Lake Fryxell liftoff mats and glacier meltwater in Antarctica - MAT-05 (SPAdes) (version 2) | ecosystem: Environmental > Aquatic > Freshwater > Ice > Liftoff... | reverse complement strand
TGATCGCCACCGGCACGTCAGCATTTTTTAATTGCAGATGACCGGGTTGGTCTTCTTCGTGGTTGGTATTCGATATGAATACCGACGAAAGTTTGTCGAATGTCAGTACGCCATCCGGCTTGGGGTATTCGATCGGCGTCGAATCGGCGGCGTTGGTGAGTGTTTCATGATCGGCGTGTTGATGGTGGAACGTCCACGGCGCGTTGCCGCCGAACACCACCTGATCGATCCCCACCAGCAGCGTTCCGGTGTACAAGCCCTTCGCCATGAACGGCTTGAAATTGCGCGCGCGGTGCAGCTCGTCGTGCAGCCAGCTGGCCTTGAATGCCTCCGGATAGCTGGACAATTCATCTGACCCGCGCCCGGCGCGCAGTGCATTGAACGCCGACTCGGCGGCCAACATGCCGGATTTAATCGCGGCGTGACTTCCCTTGATGCGCGATGCATTCAGAAAGCCGGCGTCGTCGCCGATCAAGACGCCGCCCGGAAAGGTGAGCTTGGGCAGTGATTGCAAGCCGCCCGCCGTAATCGCCCGTGCACCATAGGAGATGCGCTTACCGCCTTCGAACGTGCCGCGAATCGCCGGGTGCGTTTTGTAACGTTGAAACTCTTCGAACGGCGACAAATACGGATTGGTGTAAGCGAGGCCCACCACAAAGCCGACCGACACCAGATTGTCTTCCATGTGGTACAGGTAAGAGCCGCCATAGGTGTCGTTGTTGAGAGGCCAGCCTGCGGTATGCACCACCAGGCCGCCCTGATGCTTGTCCGGTTTGACTTCCCAGAGTTCTTTCAGGCCGATGCCATACACCTGCGGATCGCGGCCGTCGGTGAGCTTGAAGCGCGCTTGCAGCTGCTTGCCCAGATGTCCACGGCAGCCTTCGGCAAAGAACGTGTACTTGGCGTGCAGTTCCATGCCGCGCTGCAAGCGCTCGGTGGCCGCGCCATCCTTGCCGATGCCCATGTCGCCAGTGGCAATACCTTTGACCGAACCGTCGTCATTGAACAGCACTTCGGACGCGGCAAAGCCCGGATAGATTTCGACGCCCAACTCTTCGGCCTTCGTCCCGAGCCAACGACATACGTTTGCCAGCGATACAACGTAATTGCCGTGATTCTGAAAACACGCAGGCAGCATCCAAGTGGGCACTTTGCGGGAATTAGTTTCCGACAGGAACATAAAGCGGTCCTCGGTGACCGCCTGATTCAGCGGGGCGCCAAGCGTTTTCCAGTCGTCGAACAATTCCGTGATGGAACGTGGGTCCAGTACCGCACCCGACAAAATGTGCGCGCCGACTTCCGAGCCTTTTTCGACGACGCAGACGCTGACCTCATGGTCAGCCACCGCCGCTTGCTGCTTGAGGCGAATGGCCGCGGCAAGTCCGGCCGGTCCGGCGCCGACGATAACGACGTCGTATTCCATGGCTTCACGCGGTGCGAGTGCAGACATAACGATCCCGGGAACGATTGAGTGGTGATGGCCGTTATTATAGAGGCGCTAAATTAGACCTAACCAAATTTGTCCGGACAAATTCTACGATGCTGTCCCAATTCACTTTCGCAGGTTTTATCGCCGTCGGCATCGGTGCGGCCGTGGGTGCGTGGCTGCGCTGGGGGCTGACCCTCTGGCTCAACGCGCGCCATCCGCTGTTTCCGGTCGGTACCTTCACGGCCAATGCAGTTGGCGGTTTTCTGGTCGGCGTTGCGATCGCCTATTTCGCCAAACATCCCGACCTGTCAATTGAATGGCGACTGTTGGTGATCACCGGCTTCCTCGGCGGATTGACCACGTTCTCAACCTACTCGGCAGAAGTGATGGCGCTCATCGAGCGCAGTGAAATCGGCTGGGCGCTGGCCGTGGCGGGCTCGCACCTCGCAGTTTCACTGCTGCTCACCGCGCTAGGCCTCTACGCGTATCGAAGCCTCGCGTAAAGTCGCGAGCGAGGCAGGATACGCGCAAGCTTATTTGGCGAGTCCCATGCGCTTGGCAACCTCGGTATAAACCTTGGTCCGCTCGGCCATGAAGGCTGACATTTTTTCGACCGGCACGTCGATGACTTCAAATCCGCCGTCGGCCATGCGCTTCAGAAACTCTGGGTCCTTGTTGATCTCGGCAAAGATGTCGGAGACACGTTTACGCATTTCCGGCGGTGTTGACTTAGGGACGGCCACGCCGCGATACGCACCATCAACCCAATCGATGCCGAGCTCTTTGAATGTCGGCGTATCCGGGAACGCCGGGTGGCGTTTATCGGTTGCAATGGCGAGCATGCGTGTGCGGCCCTTTTGCGCCAGCGCCAGCGTCACGTAAGACATGGCGGCATCAACGTGGCCGCCGAGCAGGGAGGCCACCAGATCGCCGGTGCCCTTGAACGGCACGTAGGTGAGCTTGATGCCCGCCGCACCTTCCAAGCGCACATTGGCGACGTGATTGGCCGTGTTCAAGCCGGAACCAGCGATTGAAACCGCTTCAGTTTTTTTCTTGGCTGCCGCGATGAAGTCCTGATAGGTCTTGAACGGGCTCTCGCTGCGCACCACGATGGCGTCTGGCGTGTAGTGATAGAAGTAGACGTTGTGAATGTCATCGGTCTTGTATTGGACGTTGCCTTCCATCGGCTGCAACACCAGATGCGGCAGGTTGGTACTGATCCACGTATAGCCGTCACCCGGGAAGGTATTGGCCTGCGACCACGCCAGCGCGCCGCCGCCGCCGGGCTTGGATTCGACGATCAATTCCTGTCCGTACTTCTTCTTAAACGCTTGTCCCTGAAAGCGTGCCGCAATGTCAGATTCGCCGCCAGGCGCAAACGGAATAATGTAGCGCACCGGCTTGTCCGGGTAGGTCGATGGTTGTGCATGCGCGGAAAGCGATAGCACGGCGGCAACGAGGGTGATAGCGAGTGTTCTCATGTTCTTCTCCGGAAAATGAACTGTTGAATTCTAGTACTTGGCCGCACGGCTAGTCGTGACCGTCGTCAAGAGCGGAATTAAGCAAGCTTCGCGCTTCAAAGACGATGTCCGATGCCGTCAAGCCGTGCGGGCCCATGCCATGATGCAACGCGGTATCGGCTGCCGCGCCGTGCAGATAAACGCCAAGCCGCGCCGCATCCCACGCGTCCAAGCCGATGGCGAGGAAGGCCGCCAGCATGCCTGACAGCGCGTCGCCGGTGCCACCAGAGGCCATACCCGGGTTGCCGGAGGTGTTGACGACATAGCGCCCGTCGGGATGCGCGATGATCGTTCCAGCACCCTTGAGCACCACCACACTGGCGAACTGCGCCGCGAGTGCCAAGGCTGCAGCCGGGCGGTCGGACTGAACGTCAGCCGCAGTCTTGCCCAACAGGCGGGCAGCTTCTCCCGGATGGGGCGTGAAAATGAAAGGCAAGCAGGGACGGGCAGCTTCAGCTTTTTTTGCCTCAAATGCCGCGCGGATACTGGGGTTTGCCGAAATGGCGGTGAGCGCGTCAGCGTCGACCACCGTCGGCTTATCCAGCAGCAGTAGCGCCATCAGCGACGCCGCACCGGTCTCGCCCATGCCCATGCCGACGGCGAAGGCACTCATCGAGTCATCCTTGACCAACACTTTCGCGTCGCGCACCATGATCTCCGGATGCAGCACATCGAACGGCGGGCGATGCTTGTCAAACAGCCCGAGGTACACCTTGCCCGGCCCCATGTGGAGTGCCGCACGAGCGGCGAGGACCGCCGCACCGGTCATGCCCTCCGCGCCGCCGATGACGCCGACATTGCCATAACTTCCCTTGTGACTATTGGCACGCCGGCGCGGGATGAGTGGCAATACATCATCGCGGGTCAGCAAGCTCGCTGACGAGGCCGGCAGCGTGAGTTTTAACGTGTTGAGTGAAACCTCACCGGCGTACTCTCGTCCGTCGCCGGTGTGGAGCCCAACCTTGCGAGCGATAAAGGTGATCGTTTCGTCCGCCTCGATGGCGGGGTCGAATGCGACGCCGGTGTCCGCGTCGAGTCCGCTCGGCACGTCGATCGCCAGCACGGTGCAGTTGCCGTTAGCGCGTGCCGCGTTACACAGCCGGATCACATCGGCGAACGCGCCCGATGGCGCTTTGGTGAGTCCGATGCCAAACAACCCGTCAATGACGACGCCAAACGGCTTTCCCTTGGGCCATGACTTCACAACCTCGCTCTTGCCGGCGGTAAATGCGGCATGCGCCGCGACCGCTGTCGCGTCGGTCCACTGCTGTTCGCCAAGTGCCAGCACGGTGACATCCAGCTTCGCTTTGCGCAGCGCTTCTGCTGCCACCCACGCGTCGCCGCCGTTGTTGCCGGGCCCCGCCAATACCAGCACCGTGTTGGACTTCTTTTGCTTCAATATCCGCACGGCCGCTGCGGCAACCGCATCCCCGGCGCGTTGCATCAACGAGACGCCGGGATGTGACGCGACGTAAGTCGCTTCGATTTCGCGGATGACAAAGACTGCATGGAGCGCGTTCATGGCGTGAGTATCGTATCGGTGGCGAAGGTGAGAGTGGCCGGGTAATCGAGGCTGTAGTGCAGACCACGACTTTCCTTGCGTGCCATGGCGGAGCGCACAATCAATTCGGCCGTTTGCACAAGATTCCGGAGTTCGATCAGGTCGTTGGTGACGCGGAAGTTTGCATAGTAATCGTTGATTTCAGACTTGAGTAAATTGATGCGGTGCATCGCCCGCTCAAGGCGCTTGTCGGTACGCACGATACCGACATAGTCCCACATGAAGCGTCTCAATTCATCCCAGTTGTGCGAAATGATGACTTCTTCATCGGCGTTGGTGACGCGACTTTCGTCCCACTCCGGCAGCACAGGTAAATCAGCGGGCACCTGTGCCGCGATATCGTGCTGCACGGCCTCGGAAAAAACGAGGCACTCAAGTAACGAGTTCGACGCCAGGCGGTTGGCGCCGTGCAGTCCAGTGCACGACACTTCGCCAATCGCGTACAGACTGTCAACGTCTGTGCGCCCGCGCAAATCGGTCACCACGCCGCCGCAAGTGTAATGGGCGGCGGGCACCACCGGAATCGGTTCGCGGGTGATGTCGATGCCGAGCGAGAGACACTTGGCACGGATGTTCGGGAAGTGTTCCTGTAGAAACGCCGGCGACTTGTGCGCTATGTCCAGATGCACAAAATCGAGGCCGCGCTTTTTCATTTCAAAGTCAATGGCGCGTGCGACGATGTCGCGCGGCGCCAGTTCGGCGCGTGCATCGTGCACCGGCATGAAGCGCTCACCGGTGCCCGGAATTAGTAATAGACCGCCCTCGCCGCGAACCGCTTCGGTGATCAGATACGACTTCGCCTGCGGGTGGTAGAGGCAGGTCGGGTGAAACTGGATGAACTCCATGTTGGCAACTGAACAGCCGGCACGCCATGCCATCGCCACGCCGTCACCGGTGGCCACATCCGGATTGGTGGTGTAGACGTAGACCTTGCCCGCACCACCAGTCGCCAACACCGTGAAGCGGGCACCGATGGTGACGACGCGGCCACTTGCGCGATCAAGTACGTACGCACCGTAGCAGCGATTCTCAGCGCCCCGGCCCAGCCGTTTTGAAGTGATGAGGTCAACCGCGATACGGTGTTCGAGCACTTCGATGTTCGGGTGTGATTTGAGTTGCTCGACGAGCGTCTTCTGCACGGCGCGGCCGGTGGCATCGGCTGCGTGCACGATGCGGCGGTGCGAGTGTCCGCCTTCGCGGGTCAGATGCAGTTCCGCGTGATTATTCTCATCCATCGTGAACGGCACACCTTGTGCGACCAGCCACTCCACCGCGCGACGGCCGTTTTCCACGACAAATCGAACGGCGGCTTCGTTGCATAGCCCAGCCCCGGCCACGTGTGTATCGCGGATGTGATTTTCCGCCGAGTCGGCGTCATCGAGGACCGCCGCAATGCCGCCCTGCGCCCAGGCACTAGCGGCGTCTAGCAACTCGCCTTTGGTCAGAAGAGCGACCCGTTGGTGCTCCGCGAGCCGCAGCGCCAGCGACATGCCTGCCAGACCCGAACCGATGATGAGCACGTCGAACTGAAGCGCCGTGCCTTCGGCTGCATTAACGGTCGCTGGCTGCGGGGTGGGTCGATTGTGCATCAGGTATTCAAGGGGAGGGGGCGCGAGTCGTGGCAAGGCGTGGCGAGTTGCGGTCGGTTCGGCGGGCTATGGCAAGTTACTACCCGTTTGCCGACTACGCCGGCTCGCGAGTGAACTATTCAGGCGGCATCAGGTCACTAAAAGAGGTGCTTGAAACTGAGCAAACTGATCCCAAGCTTCAACACGCGGATACTGCGGCAGAGCAATCCGCAGGGTTTTAAATAACCAATGAATTATCCAAAAATACAAAGAGTTAGCGCAATGCACGATCCTAGGAGAGGCGTAATGACAGACTTGACGTTTATAATACCCGACAGTTCGCGGTTCACCACAGGCTTGCCCCGGAATATACCCAAGGGTGCGAAAAAATTGCCTCAGGCCGACAAATTGAACATTAGCGGTTGCGCAACCCAACGAGTCTCATCCAGCGAAACGGTTGCACAGCGCCCGAGCACCGAAGGGAAAGTGTCAATGAGTGATCGAGAGATCGATCAACAGTTGGTGGAACGTGCCCAGTCGGGCGACAAACGCGCCTTTGAGTTGTTGGTCATTAAGTACCAACGCAAGGTCGAGCGCCTGCTGTCGCGAATTATCCGCGATCACGCTGAAATTGAGGACGTCTCGCAGGAGGCATTCATCAAGGCTTACCGCGCATTGGGGAACTTTCGCGGCGACAGCGCGTTCTACACGTGGCTTTATCGAATCGCCATCAACACCGCCAAGAACTACCTGATCAGTCAGGGCCGAAGGGCGCCTACGTCAACCCACTATGACGCGGAGGAGGCGGAGGTATTTGAAGAGGCGTCCGCCTTGCGTGACATTGCCACGCCAGACTCGGTGTTGATGAGCAAGCAGATTGGTGAGATCGTCAATCGAACCATTGATGCGCTGCCTGATGAACTTCGTACCGCCATTACGCTCAGAGAAATTGAGGGATTGTCGTATGAAGAGATCGCGCAGATCATGGATTGTCCGATCGGCACGGTGCGCTCGAGGATTTTTCGGGCACGCGAGGCGGTTGCAACGCAGTTGCGACCGCAACTGGGCACCAACAAAGACCAGCGCTGGTAGGCTGGCAACAGAATATGCGTACGAATGCAGGGTATTGAAAACAAGAGCTGTAAATGAGCAGACAAGAAAGTTGGAGAGTCTGAAATGAACGAAAAATTATCGGCGCTAATGGACGGCGAGCTCGGGCGCGAAGAAGCGCAACAATCCATCCGTGGTCTCGGTGGCGACCCGCTCCGGCGATCAAGCTGGAACGAGTACCACTTGATTGGCGAAGCGCTGCGCGGTGAGTCGTCAGGCGAAGTGCAGCGTCGTCAAAAATCGGCTGAGGCGATCTTTGCCCGGCTGTCCGCCGAGCCAACGGTGCTGGTGCCGGCGGCGATGAAGGTGGCACCGGTAGAAAAACGTACCCGCATGGCGCTTGCCATGGCGGCGTCTGTTGTGACCGTCTCGGCGATCGCAGTGGTCGCTCTCAAGCAACAAGGTGGCACCGTGGCCCCGGTACAACTGGTGCAACAGGTGGCGCCAAAGCCGGTCGCTCAGCCCGCCACAGCCGCCGAGCTTCGTGTCAATGACTACCTTGCGATCCACCGGCAGTTTTCTAATCCGGATGCGTTTCAGGCGGCGGCGGCGCGTCGCGAATCCGGCCGGTAAGGTGCGTCGGGCAAATATCTCTGTCGTGACGCGTAATCCGGCGAACCTGATATTGCTTGATGGTCTGATGCTATTTCACCGATTGATGATTGGACTGCTCGTTGTCGGCTCGGGCGCGCTGACGGTGCTGAGCGCGTCGCCAGTAAATGCGCAGACGAAAAACGTTAACGACTGGCTCGACCGTATATCAAAGTCCGCCCGCGAGCTGCCCTACACGGGCGTGTTCGTGCACCAGACCGCCGAAGGTACAACCACTTCGCGTGTCACCCACTTGGTGGACAAGCAGGGTAACGAGCACGAAAAGCTGGAAATGCTTGACGGTCCATTGTTGGAAGTGGTGCGTCGTAACGAAGAAATGTTTCGCTATCACCCGGAACAAAAAACAATGCGCCATGACCGGCGCGCGACCGGTCGATTCTTTCCGTCGCTGGTCAGCGGCAGCCCGGCCACAATTGCGGAAAACTATCGCGTCAAATTGGGTTCGGTCGAGCGGGTGGCGGGGCACGATTGCCAGTGGGTGGTGCTGGAGCCCAAAGACACCATGCGCTACTTGCAGAAGCTTTGCGCGGAGTTGGGCACCGGCCTGCTGATGCGGGCCAGGCTGTATAACGACCGCAACCAGATGATTGAGCAATTCACATTTACGCAGGTTGATGTGAGCGGTGCGGTAAAAACGCAGGACGTTCGATCGCGATTTGAGAAGTCCCCCGGTTGGCAGCGCGATGCCGCCGCGAAAGATGCGATGAAGTCGGTGGATTCCGGGTGGCAAGTCGGGAACCCGCCGCCCGGTTTCAGGAAAGTAATGGAAATGGTGCGTACCCCCACCGGTCGCAAGGAGCCGGTTACCCATCTGGTGTATTCCGACGGTTTGCTGCATGTGTCGGTGTTTGTTGAGCGAAGTGGCGGGGCGCCGGTGCCGTATACCAGCCGCGCAAGTGACGAGAGCGCCATGAGCGTGGTGGTCCGGCCGATGTCCGATTTTCAGGTGACGGTGATGGGGGAAGTGCCCCTCGGTGCGGTTCAGTCAATCGCGGACAATGTGACACGTCGCCGCTAGTCAGTGCTTGCAGGAGTAGAGTTTGTGGTCGTCTAGCGTTCGCCGGGGCAACCCGGCGAATCAACTTGGAAGAAGGAAATCATGTTTAAACGTTACGCATTTTCGCCCCTGCCCGTGCTGCGGGCATTCGTTGTCACTGGCATTTTCTCGATTGCCTTGATTGCTGCCGCGCCCAATGTCGGTGCGCAGGCGGGCAGAATGTTGCTGCCCGATTTCTCCGAACTGGTCGAGAAAGAGGGGCCGGGCGTCGTCAACGTCAGCACCAAAGCGCGCGGTGGCGCGCGAGGCGGGTCGTCGCCGGAGGACAGCGAACAGTTATACGAATTTTTTCGCCGCTTTATGCCGCCGGACATGATCCCGCAGCCGCGCCAGAATCCGCAGACGCCGCAGAACCCGCGGCGCACGCCGCGCACACCAAATGCACCGACGCCGGATACGCCGTTACGCGATTTGGGTCAAGGCTCCGGTTTTATCATCTCGGCAGACGGCTTTGTGGTGACGAATGCGCATGTGGTGGCAAACGCGGAAGAAGTGATCGTGACGATGACCGACAAGCGCGAATTTAAGGCCAAAGTGATTGGTACCGATGCGCGTACGGACATCGCTGTTCTCAAGATCGACGCCACCGGCCTGCCAAAGGTGAGCATCGGCAACTCCGACAAACTAAAAGTCGGCGAATGGGTGTTGGCCATCGGTTCGCCATTCGGTTTTGAAAACACCGTCACCGCCGGCATCGTTAGTGCGAAGTCGCGCGAAACGGGCGATCTGGCGGCATTTATCCAGACCGACGCTGCCGTCAATCCTGGAAATTCAGGCGGCCCGCTGTTCAACACGCGTGGTGAGGTGATCGGCATCAATTCGCAGATCTTCACCGGCACTGGTGGTTACCTCGGCATTTCCTTCGCCATCCCTGTTAACACCGCGATGGAAGTTGCCAACCAGCTTATTAAGGTTGGCAAAGTCAAGCGCAGCCGCATCGGCATTGCGCTCGATCCGAACGCGATCACCGAGGATTTGGCCGAAGCGCTGGGCCTGCCGAAGAAGGGCGCTGGCGTGATGGTGCAAGCGGTAGAGAAAGATACGCCGGCCGACAAGGCCGGGTTGAAGGCCGGTGACGTCATCCAGAAAATTGACGGCAAGCCGGTCAAGGCGATTGTCGACATCCAGCGGATCATCTTCCCGAAAGTGCCCGGTACTAAAGTGTCAATAGACGTATGGCGCAGCGGCAGCATGAAAACGTTCTCGTTGGCAGTGATGGAAGCGCCCGAAGATCAGGCGGACCCGCGCGCGCCGAGAGTCAATCCCGTACCGAAGAATGATAAGCAGGACAAGCCGGCGGTCAAACCGAACCGTCTCGGACTCGTCGTCGAGGAAGTTGACGAGGACGACAAGAAAGCCATGAGTATCACGGCTGGCGTAATCATCACCGAGGTGAGCGGCGCTGCCGCCCGCGCCGGGCTACGGCCGAGCGATGCGATCCTGTCGTTAAACACGACCGAGATCAAATCGGCGGCGCAGTTCAACGAATTGGTCGCCAAACTAGACGAGAAGAAGCCCGTTGCGCTGTTGGTTAAGCGTGAGCAAGCGCCGTCGCGCTACATCACGTTGAGGCCAGACGCCAAGTAATGCAGCTGACCCTGATAGGGCGAAGTTACTGCCACCTGTGTGATGAGATGCGGGTGGCAGTACAAGCGGCGCTGCAGGATTGCGCGTTGGAAGGGGCCGCGCATTTGCGCGAAATCGACCTCGATGAACACCCGGCACTTGAAGTGCGCTACTCTGAATGGGTGCCGGTATTATTGTTGGGCTCGGCCGAGTCAGGCGTGGAAATTTGCCATTACCACTTTGATCGGGACAAATGGAACGCTGCGACAGGGCTTGCAATTGGCCGCGCCATCGCAGCTGGCTCGTAATGGCGACCCGTTTGGGCTAAAATTTAGGGCTATTTCGCTTAAGGGCGCCTCTAGGGTGCCCTTATTCATGTTTGGGGCTCAAAAGACGGCTTCGTCGTCACCCGCTCCAAGAACTGCAAGACTGGCTGTCGCCCCACCATGAATCGCATCCGCAATTTTTCCATCATCGCCCATATCGACCATGGCAAGTCGACTCTTGCCGACCGTATCATTGAACGCTGTGGTGGGTTGTCCTCGCGCGAGATGGAGTCACAAGTGCTCGACTCGATGGAACTCGAACGCGAGCGTGGCATTACGATCAAAGCACAAACAGCGGCATTGACCTACAAGGCCCGTGACGGCGAGACATATCAGCTCAATTTGATCGACACGCCCGGGCACGTTGACTTCTCTTATGAAGTTTCACGTTCGCTGTCGGCCTGCGAAGGTGCGCTGCTGGTGGTGGATGCCTCGCAGGGCGTGGAAGCGCAGACGGTCGCCAATTGCTACACGGCGACGGACCTCGGCGTCGAGGTGTTTCCAGTGCTCAACAAGATCGATTTGCCGTCGGCCGATCCAGAGCGCGTGATGGACGAGATTGAAGACATCATTGGTATCGAGGCACATGACGCGGTTCGATGCAGCGCCAAGACCGGGGTCGGGATTGATGATGTGATCGAAACGGTGATCGCGCGCGTATCGCCGCCGCGCGGTAATCCAGATGCACCGCTAAAAGCGTTGATTATTGATTCCTGGTTTGACAATTATGTCGGTGTGGTCATGCTGGTGCGGGTGGTCGACGGCATGCTCAAGCCGAAAGATAAGATTTTGTTAATGGCAACCGGCGCGCTGCATCTGTGCGAGCAGGTCGGTGTATTTGCGCCGAAGTCGCAGCCGCGCGCGGAACTGAAAGCGGGCGAAGTGGGCTTTGTCATCGCCGGCATCAAGGAATTAAAGTCGGCCAAAGTGGGCGACACGATTACGCTGCAGGACAAGCCGGCGGTGGTCGCGCTGCCCGGTTTCAAGGAAATCAAGCCGCAAGTGTTTGCCGGGCTCTACCCGGTGGAGTCGAACCAATACGAAGGGTTGCGCGACGCTCTGGCCAAGCTGCAACTCAATGACGCGAGCCTGCGCTTTGAGCCCGAGACATCGCAAGCGCTGGGCTTCGGCTTTCGCTGCGGATTCCTTGGTCTGCTGCATATGGAGATCGTGCAGGAGCGCCTCGAACGTGAGTTTGACCAGGATTTAATCACCACCGCGCCGACCGTGATTTATCAAGTCCTGCTGATGGACAACACGGTGATCGAAATTGAGAATCCGTCGCGCCTGCCTGAGAGTACCAAAATTCAGGAAATCCGCGAGCCGATCATCACCGCGACCATGATGATGCCGCAGGAGTATGTCGGCTCGGTCATCATCCTATGCAACCAGAAACGCGGTATGCAGGTGGATATGCAGTATCACGGGCGCCAGGTAATCCTCACCTATCTGATGCCGATGAACGAAGTGGTGATGGATTTCTTCGACAAGCTGAAATCTGTGTCGCGCGGCTATGCGTCACTCGACTATGAGTTCAAAGAGTATCGCGCCTCAGACTTGGTGAAGCTCGACATCCTGATCAACGGCGACAAGGTCGATGCGCTATCGTTGATCGTCCACCGTGCGAATAGTCAGTATCGCGGACGCGAGCTTGCGGCCAAAATGCGCGAACTGATTCCCCGCCAAATGTTCGACGTGGCGGTGCAGGCGGCAATTGGTGGCAATGTCATCGCGCGCGAAAACGTAAAAGCGCTGCGCAAGAACGTGATTGCCAAGTGCTATGGCGGCGATATTTCGCGAAAGCGCAAGCTGCTTGAGAAGCAGAAGAAGGGCAAGAAACGCATGAAGCAGGTTGGCAATGTGGAGATCCCGCAAGAGGCGTTTCTGGCGATTCTGCAGGTTGGCGACAAGTAGGCAATCGCGGATGACCGGTGATTGGTCGCGCGCAAACAGGGGTTGGTCACACCGGTGTTGATCGACAGAAAAACATGCGGCAGAATTCCTGCCTGACATGAACCAAGTTGGAAACGAAATTATGAATTGGGAAATGGTTGGCTGGCTGGCGATCGCGGCGAGCTTGATGATCGTCGTTGCAGGATTTTTTGTCGGCAAAACTGCGCGCCAGTCGAGCGCCGGCATTGCCTCATCCGTTGGCGGCGAGCCACCGTCGACGATGCATACGATGCTCGAAATTGCCTGGCCGGTGTTGTTTATCGCGTCTCTGGCAATGCTCACGTTCAAAGAGGTTATGGGCTTCGCCGCCGTATTGTTGACCGCGACCACCATCACCGGGCTGATCTGGCTGGTCGATGCGTTGGCGTTCCGCAAGCAGCGCGCGGCCGGCGCACAGGACCCGGTGTTGGTCGAGATGGCCAAGAGTTTCTTTCCCGTCATCCTGATCGTATTCACGTTGCGGTCGTTCTTGTTTGAGCCGTTCAAAATTCCATCCGGTTCGATGGTGCCGACCTTGCTGGTCGGGGACTTCATTCTGGTCAACAAATTCACTTATGGCATTCGTATCCCAGTGATCAACAAGAAGATCGCCGAGATGAATTCCCCGCAGCGCGGCGACGTCATGGTGTTCCGCTATCCGGAGGACATGTCCAAGGATTTCATCAAGCGTGTCATCGGCACGCCGGGCGACACCATTACCTACAAAAACAAGCGACTGACGCTCAATGGCAAGCCGGTCACCACGGTGGCGACCGGTGCTTACACCGACACCGAAAGTGGTGCGGTGCGCTTTTTTGAATCTTATACCGAGCAATTGGGCGACAAGCCGCACCAGATGATGGTCGATCCGCGCTTTCCGTCGCTGGATCTGGCGCGCGTCCGCCAGTTCCCAAATAAATCCAATTGCACTTACAATGACGAGGGCATGAGTTGTAAGGTTCCCGCCGGGCACTTCCTGATGATGGGAGATAGCCGCGACAACAGCGATGATGGCCGCTACTGGGGCTTTGTCCCAGAGGAAAACATTGTCGGCAAGGCAATTCTGGTCTGGATGAACTTCAGCAGCTTCAAACGTATCGGTACCGCCATCGAGTAACGAATGGGCGGTTTCAGCTTTAGAGATTGAGAGTTCCATATGACCCAGACCAGCGCAATGCAAACCGCTACCGACGCCAGCCATCAGGCCACGCGTGTCTACACGGCCAGACGGACGCGAGCACTACGTTCGCGACAGCGTGGCATCGGCTTCATTACTCTTTGCCTCTACTTTGTTGTTGGCGGTGTGATGGTCCTTGGCGGGCTGAAAATGCTGCCGCACTATATCGAGTATTTTTCGATCAAGAAGGTAATCTCTGCCATGGCAGCCAGCGAGGAGGTCAAATCGGGAACGGTCGCGGAGATTCGTAGCAGTTTCGACCGACGCGCGGTCATCGACAATATTGTGGCGGTCAAGGGCCTGGATCTTGAAATATCGAAGGAAAGCAATGAAACCATCGTCTCGGCGGCGTGGCAGCCGAGAATCCCACTGCTTCCCGGGTACACGCTGCTCATTGATTTCGAGGCGAGCACGGCGGCTGGAAAGTAGCGCCGGATGAGCGCTGAATCAAAAGCGCTCGCGCTCCGTTTGGGTGTCGAGTTTCGCGACGAAGCGTTGCTCCTTCAGGCGTTGACACACCGCAGCTTCGGCACCCCGCACAACGAACGATTGGAGTTCCTCGGCGACGCGGTGCTCAATCTGGCCATCGCCAGACTCACGTTCGAAAAATTCCCGGCCATGCCGGAAGGCGAGCTCAGCCGGCTCCGCGCCAATCTGGTCAACCAATCGGTGCTGGCGGGCATCGCCGAAGAACTCGGCATCGGTAGTGTTCTCCGACTTGGCGAGGGGGAAGTCAAAACCGGTGGTGCATCGCGCCCGTCGATTCTTGCCGACGCCGTCGAGTCGTTAATCGGCGCGGTGTACGTCGACGGTGGCTTCGAGGCTGCAGACACGCTTGTGTGCAGATTGTTTGCAACCCGCCTCGCCAGCCCCGAGCAGAACTCGCCCGCCAAGGACGCCAAGACTGCGCTGCAAGAGTGGCTGCAGGCGCGCCGGCATCAATTGCCGCAG
>Ga0209181_10007597_pt1 | contig 14812 bp, 14 predicted proteins | sample MAT05_FD_187208 | JGI IMG/M metagenome (GOLD analysis project Ga0209181, IMG submission 187208) | Freshwater microbial communities from Lake Fryxell liftoff mats and glacier meltwater in Antarctica - MAT-05 (SPAdes) (version 2) | ecosystem: Environmental > Aquatic > Freshwater > Ice > Liftoff... | reverse complement strand
ACCGACATGCGCCTGCCTGCGCAAACCAAGCACGTGTTCATCCGCGCGCGCGGGCAGGAGCGGATCATTTCGCCCGCCGGACAGGGCTGGGACAGCTTCTTCATCGACGGGCCCATGCCGAGCGAAGACTTCCTTGCGGAAAGGGCGCCGCAGAAGCAGGCCGAGCGTGAGCCTTTTTGATGTTGCGCTACGTGCTTGACACGAACATTGCCATCTACGTGATCAAGCGCAGGCCCTTGCAGGCACTCGCGCGCTTCAACGATCATGCCGGCGGCATAGCGGTATCGGCCGTGACACTGGCCGAGTTGTTGCACGGGGCCGGAAAGAGCCAGAACCCCGCCCAGACCCTGGCGGTCGTCGAAGATTTCTGCAGCCGGCTCGAGGTGCTGCCCTACGGTGCAAAGGCGGCTCAGCACTACGGATCTATCCGCGCGCAACTCGAGCGTCTGGGCGCGCCGATTGGCGTGAATGATCTGCATATTGCCGCCCACGCGCGCAGCGAAGGTCTCGTACTGGTCACCAACAATCTGCACGAGTTTGACGGCGTGCCTGCACTGCAGGTCGAGAACTGGGTTGATTAACGGGTAGCGGGGTTGTTGCCTGCGCGATTCAAGTAGACGAAGTCATCGAACTAAGTCACAAAACTAAGTCGTGCGCATCATGCCCATCATCGTCAACGTTCACGAGGCCAAGACTCACTTGTCGCGCCTGCTGGACCAGGTTCACGCGGGCCAGGAGATCATTCTGGCCAAAGCGGGCAAGCCGTATGCGCGCTTGATGCCGCTGGCGGCCGTCGCAGCGCAGCGGCAACCCGGGCGGCTGGAAGGGCACGTGGGTGAAGAGTTCTTCCTGCCCTTGCCCAGCGATGAGCTCGACGCCTGGGAGCCGCGCTGATGCGCTTCCTGCTGGACACCCACGGATTTCTTTGGTGGGCGACGAATTCGGCGCAATTGAGCCGCACAGCCCGTGAAGCGATCGCCGACCCCCGCAACGAAATTCTGGTGAGTGCCGCCAGCGCCTGGGAGATTGCCATCAAGCAGCGCCTTGGCAAGCTGCCAGGCGTGCCGCTGGCCAGCGATCGGTTCAATGAACTGGTCTTGCTGGATGGATTCAGCCACCTTTCCGTTGACCACAGGCACGCGGTTCACGCTGGCGCGTTCGACGTCGATCACCGTGACCCGTTCGACCGCCTGCTGGCCGCACAAAGCGCGCTCGAGCGCTGCGCGTTGGTCACGCTGGACCCGGCCTTTGCGCTGTTCGGCACGGCGACGGTTTGGTGACGGCTGGCCGGGGCTACCCCGCTTGGTGAAGGTCACATGAACGGCACAGCCGAAACCCCCACGGGTGTCCGTGCCGACCCATGCAAGGAAACTCCTTACACGCTTGTATCATCCTGACTGCCCTGCAGGAGCACCCGATGATCACCAGCAAGCTCACCAGCAAGGCACAAACCACCGTGCCGCAGTCCGTGCGGGCGGCGCTGGGGCTGAAAGCCGGCGACCTGCTGTGGTACGAGCTCGTACAAGGGCAGGTGATCCTGCGCAAGGCACCGGCGGCGCCGGTCCGCGACGACCCGTTTGGTGCGTTCGACGAATGGCGCTCGCCGGCCGATGAGAAGGCTTATGGCGGGCTTTGAACCGGGCGACGTGATCAAGGTCCCCTTTCCTTACACAGACCGGCCCACGCGCCAGTCGCGCCCTGCACTGGTGGTGTCCGCGCCGACACTGGAGGACAGGCACGGCCTGCTCTGGGTGGTGATGATCACGAGCGCAGAGAACCGGGGCTGGCCCGGTGACGTGGCGGTGCGCAACCTGGACATGGCAGGCCTGCCCGTGGACTCGGTGGTGCGCACGGCGAAGATCGCCACCATCGAAGCGCGAGACGCGCAGCGCCTGGGGCGGGTCACGGCAACCCAGCTGGCAGAGGTCAGGCAACACCTGGCCGCGACGGTGGAGTCTTGAGAATCCGACCTCTGCGCCGGTCGCCACGAAGAGGCTGGTGGGATTTCATCGCCACCGAGAACAACCCCACCCGCTGACGGCGTCCGGTAGCCTCTGCCCGCCCCTTGCCGCCGCCCCTCGCCGCCCTGCCCTTGAAATCCCCCCTGATCCCGCCCGAGCTGCGCCCTGCCGTGGCCACCGCCGTGGCGCTGGCTGCCGCGGCGCCGGCGCTGCTGGCCTACAACCTTTCGCCATCACCGACCTTCCTGAACCAGGCTCTGGCCATCGGCTTGTGGGGCGCCTTCGTGGCCCTGGCGCCGGTGCCGCGGCCGGGGCGCGGCGTATGGGCGGTGCTGGCGGCGCTGGGCCTGATTGCTCTGGCGGTGGCGTGGTCGTGGGGCCCGGGCGGGCTGCCGGCAAGCCTGGCGCTGTCCGCGTTGGGGCTGCTGGCCGCGGCGGCGGTGCTGGTGGCCGGCGGTGCGGGGGCGCGGGCATCTGCGTCGGCCGAAGACCTGTTCGTGCTGTTCTGCGCGGCGTGGGTGCTGGCGGGTGCCTTGAATGCGGCTGTGGCGATGGTGCAGGTTTTCGCGCCCGCGCTGCCCGACGGCGACTGGATCGCGAGTTCCAGCATCCCGGGCCGCGCGGTGGGCAACCTGCGCCAGCCCAACCACTTGAGCAGCCTGCTGATGTGGGCCGGCATCGCCGTGGTGGCGCTGGCCGAACTGCGGCGTCTGCGCTGGCAGGTGGCTGCGGCGCTGCTGGCCTTGATGATCTTCGGCGTGGTGCTCAGTGCGTCGCGCACCGGCCTGGTCAGCGTCGTGCTGCTGGCGCTGTGGGGCCTGGTCGACGCCCGCCTCGCGCGCACGACACGGGCCTTGTTGCTGGCCGCGCCGCTGTTGTACGCCGCGGCCTGGTGGGGCATGGCGCAATGGGCGGCCGCATCGAGCCACAGTTTCGGCGGCGCGGCGCGGCTGGCCGAAAGCGACATCTCGGGCTCGCGCTTCGGCATCTGGGCCAATACGCTGGCGCTGATCCGGCAGCAACCCTGGGCCGGTGTGGGATGGGGCGAGTTCAACTTTGCGTGGTCGCTGACACCCTTCCCGGGTCGCCCGACGGCCTTCTTCGACCACACCCACAACCTGCCGCTGCAACTGGCCGTGGAGCTGGGGCTGCCGCTGGCGGCGCTGGTGCTGGCGCTGTTGCTGTGGGGGTTGTGGCGCGCCGCGCGCACGGCCTGGGGCGCGTCGGGCGAACTCGGTGCAGCGCAGCGCTGCGCCTGGGTGATGGTGGTGATGATCGGCTTGCACAGCCTGCTGGAGTACCCGCTGTGGTACGCCTACTTCCTGCTGCCGACGGCCTGGGCCTGGGGCTTTGCGCTGGGCGGGCCGGCCGGTGCACCGGGCCGATCACGCGGGCTCACGCTGGCCGGCCTGGCCCTGGCGGCGGGCGCCGTGTTCTCGGTGTGGGACTACCAGCGCGTGGCGGTCATCTTCTCGGCACCTGACAGCGCAGCACCGCTGGCGCAGCGCATCGCGGGGGGTCAGCGCAGTGTGTTCTTTGCCCACCATGCGGACTACGCCGCGGTCACGTCGACACCACCGCGCACCGACGACAGCACGGCTTTCGACCGCGCCACGCATTACCTGCTCGACACGCGCTTGATGACGGCCTGGGCGCGGCACCTGGCCGCGCGCGGCGAGCTCGATGCAGCGCGGCACGTGGCCGCCAGGCTGCGTGAATTCGGTCGCGCGGATGCGGGCGACTTCTTCAGCGCCTGCGCTGACGACCAGGCCTTGAGCACCGCGCCCACGCCATCGGCACCCGGCTCGTTCGCAGCGGCGGCTGGTGCGCCATTCCAATGTGAGTTGCCCGTGCGCGTGCCGGGCTGGCGCGAGTTCTTGCCGCGTTGACTGCCGCAACATGTGCCGCTGGCAGATCTGCGCGGCACGTTCAGGGGGCGACCCACTCCCCCGACTTGCCGCCGCTCTTGTTCAGCACGCGGATGTCCCCCATCACCATGCCGCGGTCGGCGGCCTTGCACATGTCGTAGACCGTCAGCAGCCCCACCTGCACGGCGGTCAGCGCTTCCATTTCGACGCCCGTGCGGCCGAAGGATTCCACCTGGGCGGTGCAGCGCACTTCGCTGCGCGCCGGGTCGATTTCGAAGTCCACCACCACGCGGGTGATGGGCAGCGGGTGGCACAGCGGCACCAGGTCGGCCGTGCGCTTGGCGCCCTGGATGGCCGCGATGCGCGCCACCGCGATGACGTCGCCTTTCTTCGCCTCGCCGCGCGTGATCAGCGCCAGGGTCGCCGGCTGCATGCGGATGCTGCCGGCCGCACGCGCCACGCGGTGGGTCTCGGCCTTGGCCGACACATCGACCATGTGGGCCTGGCCTTGGGCGTCGAAGTGGGTCAGGAGGGTGGTCATGGGCGCAGCAATCTCCAGCAACATGGCGGTGTCATGATAGGACCGCGGAACGCGGCGGCCTGCCGGCGCTCCAACCCCGACCACAGCCTGCCCACACTCCTTTGAAATCCACCGCTTCATCCCAACGCCGGCAGCGCCGGGGTTCCGTCGTCCTGGCGCTGGTGCTGGCCGGCCTGCAAGCGCTGCCGCTGCCGGCGCTGGCACAGGTGCGCCTGCCCGCGCTGGGCGAGTCGGCGTCCGACGACCTCAGCATCTCGGCCGAACGCCGCATCGGCGAGCAGATCATGCGCGAAGGCCGGCGCGACCCGACCTACCTCGACGACCCCGTGCTGGTGGACTACCTGTACACGCTGTGGGCGCCCCTGGTGGCTGCGGCGCGCGAACGCGGCGAGATCGACGCAGACACCGACCGGGCGTTCCCGTTCGAGGCCTTTCTGCTCAGCGAACGCAGTGTCAACGCCTTCGCGCTGCCTGGCGGCTACGTGGGCGTGCACCTGGGGCTGATTGCGCTGACCAACACACGCGACCAGCTCGCCTCGGTGCTGGCCCACGAGCTGGCCCACGTCACCCAGCGGCACATCGCGCGCAGCATCGCCGGCACCCGCACCTCGTCGCTGGTCAGCGTGGCAGCCTTGCTCCTGGGCGTGCTGGCGGCCACGCGCAGCAACAACGCCGACGCGGCCAATGCGGCCATCACCGGCGGGCAGGCCGCCGCCATCCAGGGCCAGCTGAACTACTCGCGCGATGTCGAACGCGAGGCCGACCGTGTCGGCTACGGCCTGCTGGGTGCCGCCGGCTTCGCCACCACCGGCATGGCCGAGATGTTCGACCGCCTCGATGTCGCGACCCGCCTGAACGACAACGGCGGCTTCCCCTACCTGCGCAGCCACCCGCTCACGGTGGACCGCATCAGCGAGGCGCGTTCACGGTCGTTGCTGGGAAACAGCCTGCCGCCCGGCCCGAAACTGGCGCATGCATTGATGCAGATGCGCTCGCGCGTGCTGATGGACCCCAGCGTCATCAGCCTGCAGAAGCTGGCCGGCGGCGCGACCTCGTCACCCGTGCGCACAGACCAGATCGCCGCGGCCTATGGCGGGGCACTGGCGGCCTCGCAGCTGAAGGACCACGCGCGGGCCGAATCGCACGCCTTGCAGGCGCTGCGCCTGCTGAGCGCGCCCACCGTGCCCGAGCCCCAGGCCGAACTGGCCCTGCACCTGCTGCTGGCCGAGGTGCGGCTGGCCGGCGCCAACCCCACCGGGGCGCTGCAGGCGCTGGCAGCCGCACCCGCCGGCCTGGGGGCCCGCCCGCGCCTGCTGATGGGCGCGCAGGCCGCGCTGGACCAGCAACGGCTGCAGCCCAGAACCGACGAACGCGATGGCAGCGAACTGCGCCGCCAGACCGAAGCACTGCAGACCTGGGTCGCCGACCTGCCGCAGGACGCCGCCGCGTGGCAGTTGCTGTCAGGCACCTCAGAGGCCATCGGCCTGCGCCTGCGCTCGCTGCGCGCGGGCGCCGAAGCCCAGGCCGCGCGCGGTGATCTGACCGGCGCCATCGACCGCATGCGTGCAGCCCAGTCGGCAGCGCGCACAGCCAGCGTGGGGCAGGACTTCATCGAGGCCTCGGTGATCGACTCGCGCATGCGCCAGTTGGTCGCGGAGCGAAGGCGGCTGGTGCTCGAGATGCGCGAGGCCAGCGGCCAGCGCACCCCGCGCGACCCCAACGAGCCGCCGCCGACTTGAGCGGCTGAACGGCTGAACGGCTGAGCGTCTGAGGGCTACGCGCTGTTGCGGCTGAAGACGCGCTCGACAGCCACGTCGATGACCATCCCGCACAGGCTGTAGATCAACGAGCCGATCAGGGCCGCGCTGAAGCCCGCGACGTAGAAGCCGTCGAGCACCGACGCGGCGGCCCAGAACATCATCGCGTTGATCACGAACAGGAACAGGCCCAGCGTCAGCAGCGTCACGGGCAGGGTCAGCAAGACCAGCAGCGGACGCACCAGGGTGTTGAGCAAACCCAGCACCAACGCGGCAATCAGGGCCGTGCTGTAGCTGTCCACCGACACCCCGGAGTAGACCCGGTGAACCAGCAGCAGCGCTGCGGCCAGCAACAACCAGCGAACAATGATCTTCATGGGAGCAGCATAACGTGGCGTACAAGCCTCTTTTACCTGGGAAAACCGCTTCTCAGCACTGTCTACTGGGATTAACATTCCGCCTGCGCAGTCGCTTGCACAAAACGGACCCGAACCACGGGCCCTTGCATCCCAAGACAAAACAGGCGGCCCGCTTTCCACTCAACACATGACGGAGAAATTCAAAATGGCAACTGCGAAGAAGGCTCCCGCGAAGAAGGCCGCACCGGCCAAGAAGGCCACCCCAGCGAAGACGGCCGCACCGGCTTCAGCGGCCAAGAAGGCAGCCCCTGCCAAGAAGGCCGCACCGGCCAAGGCGGCAGCGCCCGCGACGAAAGCCGCTCCCTCGAAGAAGGCCGCACCGGCCAAGAAGCGCACGCCGAGTGCAGCCTTCATGAAGGCCATGACGCCCAGCGCCGCGCTGGCCGCCGTGATCGGCGACAAGCCGATGCCGCGCACCGAGGTGACCAAGAAGGTGTGGGAGTACATCAAGAAGAATGATCTGCAGGACAAGGTCAAGCGCACCATGATCAATGCAGACGCCAAGCTGAAGGCCGTGGTCGAAGCCGCGCAGATCTCGATGTTCGAGATGACCAAGAAGATCAGCAAGCACCTGAAGTAAGTCCAGCCCGGCGCGACCGCCGACTGACACGGGGCCCTGCGGGGCCCCGTTTTCATGGGCGGGTCAAGCCTGGCAATTTGATCTTTATTTTTGAAGTTATTCGAAATCGAAAACTTTCCTAAGAACGACATAAACGACCCGCGTGGACCCCGTACTCAACCCCTACGCACCCGGCGCAGGCACGCCGCCGCCTGAACTGGCGGGCCGTGACGACCTGCGCGAGAAGGTGCGCATTGCCATTGCACGGCTGCGCCGCGGGCTGCAGGCCAAGAGTGTGCTGATGGTGGGTCTGCGCGGTGTGGGCAAGACCGTGTTGCTCGACCGCATGCGCGATGACGCCCGGGCAAATGGCGTGCAAACCATCAGGATCGAGTCGCCAGAAGGTCGCTCGCTGCCGGCGCTGCTCGCCCCACAGTTGCGCCAGGCGCTGCTGGCCTTGAGCAGAAACCTGAGAGCCAGGGACCTGGCGCAGCGTGGCTTGCGCGCCCTGGCAGGCTTTGCAAAGTCACTGAAACTCAAATACGAGGACATCGAGGTCGGGCTGGACTTCGACCCTGAGCCCGGCCTGGCCGACAACGGCGACCTCGAGCATGACCTGCAGGCCCTGCTCGAAACCGCCGGCCAGGCTGCGGCCAGCGCCGACACTGCTTTGGCGATGTTCATCGACGAGCTCCAGCATGTGAAGGAGGACGAGCTGGCAGCCCTGATTACCGCGATGCACCGCTGCGCGCAACAGCGGCTGCCGATCGTTCTGGTGGGTGCTGGTCTGCCGCAGTTGCCGGGGCGCATGGGGCGCGCCAAGTCCTATGCCGAGCGGCTGTTCGACTTTCCCGAGGTCGGGCCGCTCAACGCCACGGCAGCTCGGCTGGCCATCATCAAGCCCGCGCATGCGCAGGGCGTGGACTTCACCGAGCCGGCCGTTGCTGCGCTCGTAGCGAAGACGCAGGGCTACCCTTACTTTCTGCAGGAGTGGGGCAAACACGCCTGGGACCACGCGACGTCTTCGCCGATCCGGCGCGAAGACGTTGTCGCGGCTTCGGGTACAGCCATCGCGGCATTGGACGAGAGTTTCTTTCGCGTGCGCTTCGACCGCCTGACGCCGGCCGAGAAGCGTTACCTGCGCGCCATGGCGGCATTGGGCCCGGGGCCGCACCGCTCAGGCGACATCGCTGAACAACTGCACCGCAAGGTCACCTCGCTAGGACCTACGCGCGCCCAGCTCATCGACAAGGGCATGGTCTGGAGCCCGAACCATGGCGACACCGCGTTCACAGTGCCGCTCTTCGACGAGTTCATGATCCGCATCATGCGCGGCGACGACTGGCGCAACGCTTAGACCGCGTCAACTCACGCCGCGTTAACTCCCGGCCAGCATCGGCTTCAGAAACCGCCCCGTGTGGCTGCCCGCAAAGTCCGCCACGTCTTCCGGCGTGCCTGCCACCAGCACCCGCCCGCCGCCGGAGCCGCCTTCGGGGCCCATGTCGATGACCCAGTCGGCTGTCTTGATGACGTCCAGGTTGTGCTCGATGACGACGATGGTGTTGCCCGCGTCGCGCAGCTGGTGCAACACCTTGAGCAGCAGTCCGATGTCGTGGAAGTGCAGCCCGGTGGTGGGCTCGTCCAGTATGTACAGCGTGCGGCCGGTGTCGCGCTTCGAAAGCTCCAGCGCCAGCTTCACGCGTTGCGCCTCGCCGCCGCTCAGCGTGGTCGCGCTCTGGCCCAGGGTGATGTAGCCCAGGCCTACGTCCAGCAGCGTCTGCAGCTTGCGTGCGATGTTGGGCACGGCGCTGAAGAAGGCGTACGCGTCTTCGACGGTGAGCTCCAGCACCTGGGTGATGTTCTTGCCCTTGTACAGAATCTCCAGCGTCTCGCGGTTGTAGCGCGCGCCCTTGCACACGTCGCACGGCACGTACATGTCGGGCAGGAAGTGCATCTCGACCTTGATCACGCCGTCGCCCTGGCAGGCCTCGCAACGCCCGCCGCCGCTGGTGGCACTGACGTTGAAGCTGAAGCGCCCGGCGCCGTAACCCCGTTCACGCGCCGCGGGCACCTCCGCAAACATCTCGCGGATGGGTGTGAACAGGCCCGTGTAGGTGGCCGGGTTGCTGCGCGGCGTGCGGCCGATGGGGCTCTGATCGACGTTGATGACCTTGTCGAGCTGCTCCAGGCCCTCGATGCGGTCGTGCGCAGCCGGTTCGGCGTGGCTGCCGTACAGCTTGCGCGCCACGGCTGCGTAGAGCGTGTCGTTGATCAGCGTGCTCTTGCCCGAGCCCGACACGCCCGTCACGCAGGTGAACAGCCCGACCGGGATCTCGACATTCACCTCAGCCAGGTTGTTGCCGCGGGCACCGCAGATGCCCAGCCGGTACGGCACCGAGCCAAACCCGCTGGCCGCGCGGCGGCGCGTGGGCACCTCGATGCGCAGCGTGTGCGCGAGGTAACGGCCGGTGAGCGAGTTCTCGTCGGCCGCCACCTCGGCCGGCGTGCCCTGCGCCATGACACGGCCGCCGTGCACGCCGGCGCCCGGGCCCATGTCGACGACGTGGTCGGCGGCGCGGATCATGTCCTCGTCGTGCTCGACCACGATGACGCTGTTGCCCAGGTCGCGCAGATGGCGCAGCGTGCCGATGAGGCGCTCGTTGTCGCGCTGGTGCAGGCCGATGCTGGGCTCGTCCAGCACGTACATCACGCCACTCAGGCCGCTGCCGATCTGGCTGGCCAGGCGGATGCGCTGCGCCTCGCCGCCTGAGAGGGTGTCGGCGCCGCGGTCCAGGCTGAGATAGGTCAGGCCGACGTCGTTGAGAAAGCGCAGCCGGCTGCGAATCTCGCGCACGATCTTGCCGGCGATCTCGGCCTTGGCGCCGCTGAGCAGCAAGGTGTCGAAGTAGGCCAGGCAGTCGGCCAGCGTGGCGTGTTCCACCTCGTAGATCGGTTTGCCCCGGGTGCCGTCGGCATGCTGCAGGAAGACGTGCCGCGCCTCGCGGCGCAGGCGTGCGCCGCCACATTCAGCGCAGGGCTTGATGGCCTGGTAGCGCACCAGTTCGTCGCGCACCGCGGTGGAATCGGTCTCGCGGAAGCGGCGGGCGAAGTTGGGCAGGATGCCTTCGAAAGGGTGGCTGCGCTTGACCGAGCGCGCGCGACCCTTGGCGCCTTCAGCCTGGTAGACGAACTCGATCTCCTCGGTGCCCGAGCCGTGCAGCAGCACGTGGCGGGCGCGCTCGGGCAGACCCTCAAACGGAGTTTCGATGTCGAAGTTGTAGTGCTTGGCAACGGCCTCGAGCAGCGAGTGCGTATAGGCGTTGCGCCGGTCCCAGCCCTTCACCGCGCCTGCGGCCAGGCTCAGCGAGGGGAAGGCGACCACACGTTCGGCGTCGAACACCGTCACCTGACCCAGGCCATCGCAGGCCGGGCAGGCGCCCATGGGCGAGTTGAAACTGAACAGCCGCGGCTCGAGTTCGCTGAGCGAGTAGCTGCACACGGGGCAGCCGAACTTGCTGCTGAAGAGGTGTTCGCGGCCATGGCCCCCAAGACGCTGCGCGTCGGCCCCCCGGGGGGGCGTGCTGCCGCCTTGGGACGGCCCGGCGTCGGCAGCCAGGCCCCCAAGACGCTGCGCGTCGGCCCCCCGAGGGGGCGTGCTGCCGCCTCGGGGCGGCCCGGCATCGGCAGCGGCATCCAGCTCCAGCGCGATGGCACGCCCCTCGGCGATGCGCAGCGCGGCTTCGAAGCTCTCGGCCAGTCTCTGTTTGACGTCGGGCTGCACCCGCAGGCGGTCGATGACGACATCGATGTCGTGCTTCTCGGTCTTCTTGAGCTTGGGCAAAGCCTCGGCTTCCAGCACCTCGCCGGGCTTGCCGTCGCTGCCGACGCGAAAGCGCACATAGCCGCGCGCCTGCATGTCTTCGAACAATTCGGTGAACTCGCCCTTGCGGTTGCGCACCACCGGGGCCAGCACCATCAGCCGCGTGCCTTCGGGCAGGGCCAGCGTGGCATCGACCATCTGGCTCACGCTTTGCGCCTGCAGCGGCAGGCCATGGTCGGGGCAATAGGGCGTGCCGGCGCGAGCGAACAGCAGACGCAGGTAGTCGTGGATCTCGGTGATGGTGCCGACGGTGCTGCGTGGGTTGTGGCTGGTGGCCTTCTGCTCGATGCTGATGGCCGGGCTCAAGCCTTCGATGACATCGACATCGGGCTTGTCCATGAGCTGCAGGAACTGCCGCGCGTAGGCGCTCAGGCTCTCGACATAGCGACGCTGGCCCTCGGCGTACAGCGTGTCGAAGGCCAGGCTGGACTTGCCCGAGCCCGACAACCCCGTGATCACCACCAGCGCGTACTTGGGGATGTCGAGGTCGATGTTCTTCAGGTTGTGCGTGCGCGCCCCGCGGATGCGCAAGGCGCGCGACTCCAAACCCTCCACTCGAAGCGTGCGGGGGTCGGGAACGGGCTCAACGGGCTGGGGCATGCGGCAGCTTGGGCAAACCGCTGATGATAACGACGCCGCACCTCGCGGCGGTGGAGTCAGCCCGCGTCTGCCGAGAGCAGGCGCAGGATCTCCGCGCCATAGGCCTCGAGCTTCTTGGCGCCGACGCCGCTGATGCCGGCCAGCGCGTCCAGCGTGGCCGGGCGTTCACGCGCCATCTCGGCCAGGGTGGCGTCGTGGAACACGATGTAGGCCGGCAGGTTGTGCTCGCTCGCCACCTCGGCCCGCCAGGCCTTCAGATCGGCAAAGAGCTTCGTCGCCGAAGCGTTCAGCGGCAGCGGCGGCGGTTTTCCGGCGGCGCTGCGGCCGCTGCGGGCGGCCGCCTTGCTGCGTCGCGGCGCCTCCACCGGCAGCCGCAGGCGCACCGGCACGGCGCCGCGCAGCACCTCGCGGGCCGACTCGGTCAGCGCCAGCGTGTTCCATTCACCTTCGGCCCGCAGATGGCCCAGGGCAATGAGTTGGCGCAGCACCGAGCGCCACTGCGCCTCGCTCACGTCGGCACCGATGCCGAAGGTGGACAGGCGCTCGTGCCCGTATTGCGCCACCTTGTCGGTGGCCTTTCCGCGCAACACGTCCAGCAAGTGGCCGGCGCCGAAGCGCAGCCCGCCTTGCTGGCGGAAGCGGTAGATGCACGACAGCGCCTTGCGCGCCGCCTCGGTCGCGTCCCAGGTGGCCGGGGGGTGCAGGCAGTTGTCGCAATTTCCGCAGTCTGTACTTTGTTCGCCGAAGTAGGTCAGCAGCCGAACGCGCCGGCAGTCGTGGGCTTCAGCCAGCGCCAGCAAGGCGTCGAGCTTGCTGCGCTGCAGACGCTTGAAGTCGTCGTCGGCGTCGCCCTCGTCGATCATGCGGCGCTGGTTCACCACGTCGGCCAGGCCGTAGCTCATCCAGGCGTCGGCGGCCAGGCCGTCGCGACCACCGCGGCCGGTTTCCTGGTAGTAGCTCTCGATGTTCTTGGGCAGGTCGAGATGGGCCACGAAGCGCACGTCGGGCTTGTCGATGCCCATGCCGAAGGCGATGGTGGCGACCATCACGATGCCGTCCTCGCGCAAGAAGCGGTCCTGGTGCTTGCGGCGCACGCTGGCGTCGAGCCCGGCGTGGTACGGCAGGGCCAGCACGCCCTCGTCATTCAGCCAGGCGGCGGTTTCTTCCACCTTCTTGCGGCTCTGGCAGTAGACGATGCCGGCGTCCACGCCATCGGGGCCTTCGTGCTCGTCGCGGATGAAACGCAGCAACTGGCGCCGCGGCTCGTCCTTCTCGACGATGGTGTAGCGGATGTTGGGCCGGTCGAAGCTGGCCACGAAGATCCGCGCGTGCTCCAGGGCCAGGCGCTGGATGATGTCGGCGCGTGTGTGGTCGTCGGCGGTGGCGGTGAGCGCCAGGCGCGGCACGCCGGGGAAGCGTTCGTGCAGCGCCGACAGGCCCAGGTATTCCTCGCGAAAGTCGTGGCCCCACTGGCTGACGCAATGCGCCTCGTCGATGGCGAACAGGCTCAGCAGTCCGCGCTCGTGCAGCGATTCCAGCATGGCCATGAAGCGTGGCGTGAGGATGCGTTCGGGCGCGGCGTAAAGCAGGTTCAGGCGGCCCGACATCAGTTCGCGCTCGACCTGGCGCGCCTCGTCGCCTTCGAGCGTGGAATTCAGGAAGGCGGCGTGCACGCCCAGCTCTTCCAGCGCGCCGACCTGGTCGTGCATCAAGGCGATGAGCGGGCTCACGACCACCGCCACGCCGCGGCCGGCACGGTGGCGGGCGATGGCCGGCACCTGGTAGCACAGGCTCTTGCCGCCGCCCGTGGGCATCAACACCAGCGCGTCGCCACCGGCCACCACGTGCTCGACGATCTCGCGCTGCGCACCGCGAAAGGCGGTGTAGCCGAAGACTTCCTGCAGCACCCGCTGCGGCGCGGCAGACGGGCCGCCGAGCGCGGGCGGGGACAAGGACGGGTCAGACAGGACAGCGGACATATTGGCCGCGATGGTAAGTCAGCCGCCCTTTGTATTTACTGCCTGTCAACCCAAAGTAGAGGTGCACTCGAAGGGGGGCCACCCTTGGGGCCACCCGTGCAGTGGACGCCGCCGCCAGGAGTGCCGCGCGATAATGTGTTCACCCCGTCGAAACCCCCCACCACCCTAGACACCCCTGGAGCAGCCCATGGCCTCGGTCAACAAAGTCATCCTCATCGGCAACCTCGGCAAGGACCCCGAGGTGCGCTACGCACCCAGCGGCTCAGCCATCTGCAACATCACCCTGGCCACCAGCCGGCAGTGGAAGGACAAGACCAGCGGCGAGCGCCAGGAAGAAACCGAATGGCACCGCGTGGTGTTCTTCGACCGCATGGCCGAAGTGGCCGGCGAATACCTGAAGAAGGGCAAGTCGGTCTACATCGAGGGCCGCCTGAAGACCCGCAAGTGGACCGACAAGGAAGGGGTGGACAAGTACACCACCGAGGTCATGGCCGACCGCATGGAAATGCTGGGCAGCCGCGAAGGTGGCGGCGGTGGTGGCGGCGAAGAGACGGCCGCCGCACCGCGCAGCGCGCCCGCACCGCGCCCGGCGCCGGTGTCCAAGCCCGCAGCCAAGTCGGCCACCGGCTTCGACGACATGGACGACGACATCCCGTTTTAGTCCGCTGCCGCCGCAGCAGCGGCAGGCCCGGCGCCTCGCGATGGAAAAGCGTGCTGTTCGGCGCGCTTTTTTTCGCACCGAAGTCATGCGCCGGTGGCACTCTGTGCGTTGTAAGTACACAGACCCTGCGCCCGCGTGGACCCCATGGATACGAATTTCGGCAAGCGAATCAGTTGTGGTGTGGTCGTTGTCAACGACGACGCCGAGCTGCTGCTTTGCCATGTCACCGGCCAGGACCACTGGGACCTGCCCAAAGGCGGTCTGGACGAAGGCGAAACCCCGCTGCAGGCCGCCCTGCGCGAGACCCGCGAAGAAACCGGGCTGGCACTGGACGCGGCCGCCCTGCTGGACCTGGGCCGCATGCCCTACCGGGCACGCAAGGACCTGCACCTGTTCGCCACCCGGCTGGCGCGTATCGACCCCGGCCTGCTCAGCTGCGAGAGCCGCTTTTCCGACGCCACCACCGGCGCCCGCCTGCCCGAGATGGACGGCTTCGGCTGGTTCCCGTTCGCCGAGATTCCGCAGCTGTGCTCGCCCAAGCTGGTGGCCGTGTTGACCCAGCGGCTGGACCTGCCGGGCTTGCTGGC
>Ga0209181_10007596_pt1 | contig 14812 bp, 2 predicted proteins | sample MAT05_FD_187208 | JGI IMG/M metagenome (GOLD analysis project Ga0209181, IMG submission 187208) | Freshwater microbial communities from Lake Fryxell liftoff mats and glacier meltwater in Antarctica - MAT-05 (SPAdes) (version 2) | ecosystem: Environmental > Aquatic > Freshwater > Ice > Liftoff... | reverse complement strand
ATTCTGGTCGTCGTCGTTTGGGTCTGGGAGATCCTCGTTGGGCGTTTTCATTTGTTTTCTTTCGACTCATGGGACCACCGACATGAAGTCGGTGGGGGTTTTTTTTGATTGTGCTTTTGTGGATTGTAGCTGATCAGTCAGTGAACCACCGACGTTAAGTCGGTGGTGAGACGACGTTAATTCGACGTTGAGTCGACGTTAAGTCGGTGGTGAGTCGGTGGTGAGTCGGTGGTGAGTCGGTGGTGAGTCGGTGGTGTTAGCTCCAGCAGACCCCACCGACTTCATGTCGGTGGTGAACCGACTGGTCAGCTACAATCCGACGAATCCGGCCCCGCATCCCCACCGACTTCAAGTCGGTGGCTGGCTGACTCCCCGCCAACCATCCGTCGCCTAACCGCATCCATATCATAAGGCCCTATCGTTCCGACATAAAAACTATCCATCCACAATCGAATCATCCCGTGGCAATACGAAATATTGTTCATGTACGCCAGCGCAATGTCCTGTGGACTCGTCTCGTAATCAAATTTCAGCGTAAAGTGAACGTGCTCGGTGAGCAGGCCGATTCGAGAAATGGAGTGCCCCTTCTTGGCCGCGGTCGCCAAGATCGCTCTTTGGGTTTTCTCGATGAAGCTCGGTGCCGCTAACGGATAACGCTCGGCATGGACAAGTGCGACATGCATCGCCAACACATATTGACTGTGACTACTGAAAATGGGCGCGTTCAGATCGACTCGAGGATCGGACCATTGGTAGTTCATCAGGGTCGCAATTTGCGAAGTGGTGTACTTCTCGCGATGATGAAAAAGCTGCTTTGCAACATAATCCTCAACGGTGTCGGCGTTCGCATTCCCAATCGAAGTCAGTCGGAAATTGCGTCTCCAGTTAGACTGCGTTTCTCGCAGGATAGCTACGACTCGACCTTTGACAGCTCGAACGATGCTGGATGGCTTGACGTGTGTCTTGGTCGATAGCAACAGAAATAAGCAACGTTTTTCGTTTTGGTAGGTGCCTAAAATTCGGATGCCATCGGGCTCCGTAAGGGCTGTTAGCTGGCTGAGCCAGGTGTCGCCTGAGGGAAGGATTTTGTCGGGGAACAAGGCCAGCGACCAACGCAACTGATAGGCTGGCTTGCAGACTTCGATGGTATAGATGGGTTGCATGGGAATTCGGACGGCGAGGGACTCGTGAAACCACCGACTGAAAGTCGGTGGGGAAATCGGTGTGGGAGGGCATGCGTTTTGTAGCTTACCAGTCGTGCTACCACCGACTTGAAGTCGGAGGGGTTTGGGCTAAGCTAATATAATATAACGAGGGGGTCGCCCGCTTTCTTGTATTCCAATGTTTGTCCATTGTCGGTTTCCCAAAAAATCTTCACGATGTCTTGGTCGTACCTTAGATGTGCTATTAAAAAAACCAAAAAACGCCACCGACTTCATGTCGGTGGTTCACCGACTGGTTAGCTATACAGTCCGACGAATCCGATCCCGCATCCCCACCGACTTCATGTCGGTGGCTGGCTGAGTTGTTGGCTGCTCCACGACGACGCAATCTTCTAACCCCCATTCCAATCCCGCCGATGCACACGATCGACAACAACGAAGACGGTTCTGGTACCGCCGCTATTGAAAAGCTACTCGAGGCATTGAGATTGATCATTCCATTGGGCGGTCCCGCAATCAAACTGGCTTCCTGGTTTCCGTTTATGAATCCGCTCGCATCGCTGATGTTGGGGTCGAAAAGCGATACTTGAAAGGGACCACTTGTTAGCCCAGTGGTATCTATTAAAATCCGGGAAAGCACCACACTACCGTTTGCCTGCCGTAGAAAATCCGCTTCGCCAACCGCTGCAATCCCACCCGTTCCGAACTCTAAGTCAACGCCTCCGGTCCAACCACTCCGAAGATTGTCGAAAGTGAAACGGCTGTAATTACTTGGCACCCCCAGTTTCAGTTCCGACGATGTATTCAAGGAATCAAGTGACACCGTGAACGAATTGACGTAGTCCAACGCATTCGTACTCGTGAAAATGGCGTCTAAATTGAAAGCAACTTGATTGGCTGCAATTTGCGTAGGACCACTTAAACTTATTGTCAATGTGAAATCGGCATGTGTCTCTGCCGTCGTATGTACCCAAAGCAACATCGCAAATACAAGATAGGGCAGTTTTCGTAAATATTGTCGTTGGTTTTGCATCTTTATGGCTCTTGAAAGGTTCCAAAACTAATTTCATTATACATCTCGGTTGTCGGTCGACTCCTCGCCTGCAACTCCACCAATAAGGCTGTCTCGAATTCCAGCCCCAAGCGTATTTCTTAAGTACCAATTTGGTTTCCTAACCGCACCAGTTGGGACACCTGCTGCAGCATACAGTGTATCCAACGCGTTATCGTCCATTGTCGTCGTAGCGTTCAATCGCCAAGTCCCCGCTCCAACCCCCACATCTCGCAGTGTTGTCACCCGAGTTTGATACCAAACTGTCGACAGATCGGCCAAATTGCTCGTCCAGTAAATCAAGATCGATTGCAACGCAATCGCATTGTTATCCCAAACACTTGTTCCTGCGATAAAGATGTCTTGATCGCCGGCCCCGTAAAGTGTGTCTTTGCCGTTACCGCCGATCAATAGGTCGCTGCCTCCAAATCCATAGAGTTGATCAATTCCATCCCCCCCCACCAAAATATCATTGCCACCCCCTGCTCGCAAAACGTCGTTCCCGTTCCCCCCGTAAAGAGAGACAGGCACCTGCAACTGCGTATCCACCGTGATCGAATCGTTGCCGTCCATCCCGTACAACACCAAGCGTTGTACCGGAGTCGCAGCCGTTCCGTAGTCAAATACCGTTTCCGCACTTGTACTCGTTAGTTTGATCCCAAACTGAGTATCGCTAATGCGTCTAACCGTGATTGCATCGTTTCCAGTTGTTCCCCCTCCGTGCAGCACACGCTGCCCACCATCCTCCACAATCAAGAGCGGCGTAACGACGGTTGTGACTGTTCGAGATATGAGTATCGCATTGGAAGAGTTTCGGAGTGTAGACACGACGCTAAAACCAGCACCAGCACTCGGTGCTGAAAAGCTTTTGCTCAATGCGACCGTTCCATTGCTAGCCACCGGCGAAACGCTGGTGCTATCTCCCCAATCAATCGTCAAGTTGGAACCCGACGGCAAGTTTCCAAGAACCACACTGAAGACTAGAGGCTGACCGACCGATCCGCTAGGCGGCCCGCTCAAGGTAAGCGTTGGCGGGGCAGCCGGCGGATTGATAATGTTTTCGATGCTGGTAGCCGTGTAAAGGTAATCTAGTCCCACTAAATCAAGCGTGTCCCGGCCTGGCCCACCATTCAACACGTCAGCCAAATCGCTCGAAGTTGATCCGGCGGCGGTAAAAAAATCGTCTGCATAACTACCTTGGACGCTATCAGTCCCAGCTCCGCCGATGAGAGTGTCTCCCACAACCGACGGTAACAACGAGCCTGAGGCCAACGCGCGGAACCGAGAAAGGAATAGTTCGTACCGCCCCCCTTTGCCTGGCAACGATGGTTCACTCGACAAGCTGACTGCCACATAGTACTGTCCATCCGCCGGCAGCAGGATATCTAGCAACGTCGCGTCCTTAGTCCCCTCGAAATCATCATCGTTCTCAGCTAGAAGTGCGCCGTCCGATTTGAGAATCGTCAACGCGCCATCGAATGCCTCTCCGCGTAATGGCAAGAGACTATTGGCCAATAACTCGACATTGACACGCTCCCCAGCTCGGCCGGTAAATTGATAGTAGTCTGTTTCGGTGCTATTCGGGGCCGCGGTCGCTTTGAGTTCGCCGACCACAGCCATCGCCGCAACATCAAATACCTTTCCAGAATTGGTAAAACCAGTCGCAGGAAGCAAATTCGGCACTGAGAGCTGCGCCAATGATCCTAATTCCTCGGCAGTCGCACGAGTCCCGTGGCTGCCTAATGCCGCTTTCGATTCCAGACGAGTCTGGCCGATCTCATTGAACGCCAATTTAATCGCTTCTCGCTCTCCGAAGAACAAATCTCGGGTGGCATCCTCGATTGTCGAACCAACTGATGCTGGACTTGAAATAAGATGCCACGGTGTCTCCGACGCATTCTTTGGACCAGTGTAGGGTGGATAGATACGATCGGTATTCGTATCCGCAAAAACCCCGGTCCCGATTGGACCAAATGCGTCCGCATGTCGCACTCCTGCCGTGTGTGCAAGTTCATGCGAAGCGATCGTAGTTGTTAAGGCTACCACCACGTCCGAGTACGCTTGTTGCGTATAGCCCGGTCCCAACAAGTCCGCGATCGTCGATTTGAGTGAGTTGATGTTCACCTCGCTAATGATGCGTCTGTTGGTGTTTCGGAAGTCGACTTCGCCCGCGTCCCCGCTAACACCACCCCCACGGCCTTGGCTAAATGTAAGGCGGACAAAGGAACGCCCCATATCCTCTGTCCAAGTCTTGGCTGTCGATTCACTCTGCGTAAATCGCCAATCAAAGCCGGAATAGTCGACTTCCATTCGCTGCTGGATCGCATTTCGCTCGGCCAAAGAATAGTTGTAGTCGCCGCGTGTCGAACTAAAGGCAGTATCGAAATCCAATAGAACCACCGACGGCAGTCCTGCCACCAATCGATCGTTGCCCGAACGTCCGTCGAGGGTATCGCTCCCTGCCGCCCCATAGAGCGAGTTTTCCAAAGCATTGCCATAGATCGTGTCGTTGAAACTAGTGCCAACCACGTTTTCAATAGAGTCCGCACTTGTCAATGTCAGAGTCAATTGGCCAGTTTGACTTTGGGCAGTCGTCAAACCCAGGTCGATTACAAGCGGTGAATCAAAGCCCGTAAAGTCCAGCGTATCTCGGCCTGTCGCGCCGACGCTCTCGGTAATCCGATCGGCACCGAGCCCCCGCCCCTTGTAGACATAGATGTCGCTTCCGCTACCGCCATCGACAACGTCGTCGCCCGCAAGCAACTCGAACCGATTATCGAGCGCATTTCCGACGATCGAATCGCCGCCTACGGTTCCTGTGACATCTTCGATCTCCCCCACAGTTGCATCACTGGAACTCTTTCGAACGGTTAGAGTGAGCAAGTTGCCTGCGAGCGATTGACCCGACGCAACATTCATGTCAAAAGAACCAAGCCCAGTTGGTAGTCCTGAGAAGTCCAGAAGATCGGTTCCCGCGGAACTATCTTCATAGATGATATCGCTTCCAAGCCCAGTCCCTGCCACCGTTTCAAATCGATATTGATCATCTCCCTGACCACCGTCCAAGGAGTCGTTCCCTGTTCCTCCGATGAGCGTATCATCGCCAGCCAAGCCGATGAGGGTGTCGTTGCCTCCTCGACCCTCGATCCGGTTCTGTTGACTCGTACCCACGAGGGTGTCATCACCGTCTGTTCCGACGATGCCCTCGAACGAGCCGAAAAAGAGAACCGCAAGCTGGCCTGCTATAACATTCTGCGGCGTTTCCGAACTTCGCAAATCCAGAGTAGCGCCTATCGCAAACGCGGACAGGTCAATCGTGTCTGTTCCTCGTGATTGTGATTCGAAATTAGCGGGGTCGATAAACTGCAATTCACGCAGTTTCAGTTGCAGCCCAAGAGTTGAAGCAGTTGACAAGATTTTGTATTTGTCATCGCCATCGTCGCCATAAAGGTCGGCATTTCGCCCAGAGGCCTCAATAAGATCGTCGCCGTCGCCACCTGACAAAATTGCGTTGGTACCCCCAACAAACATCAAATGATCATTGCCCGATTCGCCCAGTGCAATCGGATTCGTGCCTCCAAACACGGTAATCGCGTCGCCGTCCGAACCGCCACCTGCCAAAATATTCGTACCACCATTTAGTTGGATAGTATCGAAACCATCTTCTGCTGCCACGATCAAATCTTGGCCAGCGTTTACCGATATCGTATCCTGCCCGGAACCAGTTCGAGCATAGCTTTGCGCACCACCGTTGAACGTCACTGAGTCATCACCTTGTTCGGAGAACACGCCGAGTCGAATCCCGCTGAAGACAGTGATCGAGTCATCGCCATCGTCACCGAAAACATAGTTGTCGACGCCGGTCGAACGGATTTCAATGATGTCATTACCACTTCCCCCTACCGCAAAACTGTTACTGCCTGCGATCAATTGAACGAAGTCGTTGCCATCACCACCCAAAGCATAAAGCCGTTGATTGCCTTCCAGAATCAAAGTGTCGTTGCCATCCCCCCCGAGCAACGCTGCCGACGATGGGTTGCGATTGGCTGTCGGAGAGCTCACGGAAGTCGGTAAAACGACCCAAGATGGGAGTCCATCTAGGGGGTTCGGCTGTCCGTTAATCGTCCGTGATTGTTCGTCGAGCAACGGCCTTATTTCAAGTGTATCGTTCCCGCCCTGTCCATCGATAACGACATCGATTTGTCCTGGTAGCGAGGATGTGCCTGTGCCACCATACAACTGAATCGTTTCATCACCGGCACCGCCACTGAAATACCCTTTTGCCTCACCAAAGATTTTTTGAAGGTCATTACCCGCGTCGCTGCGCACGCTGAGTGAAAGGCCCCCAGTAAGAATTGAGATATCCGCGCCGTCTCCACCATCCAAATCAATGTTGTTTCCACCTGTTACCAAGAATGCGTCATTGTCTTCCCCGCCGATGATTCGGATATTCGAACCGCCGTTTACCTGAGCTCGGTCCATTCCGGCAGCTAAATACAACAAAATATTAGTCCCCGAATGAACGGTAACCGAATCGTCTCCAGCATCGGTTAGTCCAACCAACGTATTCACATTAAAAATCGCAATCGTATCCGCGCCGTCACGTGTGTCGATTCCAATTCGATTTCCTCCAACTATGGTTATCGCATCATTGACTCTGGTTCCAAATATTCCGACATCATTGCTATTTCCAGCGACACTCGCCGTGAGTCCTAGCTGGTTGGCGATAGCGCTTCCAAACACACCGCCTTCCACGCGAACTCGGTTCGAAGCCATCAAGTCTACGACATCTCCGTAACCACCATAGATAGATACGTCCTGAGAGTTGACCACGCTCACATTGGAGGTGCCGAGAACGCTGCCGAAGACAGTGATGTTCGTGCTGCTCGTTAAGTTCGCTTGCAAAATGGTCGATGAGACTTGGGAAGGCGGCGCGACGCCAAACACTCCGCTGGCGATCGTTCCATTGGCAACAGTATTAAACGCCACGCTATCTCCAACATACGTGACGCCACCAATCGTGTTGACCGCCGTTCCGCCAAAGATATCGACGTCGTTACTATTGTTTACCAAGATAATGGCATTGCGTGTCGTACCCCCAAATATCCCGACGTCGTTGCTATTGGTTGCAACGTTGATCGAGAGGCGAGTTGGGACAATACCTGTTCCAAACGTTTCAGCGAAGATATTGCCGCGGGTAACGCGTTCCAATAGCACTTGGCTGCTGGCTTGAGCAAAGATTCCAACGTCTTGGCTATTCGTTGCTTGAATGATCCCGCCCTGTACGACACTTCCAAAGATACTGACGTCGTTTGAGTTGGTAACGGTCGCATTCAATGCACGCGAATTTAACAAACTTGATCCAAAGATGCCTACATCGTTCGAATTCGTGACCAACACACTCAGAGAGCTGACGGTACTAACTGCGCCAAAGCCATCGGTCTCGATCGTAGCTCGGGTTACGCCTTGGCCGGTCGTATTTGGATCGGATGGCCCCAGTCGAACAATTCCGTTGACCACCCCAAAGATTCCGACATCTTGGCTATTCACCACCTGCAGATTGACATTCTGTGAAACGCTTCCGAAGATCGAGACGTCATTCGAATTGGCGACGGTCGCTAAAAGCGGTGCCGAGGTCGCCGCCGCCGAACCAAAAATCCCCACATCCGTTGAGTTGGTTACCGTCAAGCTAAGAGTCGGTGAAGTCTGCACCGACCCAAACGCCGAAACATGCAGTCGAATGCCTGTCGTTCGTGTGCCGGTTAAAGCACCGACCGAAATACTCCCTTCGCTAACTCCAAAGATGTCGACGTCGTTGCTGTTGGTTACTGTGAGCTGACTGCGAACACCGCCAAAAATCGAGACATCATTCGAGTTGGTTACGGTGCTCAATAACGATGACTGCAGCGTGGAGCTACCGAAAATGCCTATGTCGGTTGAATTCGTCACGTTCGCGGAAAGTGCATTGGTCGTCGCGACGCCACCAAATAATCCGCCTTGAACATTGCCTCTCAGCACTCCTGAAAGGGACACGGTATCACCACCTCCGCCAAAGATACCAACATCATTGCTATTGGTGACCGAGATCATGCTGCCTCGAATGGCGCTGCCGAAGATCGATACATCGCTGGAATTGCTGATCGAGGCATTCAAGCTGGAGGGACTGCTGACCGAACCAAACTCGCGTATCAAGCCGGTCGCATTTCCTCCCTCGGTCGAGATCTTTCCTTTGATGTTTGAGGCTGTCACGGTATTGACGCCAGCACCACCTGTGATCGCAACCGTCGCCTTGGTTCCAGTGCTTGGCCCTGTCAGATTCCAAGTGTCGTCCCCATTTCCGCCATCGAGAACCGTGGATTGTGCGTTCGAAAGTGTACCGGCAAAGCTATCGTTTCCGCCGCCGCCTAAAAAAACGCCGGATGCGTTCGAGAGTACCAGCAAATCATTGTCAGCGCCACCGTCGAGCGAGATATCAATACCCGTCGCACTCAACAAGTCATTGCCAGCTCCGCCGTTCAACTTCACACCGGCAGTGCTTGCGCTCAACGTATCTCCGAACGGACTACCCACCAAGGATTGGAAAGTTCCGTTGAGCGTCAACGTGCTTCCGTGAAAGGAATCACCTACTTGGCTAGCGGGGAACACACCTTGAGCAACATTTCCGGTTTGGCTGAAGTCGAGCGTGACGCCCGTCGGTGCTGCCGTCAAGTCAACCGTATCCTCGCCGCCACCGATGTCATTGAGCACCACTGTGCTGAAGTGAACTTCGTAATAGTCGTTGTTCACTCCGCCGGTCATCGTGTCATTGCCGCCACCGACAAATCGATTGTTGCCATTGCCTCCGACGAGAATATTCGTACCAGTTCCTGCAACTAAAACGTCGTCGCCAATGCCCCCTGTGAGCAAATCGTTGTCCGCTCCCCCATCGAGATAAACGGGGCCGGTCGCCGAGGATGCATTGATCGTATCGTTGTCATCGCCACCGAAGACGACGACTTTCTTGGCCAATCCGGCAGCGATGTTGATAACATCGTTGCCTCCCAATCCGAGATAAACGATCTGGTCGACTGAGCCAGACAATGCTTCATCGGCAGCATCGATTGTCTCTGTATTCGTGCCACTGGTATCCGCGTAAATGTACGAACTGACGATCGTATTGGTCGTGTCGTCGGTCACGCGCACCGCTAGGTTGGTGGCTGCAGAGAGATTCACGGTAAATTGACTTGTTCCTGTTACGAACGCGCTGCCGTTGAGGCTCCAAGCATAAGTCAAACCCGGTCGATCATCGAGTCCTGGATCGCTGCCGAGTGCGTTGAAGGTGACCGAGGTTCCAGCCACCGCGAGAACTTCAAGTCGAACACTCGGAGCGGCATTCGCTACGACGATAGCACGGTCGAGTTGTACGGAGTTTCCTTGCGAATCGGTCACGATCACTCGCGCGGTATAAGTGTCGTCATCGGTTGGCGTGAATTTCATTTCGGACGGCTTGTTGGAGATTCCGTCGACGTCGACGAACGCCCCGTTTCCACGCTTGAGCTGCCAACGATAACCGAGTCCAATCGGCTCTCCCAAGTCTGTAGCGGAAGCTCGAACCGTGATCTCGAGGCCTTCGACGAGTGCAACGTTCGATGCAGGCGAGACTACTACAAGAGAATCGATTACGGGCGCTAGGCCGATGACATTGATTTGGGCAAAGGCTGCGTTAGCAACTCGGCCATCGCTGAATACGACACTCAACGAGACTAAAAATAATCCACCTTGTGGCGGAACAAAAGCAAAACTCGCGATGGTTGAAGCGCTTGCCGACTGGCTTTGGACCACTCGTCCATTGATGTTCTGTGCCGACCACTCGTAGCTCGAGACTGTTACGCCGCTTGGCAGTGTTCCAAGAGTAGACGTAAAGGATGAGGCAGTTGCCTCCGTGTATGGTCCAGAGGGTCCGTTGACGCTGAGAGCCACTCCGATATCGGTCACATAAAAGACCCGCTGACCCGTTCCGCGTCCAATACCTGTGGCCGCCGAGTAATCATCGTCGGTCGCAATCGCTTTGATCGTATAGACGCCGCCTCGCGTTGGCGTAAAACCGAAGTTCGTGGTCGGATTGCCCACGGTACCTGCTCCCGTTAGCAGTTGACCGTTGCGTTCGATGCTCCAGGCGATGGTATGTGTATCTGCGGTGCCCGGATCCGTGATCGATGCCGCAACATTGATCGGAGTTCCAATCGAGGCGGTAGTACTTGGTGAATTGACGGCGACGATGGGACTTGCATTGGTGATCAATACATCGAATGGGGTTGCACTCAAGATTCCGCCACCTGCTAAGTCTTGCAGGACCAATGCGATGCGATAGACTCCGTCATCATTAGGAATGAATTCGACGACTCCGCGCGACGGGAGCGTGAACGGATAAGGAGCGGCTGGACCAATCACTGGGGTTTTAGTCACGGTCCAAGTGAACCCAAACTGTTCGGCACGGATCAACTCCGATTCGGGAACCCGCGCCCGGACGGTTTGTCCCTCGCTTCCCGAGGCTGGTGCAAGGATGGTTACGGTAGATGGAAGTCCCGATACCTCGATCTGCCGAGTCAAGGTGCGGAATCCGGTGGCACCGCCGTCGTTGTCATCGACCGTTAGTCGAGCAAAATAGATTCCGCCAGCGGCTGGAGTAAAGGAAGCGATAGCAGCCGCCGGATTCGACGAGGGAGCAGTAGAGAAGACAACAGGTCCGGTCGATGATCCCGTGCGAACTTCCCAAGCGAAGCTCAGTATATCGAGTTGGCCGGGATCGCTACTGTTGCTCTTGAGCGTCAGCAATTGTCCTAGCCTAGGACTGGTTGGGCTATAGTCAAACTGTGGGGATGGAGCCACATTGAAGACAGCGATCGAATGCGGACCCAGCACAACGGTCTGCTGATCGCCTAAGGCATTCGTTAAAGTCAATTGCAACGTGACAATGTATGTCCCTTCGTCATCGGGTGCGAACTGAATCCCGGCTTCGGTGCCGGAGGCGTAAAGCAGACCATTTTGGACGACGTTCCATTGGTAGCCGGTGATTGCGTAGCCATTAACGCTGCTTGCTACCGCAAACGCCTTAAGGCTGATAGGCGTTCCCTCGGGGGATCGGGAGGGAAGACCGCGAATGATCGCTGCCGTTGGGAAAACGCCCGCGGCGAGTTCGGACGTTTGCAGCAGATCGCCACCTTCGCTTTTGGCTCCAGTAATGGTCGCTGTCAGATGCTTGGCCGGTTGCAAATCACCGAGGCCAGAGATTTCAAAGTCGGCCGCGCCATCGCGATCGGTAACGACCGCGCTCGAGCCGACATACAGTTCCGCTTGACCGGGCAAGGTGGCTGAAAAGAACTCGAGAGTGAAGGTAGTATTCGGGGTTGCGTCGGTGATCGTACCCAGAACGAAGCCATCGACGCGAGCTTGGGTAAGCGTGATGATTCCAGGTGGATTCATAACGCTAATCGATGGCCCCAAATTGTCATGAATCCGATTCCGTCTTAACACTACATCGCCAGCGACTACCCGGACCCCAGCGTTAGAAGTCTGAGAACCGGCGGTCCCAGATCGGACGATAGTATTGTCGCTGATGGTCGTTCTAGTTCCTCCCTCGACTTCGATACCATAGATCGTGTTAGGAATACCCGGGTTGGTGCCACCGGTAGAAGTGGTCCCGATCCAGTTACCCGAAATAAAAGTATTGGAGGTCGTACTGGTGACATGCAAACCGATCGAGTTGCCACTGATGATATTGGCTGCAAAAGGGGTGACATTGCCAATTGTTGTGTCAGCCGCTTCGGCGACAACGATACCCCAATAGTTAGGAATCGCAGCCGTTCCGGTAGCATTGACACCAATTCTGTTGTTCAGGAGTTGTGTGTTGATGCTGCCAACGCCACCAATGAGTATGCCCGTTTGGTTTCCACCAATTAGATTTCCGAATTGTTGGTAAGTCACATTAAAAATTGCCCCCCCGACGATCGTGTCGGGGGAATTGAGGATGGCAATTCCATAAGCACCGTCCGCCGGATTGGACATGGCGGTTTGACCATCGGGTCCGATGCCCACGTAGTTGTTATGAATCGTGGTCCCAGTTGAGCCGTTGCCCACCACGACTCCTTGACTTGTGTATCCGACGATAACATTTCGATCGCTCGGAGAAGTACCGCCGACAAAGTTGAAATCGGAGTCGAGCACGCTGATGCCGTTGCCCAAATGTCCCAATGTGGCTGTACCTGCCGCGTTCAAGCCGAGCCAATTAGCGACGACGCGGGTGAAATCAGAACCAGCTTGAATCTCGATGCCAGTCGTTGTTCCTACCGTTGGTCCGACAATAAGATTCCCACTGATGTAATTGGACGTGGATTGGTTGCGAAGCAAAATTCCTGAACCGGAATTGGCGAGCGAAATCGTACCAGTCACATCCGTTCCGATATAGTTGCCCAACATATTATTCTGATTGCCTGAATCGAAACTGATTCCGTTTGCTGCGTTACCGCTGATGATGTTGCGCGAGCCAGCAACTGTCCCGCCGATGCGAGTGCGCGAAGAGCCCCCCTCTGCATGAATACCGCTGTTTCCATTGGCTAAGATAGCTGAACCCGTGCGATCGAGCCCAATGAAATTCCCCTCGATGATATTGTCTGACGATCGGATTTCGATGCCATGGGTATTGTTGCCGCTGATGATGTTGCGGGCGACTGCGGTGGTGCCACCGATGGTGTTGGTTCCGGCACCGTCGAGGAACTTGATCCCTACTACGTTTCCTAATGGGGCAGTACCATCGACATCGGTTCCGATGAGGTTCCCTGCGACGGTGTTGCCAAACGCACCGTCGTCAAATTCAATTCCCGATTCATTATTTCCGCTGATTAGATTTCCAGCACCGGCGGCTGTTCCTCCGATGACATTGCCAGAACCGGGGGTAAAGTTATTGACGATGCGAATGCCCACTGTGCCATTGTTGCGGCGAAGACGGCCAGTTGGATCGGAGCCGATATAATTTCCACGCACAAAATTCAAGCTTGCCCCATCAATGAAGACTCCTTCGCTCGCGTTGCCTGAGATAACATTTCGATCGGAAGCTGTCGTGCCACCGATTGTCACATTGTTGGCGGTCCCTCGCAGCCCGATGCCTAACGGGTTTCGGCGACTAGGAACAGCACCGTTTGGTCTCAAGCCGACGTAGTTTCCGGCGATGACCACATCGTCGGCATAGATGTCGACACCTACGGTCCAGCCGGTAATCGACAGTCCGCGAATTTGGCTAGCTGTTGCCGAATTGAGTATGGTCAATCCATCCAATCCGCCGGAGCTGTACAGTTCAATGATGGGTTTGTCGATGAACTCTCGTTGCGTCGACGCGTCGATGATCACTTGGTCCGTGATCGCAGGAAGTGCATTGGTACCACCATCAATCAAATAGGTACCTCCAACAGCTTGCGCAGCCGGAATTGCGAATGCGATCAACTCTTTGCCAGGATTCAAGTTGGTAGCGGAGATTGCGTCGCTGATGGAACCGGGTCCAGTTGGTGACGTAGTTGTCACTATGACGCCGCTACCCAAATAAGTCAGCACAACGTCGTTGCCGCTACCACCCACATAGCTGATCTGGACGAGTTGATTGCCGTTTAGCGCAAAGACTTGACGCTCTGGCAATCCGGTGAAAGTTCCAAGAACGGCATCGTTGCCATCGTTGTCGATGATCCGAAACTGCTGGCCGATCGCGGGCGCGTAGCTCGATGACAAGACTGAATTGAGCGTGCCACCTAAGGTAACTGTTCCATTCACGATCAATTGATCGTAGCCTGTGCAAACGACTGGGCCATCGATCTCGCTTTGGAGGGTGCCCGCAGAGGCTTGGTTGTAGTTGCCGTTGACAGTCAAACAGCCCGGCGAGTTGCCGGGGGCCACGATGCCACCAATGTTGTTAACGTTAGATGGAATCGCACCGTTGCCTCGAAGTGTCCCGCCATTGAGGGTGAATGTATTTTGACTGGTAGCAAGTCCATTGACGGTTGTAACGCCAGCAGTTTGAGTGAATCGCGTAGCCGCAATATCGAGGTAGTTGTTGCGAATCTCTGTCGCAGTCAATGCTCGATTGTAGATACGAGTTTCGTCTATGAGCCCATGGAAGAAGTAGTTGAGCACATTATTTTCAATATCGGCACCGATCAAATGCGGCCGAGTATCATAAACAATGGAGCGGGTCGTGGTCAAGGTCGAACGTTGCACCCCGTCTAGGTACAGGGTGATGGCATTGCTTGGATCATCAAAGGTCATGGCCACGTGATGCCAAACGCCAACATCTGGAACAAAGGCTATCGTGGAGTTGGCGAACGTGCCGTCACTAATCCCGTAGCTTAAAACATTGTTGTTATACCAAATACCATATGAATCCTGCGTTGCTATTCCGAGTGGCTTGCCGAACAAATGAACCAGACCGACGGGTAAGGAATTGAAGCGAAACCAGCCTTCGACCGTCAGGTTCGCAGGGCGAAAGGAGAGACTATCCGGAATCGAAACGTAATCATTGACACCATCCAACGAGAACGCTTGCCCAGATATTCCGGTAGCAAAGGTAGCACCGTTG
>Ga0209181_10007592_pt1 | contig 14815 bp, 13 predicted proteins | sample MAT05_FD_187208 | JGI IMG/M metagenome (GOLD analysis project Ga0209181, IMG submission 187208) | Freshwater microbial communities from Lake Fryxell liftoff mats and glacier meltwater in Antarctica - MAT-05 (SPAdes) (version 2) | ecosystem: Environmental > Aquatic > Freshwater > Ice > Liftoff... | reverse complement strand
TTTTTGTGGTGCGCGCAATCCGACTTCGTGGCTGCGCGGCATACAGTTCACTTTCTGTAATAATTGCCAATTGTTCATCTTGCAACATGAAACCATTCTGCAGCGCTCCTACGGTAAGCATGAAGTGATCGTTACCGGCGAGAAATTGCGCATAGTTCTCACACAATGCAGGCACCAGGCCGTATTCGCGCAAATACTCGGCCATTATTTCGCGCCGTCCCAAACTGTCGGCGAGCAACAACACCCGGCCCGTATAATCTTGCAGAAAGTTATGGAGTGCATGTGTCGGAATGTTGGCGCGCCGATTTACCGCGATGTCGGGCAATTTTTTGGTAGCGCAAGAAGTAAGGGTTTTATGTGTCTTTTCTTCTTGAAAGAGGGTAGGGGGAGTGTCGTCTACGCATTCTTTCTGCTCGGAATTGTCAGTTTGGAAGGAATAGGGGATATTTGCGATGAGATCGATACGTTTGAAATTTTTTGCAGCAATAAAGAAGCTTTCTGCGTTCAGAAACAATTCGTGCGGTTCCAATAAAGGACGTTGCGGGTCACCGCGAAGCAGGTTATAGCGGGACTGCGCATCCTTTGCAAAAGTGGCAATGGCAGCATCCACATTGTGATGCATGCATAGCGTGGCATGCGTAGGCAAATAATCAAATAACGTGGCAGTCCGTTCGAAAAATAATGGAAGGTAATATTCGATGCCTGCGGGCGCGATGCCACGGCTCACGCCTTTGTAAATACTTGCTTTGGATGGATCACCCTCGAAACGATCACGGAAATTTTGACGAAAACGCGCCTGCCCAGCCTCATCAAGTGGAAATTCGCGCGCCGGTAACAGGCGAATTTCCCGCACCGGATAAATGGTGCGCTGGGTATCCACATCGAAGGTCGCGATAGTATCAATTTCGTCATCGAACAGGTCGATGCGGTAAGGCACACTGCTACCCATCGGAAATAGGTCAATCAAACCACCACGTACGCAATATTCGCCCGGTGTCAGCACCTGTTGAACATGGGTATAACCGGCCAATGTCATTTGTTCACGCAACTTGGCAATGTCCAGTTTCTCGCCGCACTTAAGAAAGAAGGTGAACGCAGCCAGATATTCCACTGGTGACAACGGGTATAGCGCAGTGGTTATCGGGACGACGATCACATCACATGACTGGCTGCGAATATGATGCAGCGTAGCAAGTCGTTCGGAGATGAGGTCCTGATGCGGTGAGAAGTGATCGTAAGGCAGCGTTTCCCAATCCGGCAGCAGATGTACACGCAGCTCCGGGGAAAAAAAAGGAATTTCTTCCACCAGCCGTTGCGCTTCCAGCGCGCTGGCGGCAATTACTACCAGCGGCACATGTAGTCCGGCGTATTGCGCCAGAGCCAAGGCATCAGACGAGCCATACAGATGGGTATAACGTGGACGGGGGTGTGAGGAAGAAAACAGCATGGAAAAATTAGGTACAGCTAAGTTTCAGGGTGCGACATTATATAAGGGAAGTTTCGTAGTTGGCATGGATTGAAAAATTCTTATATTTTTTTGCGAGGATAGTAACTTGAATTTTTATTCGTATAAAAAATCACGTAGCAGGTATTCTTTGGTCAACCGTGCATACGGAAGGATGCACTTTGAGCCTGTATCCAAGGCAATTTTTTTATTGTTAATCTGATCTATGCTGAACACTTTGGAAGTCTGTGGCATGACGCAGACTTCATTACTGAAGTAGAGCGGTAATTATCCTTCTTCAATGGCAAACAACCTTCGGTGCTCTTTGATGGCGTAGCGATCAGTCATACCGGCGATGTAATCGCACACGGTGCGTGCACGGTCGGCTTGCGCATGTTGCTGAAACTGCGGGGGCAGTAGACGGTTATCCTCCATGAATACTTGAAATAGGTCGCTGATGATGCGACGCGCCTTTGCACTCATGCGCATGACGCGGTAATGACGGTATAAATGCGTACGCAGGAAGGCTTTGAGTTCCCGCTGCTGTTCATAAATCTCGGCACTGAACGCTGCCAGCGGCGGCGCAGCGCGAACCTCGGCGATGTCATGCACAGCATAAGTCCGAATGTTTTTTTCAGTTTCATGGATTAAATCTGTTGCAAGTGTATTGATCATGCGCCGTATCGTTTCGTGAATCAGGCGACGCTCGGCTAGGCCGGGGTAGGCTAGTCGTACAGCATCGAGATGACCGACAAACAAGCGCACCGAGGTAAACTGCTCCAGCGTAATTAATCCGGAGCGGAGCCCGTCATCCACATCATGGTTGTTGTAGGCGATCTCATCGGCCAAATTGGCGATCTGCGCTTCCAGCGAAGGACGCTGCTGCTTAAGGAAACGCTCGCCCACTGCACCCAGCTTGGCGGCATTTACCGGCGAGCAATGTTTGAGAATACCCTCGCGTGTTTCGAAGCACAGATTGAGTCCATCAAAAGCGGCATAATGATCTTCGAGTACGTCCACGACGCGTAGAGATTGCAGGTTGTGTTCGAAGCCACCGTAATCCTTCATGCAGGTATTGAGCGCATCCTGCCCGGCGTGGCCGAATGGCGTGTGACCGAGATCGTGAGCGAGCGATATAGCCTCCACCAGATCTTCATTCAATTTCAGATAGCGCGCGATGGAACGAGCGATTTGTGCTACTTCAATGCTGTGAGTTAACCGGGTACGAAACAGGTCGCCTTCATGGTTAACAAATACCTGAGTCTTATATTCCAGGCGGCGGAAGGCAGTGGAATGAATGATGCGATCACGGTCCCGTTGAAATTCGCTGCGTCCAAAAGGCGCTTCCTCACGCTCCATCCTGCCGCGTGTGTTGCCCTCTGTTACCGCATAAGGTGCAAGTTCAGTCATGCGCGCAGTTCGCCACCAAGGTTTGCCGCAACAATTCTGGCTGCACGCCCCCACTTATTACCGCACAACCAATGCTTTTAAGCAGCACGAAACGGATTTTACCGCCAACCACTTTCTTGTCCATCCCCATCAATTGCAGGTATTTCTCCACTCCCAAAGCAGGCGCAACAACTGGTAGGCTAGCGCGTTCAAACAAGCTATGGATGCGAGCCACATCCTCCTTGCTTAGCCAGCCCATGCGACAGGATAAATCGGCGGCCATAATTGTGCCCGCAGCGACTGCTTCGCCATGCAGCCATGCGCCATAACCCATGCCTGTTTCGATAGCATGACCGAAGGTATGTCCTAGGTTAAGCAGGGCGCGTTCTCCGCTTTCACGCTCGTCTGCAGCGACTACCTCGGCCTTGTTCCGGCAGCTGCGTGTAATAGCATATTGCAGCGCATTCTCATCGCGCGCCAATAATTTTTCCATGTTTTGTTCCAGCCACTCGAAGAAAGATAGATCGCGGATCAGGCCATATTTTATGACTTCCGCAATGCCTGCGCGTAACTCCTGATCCGACAATGTATTCAATGTGGTGATATCGGCAAGCACAACTTGCGGCTGGTAAAACGCACCGATCATATTCTTACCCAACGGGTGGTTGATGCCGGTTTTGCCGCCGACCGATGAATCTACCTGTGCCAGCAGTGTGGTGGGAATCTGGATGAACGGCACACCGCGCAAATAAGTTGCGGCAGCATAGCCAGTCATGTCGCCTATCACACCGCCGCCCAAGGCGATCAATGGTGTACTGCGTTCGCATCGATGCGAAAGCAGTGCATCGTAAATTAAACCCAGAGTTTCTGCGTTTTTGTATTGTTCACCATCCGGTAAGATAATGGGTATCATGTCCACGCCATGAGATTGCAGCATAGCGCGCAATGGTTCCAGATACAGTGGCGCTACTGTGGTGTTGGTGACCACTGCCGCTCTCTTGTGGGGTACATGCGGCAATAGCAATTCTGCACAACCTAGTAAGTTACTGCCTATATAAATAGGATAGCTGCGCTCTGCCAGCCCAACGGTTAATTTTTGCATAAATTTTGAATGTTGCTATTGGACGTTTCATAATAAACGGCGGGCAACACTGTATAACATTTTGAACGAGTGCAAACGCAGACTGAACGCTTTGCTCCGTTATTCCTGCGCAGGCTAAGACCCGATGAGCTTGAGTAAAAACCATTTTTGAATAATGGACCCCCAACAAAATTGCTCAGTCGTCTATACCTTAAAGTAAAGTGGGTAGATTCTCGGTTGGGCTGCACGGAACTAACCTCTATTGTCATGATTTGAAGCAGTCTCAGTTGTTATTACGTAGTCTTCGAAAATCGGTTTAGTTCCTGCTGCAAATGCAGAACCAGACTTTGCGCGCTTTGTTTACCGGTAGATATAACCAAATTAGCCACTTGTGCATATAGCGGATCGCGCTGTTCATATATGTTTTTTAGTCTGGAATGAGGATCGGCTGTCTGTAATAATGGACGATTTCGATCATGGCGAGTTCTCTGCCAGAGGTCATGAATTGTACTTTTTAGGTACACCACTATGCCATTGCAGCACAATGCAACGCGGCTATTCTCATCCAAGACCGAGCCACCCCCCGTCGCTAAAACAATGTTGTCGAGTAGTACCAAGTCTTGTATTACGCTTGCTTCGCGCTGACGAAAACCAGCTTCACCCTCAACATCAAAGATATGCGGGATAGTTACGCCAGTACGCTGCTGAATTTCTTCATCACTGTCTACAAAAATCTTGCCTAACTGCTGGGCGAGTAATTTTCCTACGGTAGTTTTCCCTGCCCCCATCATTCCTACAAGGAAGATGTTGCCGGAAAGGCGTTTGGGCTTTGTGTTATTAATATGATACATGATCGAATTGTAGCTGAAAACCACCGTGCTCATTTTGTTCTGTAACTTAAAAGCCCGGCATAGCCGGGCTTTTAAGTTACTACAACCATCATTTAACGCAGATTCAAGCTATCACTCAGGATTTTTGGTGAAATAAATACCAACAATTCCCTTTTGTTATTTGTGTCAGTTTGGCTTTTAAATAGCCATCCAAGGATCGGTATATCTCCTAACAGCGGCACCTTAGGGGTCGTCCTTAACTCTTCTTGGGTATAGACTCCGCCAATCACAACAGTCCCTCCATTGTCAATCAATACCTGGGTACTGATTTTCTTGGTATTAATGCTGGGCACCCCCCCCGCCGCCGTGTTTGTTATCTCGCCCACGGAATCTTGAGTTACTTTTACTCTCATGTTGATATTATCATCCGGCGTGATCTGAGGGGTCACGGTAAGGCTTAAAATTGCCTGTTTAAACAACACAGTTGCCCCTTGCAGTGGGGTGACTGTTTGGTAGGGTATTTCCACACCTTGTTCAATGACCGCCTCAGTTCCATTTGCAGTTACCACACGAGGGCTAGCAATGGCTTTGGTTATTCCATTCAGCTGGGATGCTTGCAACTCTAGTCCCAACATTCGGGTCGCCGATGCGTTGAAAAGCATCGCTGTCACCACGCCAGTACCAATCAACCCTGGGGTTCCTGGCAAGTTAACTTGCCCACCACCAGCACTGCCGCCCACAGAGCCACGACTTCCGCCCACAGAAAATCCTCCTCCGGGTGGGGGTGGCCCGGTAAAGCTTAACCTCCCACCCAGGGTGCGAGTAAAGGTATCGCTTGCCTCAACAAACCGTGCTTCAATAATTACTTGGCGCACTGCCACGTCGACTTGCTTGATCAGCTTGCGTACTTCCTCCAAACTTGATGACGTATCTTTAACGAAAACAGTATTGGTACGTGCATCCGCCACTGCGCTCCCGCGGTTGGACAGTATGCGCATGCCCAAGGCAGAACCCTGAGAACCCTGAGAACCCTGAGAACCCTGAGAACCCTGAGAACCCTGAGAACCCTGAGAACCCTGAGAACCCTTCAGCAAAGCGACAATTTCAAATCCTTTTGAATAAGCAAGCTTGTAACTTTCCGTGAGGAGGGGCTCAATGTCAATTATTTCTAATTTAAGTTTCTCTTTTTCTGCCAATTCCTTGCGCGTGGAAACCTGGATCACGTTACCATTTTTGTGCTGGCCCAAGTCGCGTGAATCAAGAATAATTTGTAGTGCTTGATCCCACGGTACATCCTTAAGGCGCAAAGTCAGGTTGCCGCTCACGGAATCGCTGATCACCATGTTTAAACCAGTAAAGTCGGCAATAACGTGCAGCGCATCGCGCACTGCAATATTCGGGAAGCTCAATGTCAATTTTTCGCCCGCATAACCTAGCTGTCTATTTTTCAATAGTTTATTCGGGTCATCCGCCACTGCTTTTATTTCCAGGATAAACTTATTATCCGTCTGGTAGGCGACATGCTCCCACAAGCCCTTGGGTTCAATGACCATGCGCACATGGTCACCCTGCATAAATGTATCGATACCCTGTATTGGGGTGCCAAAATCCACTACATCGAGCTTACGTTGTAAGTTGCGCGGTAAACTGGAATTCATGAAGTCTACGATCAGACTTTTACCTTGTTGCTTAACACCTATACCCATGCCAGGGTCTGATAAGTCTACCTGAATGCGTCCTTCACCATTCCCGCCACGACGAAAAACAATATCACGCAGGCTATATTTCTGGGTGCCTGACTTCGCCTCAGCAAATCGTGCATTGGCTGCCGTCGCTGATGCCGCAGGAACTTTGCCCTTTAGGGTAATCAGCAGATTACTGCCTTGTGTATGGGCGTCATAAACCAATATTTGATTGAGGTTAACCACTAAGCGGGTGCGATTTTCCGATTGGACGATATTGGCGCTACGCAATTCACCTACGCTAAATTTCTGCGTCGATTTACCCAGTCCATTTGTTGTATTGGGGAAATCAAATACTATGCGCGCCGGATTGCTGATTGCAAAATTCAAAGGCGGATTGATAAGCGTATTTTTCAAACCCAATTTAAGCACCAGCTTGCCGCCCGGTGCAGCGCTGACGCTGAGCGACTGTATGCTATTTGTTGTGCTAGCGTTTTGTGTATTGGCATTGTTTTGTGCATGGGCAGTTAACGCACAAACCGCAAATGCTGCGACAACAAGCAAAACAAGGTTTTTAATTGCGCTTTTATAATGTCTCATGTTTCATTCCCAATCATTCATTCCATCAATGACAAACTATTTATACGTTCCGCCCAGTCTCCCGCACTATCTTGCACGATTTCTTTGATTTTTACTTCGGTTTCTGTGACTGAAATGATTTGACCAAAATTTGATCCCAGGTAATTGCCTGCTTTAACTTGGTGCAGCTTGCCATCCGACGAGCGTACGATAGCAAGACCAACTTTAGTCTTATAAAGGAAACCGACCATCTTTAAACTTTCTAATGGGGATTCTTCTAGTGCTTCTCGACGTCGTTTCATATCCGGCTGATTGAGGCCGGGTAAATCGCCACTTTTCGCTTCGGGCTTGCGTGGTTTGAATGGATCGGGTAAACCTGTAGAGTTATCATAAACGAATGGCTCATATGGCTTAATTTCAGGGGGTGGATCCACCTTGCCACGCATTCCACTTCCAGTATCTTTGACGAAATTGCGCAAGTCTTGAAACTCCTCTTCAGCACAGGCAGACAGCAATAAAGATGTGAACAGCAGCAAATAAGCGGGTCTCATTTGTGTGCTCCAGCTGTTTTAGAAGATTGCTTTTGAACAGTTAATTCTTCCTCATCTAAATAGCGGTATGTTTTAGCTATCGTGTCCATAGTCAGGTGCCCTCCCGTTGGATTAATGCTAATTTCGCTTAACGATACGATGTGAGGTAATTGGGCAATATCACTAGAAAATTTACCAATGTCATCATAATTGCCCGTTACTTTAATGGTAATTGCCTGCTCAGCAAATACGCCAGTAATAATCTCGGCGCCGGGTCTAAACAATTCAAATTGTAGCCCGCGACCCAGACCAGCTTGATTAATATCAGTCAGCAATGCGTCCATTTCTGATTTGCTTGGTAATTGTTTCAGCAGTGCATCAAACGATTGCCTAACTTCCGTAAGTTTTTTATTGATAACATCCAGGTTGATGGCTATGGCCTTTTTGGTCTTGAAATCTGTTTTTAACGTAGTTTCAATCTGCTTAGCGGTGCTCAGCGTTTCCCAACGATCCTTCCAGTCAAATACAGCACCTAAAAGTAAAACGGTCACGAATATTGCCAAAAATGCGCTGAATTTTACCAACAAAGGCCAGCCGCCCGGGTCTTTGGGGTTAATATTCTTTAGATCTTCTAGCAGTCTCATGATCTTACTTAACCTTTCGTGCCAGCTGGTTTAACCGGAGAAGTGGGGGTTGTTGGTACCTGAGTGGTCAAATTGAAATTCAAAGTAAATTCATTCAAGCGTGGTCCATTCGCATTTGCGGTTGTCGCAGAAATTTGAACCAGTGTCGGCGACTCTAGCCATTGAGAGCTATCAATAGAGCGCATCAGAGTGGATACCCGCGCGTTCGACTGAGTAAAACCGACCAGGCCAACCTTGTTGCCAGTCTGTTTAATTGATTTTAAATACACGCTGTCAGGCAAAATATTCAACATTTGGTCCAGTAGGTGTACCACGTCTGAGCGGGTACTTTGCAGTTTTTCCACTACCGTTTTCCGTTCCATCAGTGCTGCGATCTCCATCTTTAGATGCTTTATTTCAGAGATCTGCTTGTCTAGCAGGACAATTTGATCTGTCAGATATCGGTTACGGCGTTCCTGATATTCAATCTGCGTGTTTATGACAACATGCACAAAACCAACAAGCATTGCTGCCAAAATCAGTGTGATTGCACTGAACGCGTAGAATTGAATCTGCCGCGCTTTGCGCTTCTCAGCACGATGCGGTAATAAATTAATGCGTATCATGAAGGATCAAACCTCCTCATCGCAAGACCACAGGCAATCATTAGCGCTGGTGCATCAATCTGTAATTGGCGCCGATTAATGCGCCCGGATAAGGTCATTTGAGCAAATGGATTCGCCACCAATGTTTTCACCTGTGTACGCGTTGCTACAGCATCATCCAAATTAGACAGTGCTGCGCAGCCGCCAGCTAAAACAATGTAGCTTACTTCGTTGAACTGGGTTGAGGTATAAAAAAGCTGAATGGCACGAAACACTTCGCCCGCCACACTTTCGCGGAACGGTGCCAGCACGTCGCTTTCGTAACTTTCCGGCAATCCGCCATGAAGTTTGCCTGCTTCTGCCTCCTCGGCGGATAAGCCGAACGCATTCTGGATATGTTGGGTCAATTGATCGCCGCCCATTTGTTGGTCGCGCATGTACACCGATTGTCCGTTGCGCATTATGTTTACATTCATTACATTTGCACCTATATCTACCAACGCTACGCATTGATCAGCGGCGCCTCCTGGCAATTGCAAGCGAACCTGATCAAACGCCATTTCAGCGGCGTAATGTTCTACATCCATTACCACCACTTTGAGTCCAGCCACTTGTGCGACGGCAACACGGTCTTCAACGTTAGTATTACGAGAGGCAGCCAACAGTATTTCGATTTCTGCAGTATTGCCAGGTACCGGGCCTAAGACTTGAAAATCCAGGTTAACCTCGTCAATAGCAAATGGTATGTACTGATTTGCTTCTGCCTCCACCTGATACTCCGTATCTTCCTCATTCAATCCACTAGGCAGAAAAATTTTCTTGCTAATCACGGCGGCAGCGGGAAGCGCAAGGCTAATGTTTTTAATGCGTGTCCCCATTCGTTTCCAAGCACGTCGCAGACATTCCGAAACTGCCTCGAGATCATTGACGTTGCCATCGCTTACAGCGTTTTGGGGCAATGGTTCTATTGCGTAATGCTCAATCACATAGCCGTTTTTTTTTGCTAATTCGCTTAGCTCCACAATTTTGATCGAAGACGAGCAAATATCGACCCCGATTAAAGGCGGTCTCTTGGTATACAAGAAATCTAACGGAATATTTAATTTGCCTTTGATCATAATTGATGATTGGAACTTTATGTATTAATTGGATTAAATAATAACAATAATGAATTATTACGAATATAAATAATTTTCATTACGGCCTAAAATTGCATTGCACTTTCAAAAAGTGTTAATAAATCAAGATAGCAATACTTTGTAATTTAAAAATTCACCTTTCTAATCTAATACATGTTTACATTTTACTTTACGACAAGTTGCAGAATTACTTTAGGGTACTGTTATGAGTTACGACGGATCCCGCCAAGCTTAAGTACTTCTTGGTTTCTTGAGAGAGCTACCTGATTTTCAAACTGGTTAAACGTCAAGACAGACCTTGAATTGCCGTAGAACTTTTTGATACGCAAATGCTGTTTGATCTATTTGAAGAACAGCTTAATTTGCCAGTGAAGCTTGTATAGCTATCAGGCGCGCTGGTGGGGTGTGAACAATTTGTGGCAGTAGAATGTATTGTGTTGGCGTTATGGATGCATACTTGCTCGACAGCCATGAAAAGATATTCAACTTACTGAATATTAATATTTAATTAGATTATTTAATAGTGGTGATGGTTGGTTTTGTTATTTTAAATGGATGTAAGACAGGCTGCTAGATGTTTCCTAAAATGATACTATTACAAACTTAACTTTTTACGGGGGTTTGATTATGCATAAAATTAAAAAATTATTATTTTCTGGCATACTTCTTATGCCTATGATGTTGTCGACCCAGAACGCATTTTCTGCCGCCGATAATGTGACGACTGTCGTTACGAAACTCATTAAAACAGATCAGAAAGTTGGCGATGGCAAAGAAGCCTTAGCAGGTAAAACGGTCGACGTGCACTATACAGGCTGGCTTTACAATGCAACCATGCCAAATAACAAAGGTACAAAATTTGATAGTTCCCGCGATCGTGGTGCACATTTTTCTTTTCCATTAGGCGAAGGGCGCGTAATTAAAGGCTGGGATCAAGGAGTTGCTGGTATGAAAGTCGGCGGTCAACGAACGCTCATAATTCCCGCTGACTTGGGTTATGGCGCGCGAGGGGCAGGAAGTGCTATTCCGCCAAACGCAGCATTGATTTTTGATGTTGAATTGTTCGGCGTCCACTAAGATATAAATAGCCTAAATGATTGATTCAATTCAGCATTGCCAAAAAACATGATTAAGGGCAGTATTGTTGCAATCGTGACTCCAATGCACGAGGATGGTAGTCTGGATCTAACTGCATTTCGCGCACTTATTGATTTTCATATTATGCAGGGCACGGATGGCATCGTAGTGGTCGGCACTACAGGTGAATCTCCTACGGTGAATTTAACTGAACATGAGTCGTTGATTCAGGTGGCAGTGGAGCACGGGGCCGGACGCATTCCAGTGATTGCAGGTACAGGCGCGAATTCAACCAAAGAAGCTATCGAATTGGCAGCTTTCTCAAAAAAAGCAGGCGCAGATGCTTCGCTGACAGTGGTGCCGTATTACAACAAGCCAACACAGGAAGGTTTATACCTGCACTTCAAAGCTATCGCCGAGGCTGTGGATATGCCGCATATCCTCTATAACGTGCCGGGACGCACCTGTGTGGACATACATAACGATATTGTGCTGCGCTTGGCACAGATTCCTAATATCGTTGGCATAAAAGATGCGAGCGGTGATATTGAGCGTGGGAGTGATCTATTACAGCGGGCGCCCAAAGATTTTGCGATATACAGTGGTGATGATGCTAGTGCGTTGGCATTGATATTACTGGGCGCACATGGCACGATTTCTGTTACCGCCAACGTGGCGCCCAGATTAATGCATGAGATGTGTTTAGCTGCCTTGAATGGTGAAGTGCTCAAGGCGCGCGAGATCAATTTCCGCTTGCTTGGGCTGCACCGCTACTTATTTATTGAGGCTAACCCTATACCGGTAAAATGGGCTGTTTCGTCTATGGGAAAAATGAATAATGTACTGCGTCTGCCGCTTACTCCACTGTCTGTAGTCTCCCAAGATCTAGTCGAGAATGCGATGCGCCAGGCAGGAGCGATCAATTAGTTTAATTCAGACCAATTACCAGTACAATTTTACTCGCTATGGTGGGAGAAATGACGGAACGCGGATTCCGTTACTACTGCGTACCCGAAATGTCATTGCATTTATTAATTATGCAATGTTCAAATAATTGAATTTACGGTAATAAAAAAATTTCAGGGATGGCATGAGAACACTATATTTAGCCGTATTATTTTTTTCATTATTAATTTTGGCCGGATGCAGTGCCATTGGCATAGAAAACAAGCGTGTTGATTATAAATCTGCCGCAACCAAGATCCCGACACTAGAGGTTCCACCTGACCTGACTACTCCTGTAATTAGAAATCAACATACGATACCGGGCAGTGATGGCGAGATCGTGACAAATTTTTCTGATTTCGTTAAGGGCGGCCAAGTGGCGCAAGTTGGTGTTGCCACTACCGTATTGCCGGAAGTGAAGAGTGTGCATTTAGAACGTAACGGCACTCAGCGTTGGCTAGTAGTGGGGAGCAAAGTAGAGAATGTGTGGCCGCTAGTCAAAGAATTCTGGCAGGAACAAGGTTTTATTATCAAAACCGACAATCCTGCGGCTGGTCTTATCGAAACAGACTGGACGGAGAGGCGCGCCAAAATCCAGCAAAGTGGCTTAAGTAAAATACTTGGCAAGGTATTCGACAAACTTCATTCATCTGGCGTGCAGGATATGTATCGAACCCGCTTGGAGCGTAGCAAGGATGGCAGTAGCTCGGAAATTTATATTAGCCATAGCGGTATGGAAGAAGCGCTGGATGTGGATAAGAACGGCTATAAATGGAGGCCTCGTCCGAATGATCCTGAGCTGGAAGCCAGCATGTTGCAGTTATTGATGATCAAGTTGGGTGGTGGCACGGAAAATCAGGTTCAGGCAGGGCATATACCTAAGTCGCAAGAGGTGACCACCGTGCCGAAGTTACGAGAGATTAACGGCAACAAAATCATTATATTGAACGAGCCATTTGACAAAAGCTGGCGCAAGATAGGACTAGCGTTAGATCAGGCGGGCATCGAGGTGCAGGATAAGGATAGGGTCAGCGGCGTATACTTTGTGAGTCCGAGCAAGGATATAGCGAAGAAAAAAAGCTGGGTCAATAATTTAATGTTCTGGCGAGATGATAGTGACCGAAAATCTAAAGATTCGATCGAAGGAGCTGCACGTTATCAGGTGATTGTGCGTGAGAATAACGCTGGCTGTGAAGTCAGTGTTCTCAACCAAGATGCTGGTAAAGACCAAGCCACACAGCGTATTATTGACCTGTTGTACAAACAGTTGACCAAGTAGCGTTCGACCTTAATCGATGCGTTTCGCTTCACTTGGTAGCGGTAGCGAAGGTAATGCATTAGTAGTGCAAGTTGGAAAAACTTTTGTATTATTGGATTGCGGTTTTACCTTAACGGATACCTGTATGCGTCTGGCGCGTCTTGGCTTAGCTCCTGATTGTCTTAACGGTATTGTGGTGACACATGAACATGGTGACCACATTGCCGGGGTAGCGCGGTTGGCACGTAAATATTCGCTTCCGATATGGCTAACGCACGGCACATTTCGTGCGCAATTCAAATTGCTGAGCAGTGTACCCAAGCTGACAAAAATTGACTCTCACCGTCCCTTCGCTATCGATGGGTTGTTGGTGCAGCCTTTTCCTGTGCCACATGATGCGGCTGAGCCAGTGCAGTATATGTTTAGTGATGGTGCAAAACGGCTGGGGGTATTGACCGATATTGGTTGTTCCACGCCTCATATTGAGGCGACGCTAAGTGGCTGTGATGCGTTGGTGCTGGAGTGTAATCATGATTCAGCCTTGTTGGCCAACAGTGATTACCCAATAAGTCTTAAGCAACGCGTTGGTGGGCGATTCGGTCATTTGAATAATGCAGATGCAGCAGCATTGCTGGCACGGTTGGACTATGGTCGTTTGCAGCATATTGTGGCTGCACATCTAAGCCGTAAAAATAACACGCCTGAACTGGCGGTATATGCGTTAAGTAGGGCACTTAATTGCAACCCAGAATGGGTTGCGGTAGCTGGGCAAGACGAAGGACTTACCTGGCGAGAAATTGTATAGAGATAAGCTACAAAAATAAAAAGCCGACTTTACATCGGCTTTTTATTGTGCAAGAAGAGAAATTATTTCTTCATTGCATCCTTAGCAGCGTCAGCAGCACCATGAGCGGCGTCAGCAGCAGTTCCAGCAGCAGTAGCAGCAGCGCCAGCGGCTTCTGCAGCACTACCAGCGGCTTCTGCAGCACTACCAGCGGCAGTTGTAGCAGCATCAACAGTAGCAGGTGCAGGTGCTACAACAACTGGTGATACAACAACTGGAGTTTCCGCTGCGGGTGCCTTAGGTTTTTCGCCACAAGCAGTCAAAGACAATGCCAACAGGGCAGCAACTAGAGCAAAACGTTTCATTTACTTTTCCTTCACAATAATTAAATTTACATACAAAAACCGGGGCATTTCAGTCCGCTACAACGCTAAATTACAGCGAAGACATAGCATTCTATACCAATATATACAATAATTCTAGCAAATAATGACTGTTATCATGATTTTTTCAAATCCAAGGCAGTGGCGGAACTCTGGATAGAAACCATCATTCGCATTTTATCGAAGCGAGGCTTGAGGAGTATGAAGTATAACTTGATAAACGGTTGGCAGAGGTGGCGTAAGATACCCAATTTCCGCGATTGAATCCTGACGGAGCTAAAAATTGAGCGTTCAGCCCTGAATATTGTATGCATGACTGCCCGATGATGTGCTAATAGCGTGGAAACGGTTCGTCTCGATCTACCGGCCAGTGAAATTCGAAAGTTTTTCGGAATTCGAGACGAGCATCACCGGGCAGATACCATTCTGCCGGTGTGATGAATCAGGAACAAGGGGGGTAAACTAT
>Ga0209181_10007591_pt1 | contig 14819 bp, 15 predicted proteins | sample MAT05_FD_187208 | JGI IMG/M metagenome (GOLD analysis project Ga0209181, IMG submission 187208) | Freshwater microbial communities from Lake Fryxell liftoff mats and glacier meltwater in Antarctica - MAT-05 (SPAdes) (version 2) | ecosystem: Environmental > Aquatic > Freshwater > Ice > Liftoff... | reverse complement strand
GAACAACGCCTTGCGGTCTGCCAACTCCACCAGCCGGCCCAGGTACATCACGCCCACCTGGTCGGCCACATGGCGCACCACCGCCAGGTTGTGCGAGATGAAGAGGTAAGTCAGCCCGCGCTGGCGTTGCAGGTCCTTCATGATGTTGAGCACCTGGGCCTGCACCGAGACGTCCAGCGCCGAGGTCGGCTCGTCGCAGATCAGGAACTCGGGCTCGGTGGCCAGCGCCCGGGCGATCGAGATGCGCTGGCGTTGCCCGCCCGAGAACTGGTGCGGAAACTTCTCCATGTCGGCCGCGCCCATGCCGACCGAGCGCAGCAGCTCGGCCACCTTGGCCTCCAGCTCGGCCTCAGTCATGGCCAAACCATGCTCACGCAGCGGCTCGCCAACAATGTCGCGCACCTTCCAGCGGGGGTTCAGGCTGGCGTACGGGTCTTGAAAAATCATCTGCATGCGCTTGCGCAGCGCGCGCGCATCGGGGGATGCCAGGGTCTGGGCGGTGTTGCGGCCATCAAACACCACATCACCGCGGGTCGGGCCGTACAAGCCGACCAGCAGCCGGGCCACCGTGCTCTTGCCACAGCCCGACTCGCCCACCAGCGCCAGCGTCTGGCCGCGCTGGATCGCAAAACTGACACCGTCCACCGCATGCACGAACCTGCGCGGCTGACGCTCGATCACGCGGTTCAACCAGGGCGCCGAGACGTCGAAGGTCTTGGCCAGGTCGGTGACTTCTACCAGCGCGGTCATGCCGGCACCTGCAAAGGTTCAGCATGCAGCCAGCAGGCGGCGCGCGTGGCGCCGGCCGGCATCAGGTCGGGCCGTTCACTGCGGCAACGCTCAAACGCTTGCGGGCAACGCGGATTGAAGGCGCAGCCGCTCGGGATGGCGTTCAGCCGCGGCATCGCGCCGTCGATCTGCATCAGCCGCTCTCGCTCGATATCCATCGACGGGATCGAACCCATCAGCCCGGCGGTGTAAGGGTGCGCCGGATGGTGAATCACCTCGGCCACCGGGCCTATTTCGACGATACGGCCGGCATACATCACCGCCACCCGGTCACAGGCCTCGGCGATCACGCCCATGTCGTGCGTGACCAGCATCACGGCCGCGCCGTGCTCCTTGGTCAGCTTCTTGAGCAGCGCGATGATCTGGGCCTGGATCGACACGTCCAACGCGGTGGTCGGCTCGTCGGCCACGATCAGTTCGGGCTGGGCCGCCAGCGCCAGCGCGATCACCACCCGCTGGCGCATGCCGCCCGAGAACTGGTGCGGGTACTGGTCGATGCGCTGCTCGGCCGCCGGGATACCGGTTTCCTGCAACAGCGCGATGGCGCGCTGGCGGGCTTCGGCAGCACTGACCTTGAGGTGCACCTGGATCGTCTCGATGATCTGCCGGCCCACGGTGTAGAGCGGATTCAGCGAGGTCAGCGGGTCCTGGAAGATCGCGCCGATGCGCCGGCCACGGATCTTGCGCATCGCCTCAGCCGGCAGGTTGTCGATGCGCTGGCCGTCCAGCAGGATTTCACCGCCAGCCACCCGGCCCGGCGGCTCCAGCAGGCCGATGATGGCCGCGCCGGTCAGCGATTTGCCGGCGCCGGACTCACCCACCACACCCAGGATCTCGCCCGGCGCGATGTCGAACGACACGTCGTCCAGCGCCAGCAAGGTGCCGCGCCGGGTCGGAAACTCCACCCGCAGGTGGCGCACTTCAAGTAACGGTTTGATGGCCATGTCGCGTGGCGCCTCAGTTCAGGCGCGGGTTGAGCGCGTCGCGCAACCAGTCGCCCAGCAGGTTCACGCTCAGCGAGATCATCACCAGCACCACGCCCGGGAAGATCGTGATCCACCACTCGCCCGAGAACAAGAAGTCCTGACCCACCCGGATCAGCGTGCCGAGTGACGGTGAGGTGGGCGGCACGCCCACGCCCAAAAACGACAAAGTGGCCTCGGTGATGATGGCCGCGGCGATCTGGATCGTCGCCAGCACCAGCACCGGGCCCAGCACATTGGGCAGCACATGGCGGCGCATGATGCGAAACGGCGAGACGCCGATCACGCGGGCCGCCTGCACATACTCTTTTTGCCGCTCGACCAATGTGGACCCGCGCACCGTGCGGGCGTACTGCACCCAGCCGGTCAGCGAGATCGCCAGGATCAGCACAAAAAAGGCCAGCGACTCGTGGGCGTTCGGGAACATCGCCCGGCCCACGCCGTCGATCAGCAGCGCGATCAGGATCGACGGGAACGACAACATCACGTCGCAGACCCGCATGATGAAACCATCGATGCGGCCACCGGCAAAACCCGCCAGCAGCCCCAGCCCCACCCCCACCACCACCGATACCGCCACCGACGCCAGGCCGACAAACAGCGAGATGCGCGAGCCGTACATCAGCGCCGAGAGGATGTCGCGGCCCTGGTCGTCGGTGCCCAGCAGGTACTTGGACTTGCCCTCGTCCATCCAGGCCGGTGGCAGGCGGGCGTCGGACAACTCCAGCGTGGCCAGGTCCATCGGGTTGTGCGGCGCCAGCCAGTTGGCGCCCAGGGCGCTGACCACGCAAACCAGCGCAATCACCGCAGCCACGATGGCCATCGGCGACTGCTTGAAGCTGTGCCAGACGTTGCCGTCGAAAAAGCGCGCCAGCACCCCGGCGTCGGGCGGCAGGGGCACGGTCAGGGCGGGCGGGGGATTGGTGGGGGCTGGGGTCACGGCGATGGGGGGCCAAGGTTGGGCCAAGGTCGGGCCAAGGTGGGCTGGCAACTGCAGGCAAGCGGGCCGGCAACTGGGATGGGCGGCAAGGCCGTCAATGGCCCGTGGCCGTGCGCTCGATGCGCAGCCGCGGGTCCACCGCAAAATAGAGCAGGTCGACCACCAGGTTGATGGTGACGAAGATCAGCGCGATCAGGCACAGGTAGGCCGCCATCACCGGGATGTCGGCAAACTGCACCGCCTGGATGAACAGCAGGCCCATGCCGGGCCACTGGAACACCGTCTCGGTGACGATCGCAAAGGCGATGATGCCGCCGAGCTGCAGGCCGGCGATGGTGATCACCGGCACCAGCGTGTTTTTCAAGGCATGGCCAAAGTACACCATGCGGTCCGGCAGGCCCCGCGCCCGGGCAAACTTGATGTAGTCGGTGCGCAGCACCTCCAGCATCTCGCTGCGCACCAGGCGCAAGACCAGCGCCATCGGAAACAGCGACAGCGTGATCGCCGGCAGCAGCAGGTGGCGCAGGCCGTCGGTGGTCAGCAGGCCGGTGGTGAACGGGCCCAGCGCCACCACATCACCGCGGCCAAAGCTGGGCAGCCATTTCAGCAACACGGCAAACACCAGAATCAACAGGATGCCGATCAGGAAGTTGGGCAGCGACACACCCAGCAGCGAGCCCGTCATCACCGCTTGCGACAAAAAACTGCCGCGCCGCAGCGCTGCAAACACCCCCAGCGGGATGCCCAGCGCCAGGCCGATCAGCGCCGCCACCGCCGCCAGCTCCAGCGTAGCCGGAAACCGCTCGGCGATCAGCGAGGAGACCTTGCGGCCCTGGCGCAGGCTGATGCCGAACTCACCTTGCACCGCGTTGGCGATGAAGTGACTGAACTGCACGACAAACGGCTCGTCCAGCCCCAGGTCGGCACGCAATTGCACCCGCTGCTCGGGTGTGGCGTCCTGGCCCAGCAGGTTGGTTACCGGGTCGCCGACAAACTGGAACAGCATGAAGGCGATGAAGGCGACCGTGAGCATCACGATCAAGGCCTGGAACAAACGGCGGAGAACAAAGGCGAGCATTCAGGGCATGCACCAAAGCGGCGCAATCGGGAGGCAATCCGTGATCATCCGCAAATCGCGTGCCCAACGCAAAAGGGGAAACACCCGGCGCAGGCACGGTGGGTGCCGATATCGGGTTGGATTTGCATCCGGGCAAAAAAAAAGCGCTCCGAAGAACGCTTTTTCATCGTCGAACCGTGACGCCGATCTGCCCGAGGGCAGGCCCGGTCACCGGTCAGCGCGCTTACTTCTTCGGTGTACCTTGGCCAGTGGCGATTTCGCCTTGCTTGACGGCGTCCTTGGTCTCGGACTTGACTTCGGCACGGGGCTTGGTCGACGTGGCCTTCGGCTCTTTGGTGACTTGGCCGGCGGCAATGGTGCCGGCCTTCTCGGCAGAGGCGGCTTCCTTCTTCACATCGGCGCGGGCGGCGGTCGAAGTGGCCTTGTTGGCCATGGCTTGGGCAGGAGCAGCCTGGCCTTCAACGGTTTTGCCAGCCTTGACGGCTTCTTTGGTCTCGGCCTTGACTTCAGCGCGGGTGGCCGGGGCGGCGGTTTGGGCAAAAGCGCTGGCGACAACCACTTGCGACAGGGCAAAAACGGTAGCGAGGACGATCTTTTTCATGGTGTAACTCCTGGGGAATTGTTGAGAATGAGAACCTGCAATACAGGCGGGCATCGCAGGTCCGGGGTACGGTGAGTGATCTTGCGACCTGGTGCACCTTAGACGCTTGGGGCGGCGCTTCGGTTGACACCAGCCGGCAATTGGCCGCCACGGCACGCTGGGCGGGCCAATAAAAACGCCGCCCGAAGGCGGCGTTTCACGGTCATCTGTTCATGGACTCAGCCAGCTTTCAGGCCGAGCCCATCAACATCAGAACGAGTGGCGGACGCCGAAGTTGTAGCCCGACGACTTCTTGCCAGCGGCGCTGTAGCCGTTGCCCAGAACTTGGTAGTTCGCGGCGCCGTCGTTGTCGACGCTGGCGTAGCCGGTGTACAGCGCGGTGCGCTTGGACAGGTTGTAGATGTACTGCACCGACCACTGACGCGCATTGTCAGGGTTCATCACGCCGGCGACCTTGTTACCTTGACCGTCGGTGGCGGTGTAGCCCGCCTTGAACTCGCCTTGGCCCATGGGCATCGAACCGCTGATACCGTAGGTCTTGAGCTTGGTGCTGCCCAGTTCTACGATGTTGTACAGACCGAAGACCTTGGCAAAGCCGAAGTTGAACGAACCGCCGACGTTGTAGACCAGGAGATCGTCGCTGCTGGTCTTGGTCTTGCCGTAGCCGACAGCCACGTCAAACGGGCCTGCAGCGTAACCCAGGCGGCCGCCCATGTACTTCTGGCCAGACACGCTTTCGCCGGCAGCCACTTGGGCTTGACCGTAGATGCCGCCCAAGCCGCTCGGCAGGAAGTAGCCGATCGTATTGTTGGCGCGGGCGTACGTGCCGGAGGTGCTACCAAGGGTTGTATTGACCAAATTGTTGAACTGGCCAAGACCGTTGGAGCCGTAGGTGTCAAAAAACACGGTGTTCCAGAATGACGGCGTGTAATCGCGACCCAGGCGGATTTCGCCCATCCTGTTGGTCAGACTGACGGTCGAACGGCGATTGAACAGCGAAGTGCCGCTGGCCGGAGCGGCAAGGCTATTGCTGCCACCCGCGACGCCGGTGTCGTTGTTCATGCCCATTTCGAGCCAGAAGCCGGCCAGCAGGCCGCCGCCCAGATCTTCCGTGCCGCGGAAGCCGAGACGGTTGCTGTTGAGCTGATTGCTCTGCAGGCTCTTGACGGTCTTGCCGCCGTTGTCAATCGAGTTGGCGCTCAGGTCGACGACACCGAACAGGGTGACCGACGATTGAGCCGAGGCCGCGCCAGCGAAAGCGCCGAGAACGGCGACAGCGAGTAGTGACTTTTTCATGCAGCTATCTCCTAGGTTGAACAAGAGGTCCCGATCCCGTAAAAACCCTCACACCAGGAGCGGTGGGGGCCGGTCAGGCCAACCTCCTCATCGGAAGTTACGGCTATTGCACCAGAGGGGCGCCGCCCATGCAAAGGTTAGCGGCCAAAAAGGCCATAACCTGTTGCCTGACAACAACGATGCCGGGCTGGCAGGCCTGCGCTATCCTCGGTCCATGACCCCCCTGGACGATTTGATCAGCAGCGTCGATGTGGCGCTGCGCACCCTCAGCCACAGCGCCCATGCGGCCCGTGCCATGCCTTTGCCGGCGCAAACGACCGGCGAGGAGGCGCTGTCGATCGAGCAACGCCGCTTGTCCGGCGCGCTGATGCGCGTCAACCATGTCGGCGAGGTCTGTGCCCAGGCGCTGTATGCCGCCCAGGCGCTGACGGCGCGTACGCCCGAATTGCGCAGCCAGATGGAGGCCGCCGGCCGCGAGGAGACCGATCACCTGGCCTGGACCGAGCGCCGCCTGGCCGAGTTGGGTGACCGCACCAGCCTGCTCAACCCCTTGTGGTACGCCGGTGCGTTTGCCATCGGCCTGGCCGCGGGCCGCGCCGGTGACCGCATCAGCCTGGGTTTTGTGGTCGAGACCGAACGTCAGGTGGAAGCGCATCTGGCGGGCCATTTACAGCGTTTGCCCGAGCAAGACCTGGCCTCACGCGCCGTGGTGGCGCAGATGATGGACGACGAAGCGCGGCACGCCGAGCAAGCACTGCAGGCCGGCGCAGCGCCCGTGCCTGCCCCCGTGCGTTGGCTGATGCGTGCGGCAGCCCGCGTGATGACCCGGACTGCGCACTACGTCTGACGGCCTTCAGGCGCCGACAATCTCGAAACTGGTGCTGATCTCGGCGGTCTTGCCCAGCATGATCGTGCCCGAGCAGTACTTTTCATGCGACAACGCAATCGCCCGCGCCACCGTCGCTTCGGACAGCTTGCGCCCGCTTACCGTGAAGTGCAGGTTCAAGCGGGTGAACACTTTCGGATCGGTCTCGGCGCGCTCGGCCTGAACCTTGACGGTGCAGCCGGTCACGTCCTGACGGCCGCGCTGCAAGATCAGCACCACGTCGTAGGCCGTGCAGGCGCCGGCGCCGGCCAGCAGGGTCTCCATCGGCCGGGGCGCCAGGTTGCGACCGCCGCCATCGGGTGCGCCGTCCATCGTCAGCAGGTGGCCGCTGCCGGTTTCAGCGACAAAGCCCATGCCGGTGCTGGGTATCCAGTGAATCGTGCATTCCATCGAGTGGGTCCTTCAGGCGCCGTCGGTCACTACCGCCGGCGCAGCCGATTGTCCTGCGGTACGCACCGAAGCTGTGCGTCCGCACCGCGGTCTCTGGGGCATGCTCCCTAGACCGGCTACCGCGATCATATTGCGGCGCAGCATTTCAGGCGCTAGACTGTCCTCATTGGTTTTGCGGCCCGGTAAGCAGCGGGTCGCGGCCGGCAAGTTGTCTCCTCCACCTCCTGAAAGGGTGGATTCAGCCCAGGGCGCAAGCCCTGGGTTTTTTTATGGGCGGCCCGCTATCATGCTGCGCCGCACCATACGGTGCCCACCCCGACGCCCCTGAGGCAGCCGACATGGCCCGCGCCAAGACCACCCACCCCGACTACCTCAAAAAGATCCTCACCGCGAAGGTCTATGACGTGGCCGTGGAGACCGGGCTGGACCCGGCCCGCAGCCTGACACGCCGGCTGGGCAATACGGTGCTGCTCAAGCGCGAGGACCAGCAACCCGTCTTCAGCTTCAAGCTGCGTGGCGCCTACAACAAGATGGTGCACCTGGCGCCCGAGCAACTGGCTCGTGGCGTGATCTGCGCCTCGGCCGGCAACCATGCCCAAGGCGTGGCGCTGTCGGCCAAGAAGCTGGGCTGCCGCGCGGTGATCGTGATGCCGGTGACCACACCCAAGCTCAAGATCGACGCGGTGCTGGCGCTGGGCGGTGAGGTTGTTTTGCACGGCGACAGCTACTCCGATGCGCACGGTCATGCGCTGGGCCTGCAGGCGGCGCAAGGGCTGACCTTTGTGCACCCGTTCGACGACCCGGATGTCATCGCCGGCCAGGGCACGATCGCGATGGAGATCCTGCGCCAGCACCAGGGCGCGATCGACGCGATCTTCGTTGCCATCGGCGGCGGCGGGCTGATCTCGGGCGTGGCGTCTTACATCAAGGCTGTGCGGCCCGAGATCCTGGTGATCGGCGTGCAGACCCGCGACTCGGACGCGATGCTGCAGTCGGTGCGGGCCGGCAAACGCGTGACGCTGAGCGACGTGGGCCTGTTCTCGGACGGCACGGCGGTCAAACTGGTGGGCGAAGAAACCTTCCGCCTGACCAAAAAACTCGTGGACGATTTTGTGGTGGTCGACACCGATGAGGTCTGCGCCGCGATCAAGGACGTGTTCCAGGACACCCGCAGCATCCTGGAGCCCGCAGGCGCGCTGGGTGTGGCGGCCATCAAGCAGTACGCAGCCCGGCACAAGCTCAAGGGCAAGACGTTTGTCGCGATCACCTGCGGCGCCAACATGAACTTCGACCGGCTGCGCTTTGTCGCCGAGCGGGCCGAGTTCGGCGAGCAACGCGAAGCGCTGTTTGCGGTGACCATTCCCGAGGAGCGCGGCTCGTTCAAGCGCTTCTGTGCGCTGCTGGGGCCGCGCGCGGTGACCGAGTTCAACTACCGCATGTCGGACGCCACGGTGGCGCACGTCTTCGTCGGCGTGGCCATCACCAAGCGCGACGAGGCCGACAAGATCGAACGCAATTTTGTGCGCCACGGATTTGCCACCGTCAACCTGACCGACGACGAACTGGCCAAGGAGCATGTGCGCCACATGGTGGGCGGGCGGGTGGGTGGCCAATCGGGCCTGGCGGCGGATGAGCGGCTGTTCCGCTTTGTCTTCCCCGAAAGACCGGGCGCGCTGATGCGCTTTCTCTCCAGCCTGCACCCGGGCTGGAACATCAGCCTGTTCCACTACCGCAACCAGGGCGCGGACTACGGCCGTATTCTGGTCGGCATCCAGGTGCCCCGGGATGACGACGCCGCCTTCTCCGCGTTTCTCACCGAGTTGGCTTACCCCTGCACCGAAGAAACTGGCAACCCGGTGTATCAACTGTTCCTGCGCTGAGCTGTCCTGCCTACACTGGGTCTCATGTCGCTCATCGCCACCACCGCCAACCCACTGCTGGAACAAGCCTTGCTGCACAAGTTGCACCGGCGCGAGCAGGTGCAGGGCGGGCTGGGTGAACTCGAGCCCGTGGCGGTCCGCCTGGGCCTGCTGCAGCACTCGCTCAAACCGCGCTTCCGCGAGCCGCAGTTGGTGCTGTTTGCAGCCGACCACGGACTGGCGGTGGACGGCATCCACGCCGGGCCGGGCCGCCAGACCGATGAAATGGTGCAACAGGTGCTGGCAGGGCAGCTGCCGGTGGCGGTGTTTGCCCGGCTCCAGGGTGTTGCGCTGTCGGTTGTCGATTGCGGCGTGGCCGTCAAGCTGCCACTCCATGAGCGCCTGATCCAGCGCAAGATCGCCCACGGCACCCGCAACGCCCGGGTCGGCAATGCGATGAGCCTGGAGCAGGCCCATGCCGCCATCCGTGCCGGCATGGAGATCGGCGACAACCTGCGCGGCAACCTGATCGCCTGTGCCGGGCTGGGTGTCGGGTCGCACGAAAGCGCGGCGCTGGTGCTGTCGCGCCTGACCGACACCCCTGTGCGCGAACTGATGGTCAGTGGCCCGCAGATGAACCCCGACCTGCTGGCCCACCTGATGATCGTGGTGCAAGGCGCCCAGGGCCGGCATCGCGAGATCACCGACGCCGTCGAGGTGCTGGCCGCGTTTGGCGGTTTCGAGACGGCCGTGATGGTGGGGGCGATGCTGGTGGCCGCCAGCAAACGCCACCTGATCATGGTCGACGGCATCGCCGCCTGTGCGGCGCTGTTGGTGGCGTCGCGCATTGCCGAATCGGTGGTCGATTACTGCGTCTTTTGCCGCAGCCAGGCCCACCACGGCCTGGACCGGGCGCTGTCGCTGTTCCAAGCCAGCGCCCTGCTGGAGCTGGGGCTCGACACCACCGACGGCGCGGGCGCCTGCCTGTCCTGGCCGCTGGTCAGCAGCGCGGCCGCGCTGTTGACCGAATTGGGTGAGGCCGACGACAGCCTGTCGCAGCCGGCAGGCATCGACCCGCCGGTGATCCAGAGCCTGTACGACGCCAGCAACCCGACGGTGCCCGGGCTGCCCTGACGCCGCGCTGCAACATGTGGCAAAACGGCCGCCCAAGGGCGGCCGTTGTCATTCAAGCCCGAACCGGGCTTCTGCCTGGAAGCTCAGGCTGAAAAGCTGGAGCCGCAGCCGCAGGTGGTGGTGGCGTTGGGGTTCTTGATCACGAACTGCGCGCCTTGCAGGTCTTCTTTGTAGTCGATCTCGGCGCCGGCCAGGTACTGCAGGCTCATCGCATCGATCAACAGCGTGACACCGTTTTTGCTCATCTGGGTGTCGTCCTCGTTGACGACCTCGTCGAAGGTGAAGCCGTACTGGAACCCCGAGCAACCGCCGCCCTGCACAAAAACACGCAGCTTGAGCTCGGGATTGCCTTCTTCGGCCACCAGATCAGCCACCTTGGCCGCGGCGCTATCGGTAAACACCAGCGGCGCCGGCATGTCGATGTCGGCGAGGTCGTGGGTGGCTTGGGTTTCGGCAACGGCGTTCATGGGCACTCCAGCAGGTAGGGCGACACCTGGACCGACCAGGCGGCAAGGCATCAAAGATCAAAGAGACATCGCACATATGCGGCCAACGACCGCGAATCCAAGCGAATTTGCCATGGATAGTCCCACGACAGGGCTTGACCTTGCGGCCGGTCCGGTCTTGCAAGCCGTCAAACCACAAAAAAGGCCGCTCGAGAGCGGCCCCTGGAAGGCGAGCTGGCTCGCCACACCCCACTTTAGCGCTTGCTGAACTGCTTCCGGCGACGCGCGCCGTGCAGGCCAACCTTCTTGCGCTCGACCTCGCGGGCATCGCGGGTGACAAAACCAGCGCGGCTCAGGTCGGGCTTGAGCGTAGCGTCGTAGTCGATCAGGGCACGGGTGATGCCGTGGCGCACCGCGCCGGCCTGGCCCGATTCACCACCACCCCGCACGTTGACCTTGATGTCGAACGCCATCTCGTTGTTCGTCAGCAGCAGCGGCTGCTTGACGATCATGATCGAGGTCTGGCGGCCGAAATAGTCGGTCACCGGCTTGCCGTTGACCATGATCAGGCCTTCGCCGCGCTTCATGAAGACACGGGCCACCGACGATTTGCGGCGGCCGGTGCCGTAGTTCCAATTACCGATCATCACCGCTCCTTAGATTTCCAGCGCTTTGGGCTGCTGGGCGGTGTGCGGATGCACTGCGCCGGCATACACCTTCAGCTTCTTGATCATCGCGTAGCCCAGCGGCCCCTTGGGCAGCATGCCCTTGACAGCCTTCTCGATCGCGCGGCCGGGGTGCTTGGCCTGCATGTCCTTGAAGGTGGTGGCATGGATACCGCCCGGGTAGCCCGAGTGGCGGTAGTAGATCTTGTCTTCGGCCTTGTTGCCGGTGACGCGGATCTTGTCGGCGTTGACGATGATGATGAAGTCACCGGTATCGACGTGAGGCGTATAAATGGCTTTGTGCTTGCCACGCAAACGGAGTGCCACTTCGCTGGCAACACGTCCGAGCACCTTGTCGGTGGCGTCAAGCACAAACCACTCGTGCGTCACTTCGGCCGGTTTGGCACTGAAGGTCTTCATGAGAGTCTTTCGGGTTGGCCGGCGCCCACCATGGGCGCCGTACCGGCGATGGCACTGCGGTGCTTAGGAGCCTGAAACCTCGGAACCGCTTATCAGGGCGACCTCTCGGTGTTCTCTATCCACTCCTCAAGCCCAGCCGCCGGAAGGTCACAACAGGGCGGTAAAGCGCTGTTGCGTTGTCCCATGAGACCAGGCTGCCACACCACCCCTCCATCAGTAGGGCAGCCGAGCATTGTAGCTTTTTTCAACTGGCCTGCGGAAGAGTCCTCAGGCGCAACGGCGCATTGTCCGACAGCAAGCGCCCTGGTCATGCCGTAGTATTCGGGTTTTTACCTACTCACCAGGTCAACACCATGCCGACGCCTGCTCCCCAGCCCACCGATGCCCCCGCGGCCCCCAGCGTCGCCATGGGGGCCGCGCCGCAGAAGGCCGCTCAACCGACCTGGGTTCCGATCCGGTCGCTGTCGCCAAGCCACCGCTTGTTGGTCCTGACCCACCTGGTCGAACTGCCCGAGCGCGACCGTTACCTGCGTTTTGGCTACGCCGCCACCGACGAGCAAATCGGCCGCTACGTGGACAGCCTGAACTTCGAGCGCGACGAGGTCTTCGGCGTGTTCAACCGGCGCCTGGACCTGATCGCGATGGCGCACCTGGCCTACCCGAACGCCGACGCCCCGGGCCCGCACGCCGCCGAGTTCGGCGGGTCAGTGTCCGCGCATGCGCGTGGCCGCGGCTATGGGGGCCGCTTGTTCGAACACGCGATGCTGCATGCACGCAACCGCGGACTCGACAGCCTGTTCATCCACGCCCTGAGCGAAAACACCACCATGCTGCGCATTGCCCGAAAGGCGGGCGCCACGGTCGAGCGGGCGGGCAGTGAAACCGACGCCTACCTGCGCCTGCCGCACGACACGCTGGCGTCGCAGGTGGAACAGTGGGTGGGCGATGGCGCCGCTGAAATCGACTACCGCCTCAAGCAACAGGCTCACATCGTCGACGCGGTGCTGGGCGCCATCACCAAAGTGAAGTCGGGCATCGGCAAGTCGTCAGACAAAGCTGCGCAGGACTGAATCTTGCCGGAGCTTTCCAGCCCCGCAGCTGGACGGTGACCCTCATGGCTGCCGCAAGTTAATATCGGATCGACCGGCTTTGTCATTTTTGCGTGTTGCTTCCGGACGTCGGCGACAGGCATGCGCACCACCGCGCAGCAAGCTTCATGCAGCAGTCTCTCCCCTGGCTTGTCGCAACCGTGGTGATCGTGCTTTTGGCCGGCCTGGCGGCGTTGTGGCTGATGCGCCGAACACGTCCACCGGTGCCCGGGCCCCAACCTTTGCCGGCGGAATGGGATTTGCTGCCGCGGCCCGTCTTCACCGCCGACGAGCGCCGCCTCTACCGCTTGCTGCGCGACGCCCTGCCACACCACATGGTGCTGGCCAAATTGCCGCTGGTTCGTTTCTGCCAGCCCAGCGATCCCAAACGGGTGCGTTACTGGTACGACGTGCTGGGCACCACGCAGGTTGGTTTTGTGGTGTGCAGCGCCAACGGCCGGGTGTTGGCGGCGATAGACCTGGCCTACGACGCCGGCGGCTTGCCGGCGCGCGCGACCCGGATCAAACAATCGGTGCTGGGCGCCTGCCGGGTGCGCTACCTGCGCTGCCAGGCCGACCACCTGCCGTCCATCCCGGAGCTGCAGTTGCTGGTGCCGCAGCAAACCAATGCCTCACGCGGACCGCTGCCGGCCCACGGGTCCAGTGCCATGCCCGGGGCGGCAGTGCGCCCGGCGGCCGCCAGCGCCGTCCAGCCCAGCACGCGGCGGCGTGAGCGCACCACGCTGTGGCAGGAATCCACCGCGTTTTCCGATTCGTTCTTCTCGTCGAACCGCGGTTTTGATACCGGCCACGGCGAGTTGTCGGACACGGCCGGCAGCCCCCGGCCTGCTATGGTGGGCGATGAACCGCCACCGCCGCCTTTGCGCCACTGAGCCCTGTCCGGCCCTGCCCGGAGACCGGGCTTGACCGCCGACCGGTCCTCAGCCCACCCGTTCGACCGCCTCACGCCCCAGGCGGTGCTCGACGCGCTGGATGACGTGGGCCAGCGCGGTGATGGCCGGCTGCTGCAACTCAACAGCTACGAAAACCGCGTTTTCCAGGTGATGCTGGAGGACGGCGGCGCGGTGGTAGCCAAGTTTTACCGGCCGGGCCGCTGGAGCGATGCACAGATCGCCGAAGAGCACCAGTTTGCCGCTGAATTGACCGCCGCCGAGGTGCCGGTGGTCGCGCCACTGCCGCTGTCCGGGGGGCCGCACAGCGGGCAGACCCTGGCCCACGCCACGGTAGACGGTGAGCCGTTCCGGCTTGCGGTCTACCCGCGCCGGTCTGGCCACGGCCCGGAACTGGACGATCCCGACACGCTGCGCTGGTTGGGCCGATTCATCGCCCGCCTGCATGCCGTGGGCGAGCAGCGGCCGTTCCAGCACCGGCGCACGCTGGATGCCCACACCTTTGGTCACGGCCCGATGGCGCGCCTGCTGGCACAAGACATCGTTCCGCCGGCGCAGCTGAACGGCTGGCGCGACACCTGCGGTCAGGCGCTGGCAGCGGTGGACGCGGCGCTGGCCGCCCACCCGACGCGGCATTTGCGCCTGCATGGCGACTGTCACCCCGGCAACATCCTGTGGCGCGAGCTTGACGGGGGCCAAGGCGGCCCGCACTTCGTCGATCTCGACGACGCAGTGATGGGCCCGGCGATCCAGGACTTGTGGATGCTGCTGTCCGGCAGCCCGGACGCCATGCGCGGCCAAATGGCCGCCGTACTGCAGGGCTACCGCCAGTTTCGGGATTTCGACAACGCAGAACTCGCCTTGATCGAGCCGCTGCGCACGCTGCGCATGGTGCACCACAGCGCCTGGCTGGCCGCGCGCTGGGATGATCCTGCCTTCCCAGCTGCGTTTCCGTGGTTTGGTGGCGCGGGCTACTGGGGCCAGCAGACCACCCAGCTGCGTGAGCAGATCGAGCTGATGGCCCAGCCGCCACTGGCGCTGAGCGGGCTGGACTAGGCAGCCCAGCCCAGAGTCGTCAGGCGCTGAGCCACTTGGTGACCCGCGCCACGTAGGCCGCCGGGTCGTCGAGCTGGCCGCCCTCGGCCAGCATCGCCTGGTCGAACAGGATGTTGGCCAGGTCGTCGAAACGGCCGGCATCGGCGGTCCGATCAGCCCCATCAGCCCCATCAGCCCCATCAGCCCCATCAGCCCCATCAGCCCCATCAGCGTCGTCGCGCTGTCGCGACCGCGTTCGCCGCCACTGCCGTGGTGACGATCGCGGCCGTCGGCTGTG
>Ga0209181_10007588_pt1 | contig 14821 bp, 13 predicted proteins | sample MAT05_FD_187208 | JGI IMG/M metagenome (GOLD analysis project Ga0209181, IMG submission 187208) | Freshwater microbial communities from Lake Fryxell liftoff mats and glacier meltwater in Antarctica - MAT-05 (SPAdes) (version 2) | ecosystem: Environmental > Aquatic > Freshwater > Ice > Liftoff... | reverse complement strand
GAATCCAGATAATCGCTAAATCTAGCCGATTAGATGGAAGGCACAGCCTCCGACGTTTTGGCAGGGCGATCGCCCACACGAGATTGAAAATCGTCAATCGTGATCCTCAGCCCCTGAGATAGAGGAATCGTTGGTTGCCAGCCCAGCCAAGTCCGTGCCCGTGTAATATCGGGTTGACGGCGACGTGGATCATCTTGAGGCAACGGTTCAAATCTGACCTTAGCATCAGGATCCACCATCTTTTGCACCGTTTCCGCAAGCTGTAAAATTGTATATTCTTCGGGGTTACCCAAATTTACAGGACCAACATGGTCACCATTCATGAGCCGAATCAGCCCGTCTACCAGATCTGAAACGTAGCAAAAACTGCGCGTTTGGGATCCATCTCCATAAACCGTCAGCGGTTGCCCTTTCAGCGCTTGCACGACCAAATTACTGACCACCCGCCCGTCATTTTCCAGCATTCGGGGACCGTATGTGTTGAAAATACGAGCCACACGGATGTCTACGTCATTTTGGCGATGATAATCAAATGCCAGCGTTTCGGCTACCCGTTTGCCTTCGTCGTAGCAGCTGCGAATCCCAATCGGGTTAACGTTACCCCGATAATCTTCGGTCTGAGGATGAATTTCCGGATCGCCGTACACTTCAGACGTAGAAGCCAGCAAAAACCGAGCCTTGACCCGTTTTGCCAAACCCAGCATATTCAGCGTACCCATCACATTAGTCTTGATCGTTTTGACAGGATTGTACTGGTAGTGGACAGGCGAAGCAGGGCAAGCAAGGTGATAAATCTGATCTACTTCAAGCCGAATTGGATCGGTAACGTCATGCCGGATTACTTCAAACCGAGGATGGTTAATCCAGTGGAGGACATTGCGCTTGTTCCCAGTATAAAAGTTATCCACACAGATAACCTCTTGCCCTTCCTCCATCAGTCTATCGATCAGGTGAGAGCCAACAAACCCCGCACCGCCAGTCACAAGAATTCGCATAGTGCCTACTTGAGTTAAGTATTGAAAATCTACCAGAGCTAAACTATCTAAGGCTAATTTATCTAATCCAACTAAGCTATCTAAATCTATCTAAGCTATCTAAATCTACCTAAGCTACCTAAATTTACCTAAGCTACCTAAATTTACCTAAGCTACCTAAATTTACCTAAGCTATCTAAGCGTCTACTGCTGCCCGAATCAGCAGACTAAGTTGTTTTACGGGCTAACATGCCTCCCTCTAGAGTGAGCTATGACGGCTGTATGTCACTCTAGAGAGGGAAACAGCCTGAAAACTTCTGTATTCTTACGGATTTGTCTAGTAACTTAGCAGAATTCCACCAACCGACAAAGTTAGTAGCCCCTTGGTTTACACAATCTTCAACTCCCGCATCTATTTTTGAAGACAGCTTCAAGACAAAAGCCAGTTCATGTTAAAAAAAGTTCTTGCTTTCAGGGAATATACGCAGAAAGAATGAAAACACGACAGATAGTTGATGCGAAGTAAGATCTTGTCCTGGCAAAATGTTACTCAGATAAAAGCATACTGACTAAGTAGACCCCATACCGTCGATCTCATCCCCTCAATTAGCTCTAGACTTAAATAATTTGCAGGCTTTAGATCAGCACTATATGACGCAAGTAAATCGTTCAGAAAGTCAAGATATGAAGCAGGATATTAGACGTTCGGACAATGCTGTCATGGTGGAAATTGAGAAACTGCGTCAGGAGATTTCGAGACTGAATCAAGATATTCGTGATTTGCAAATTTCGCTTTCAACGACAGCAGAACATGGTGACTTAATCGAGGCGCAGCTATATGAAACCAACCTTAAGCTTCAAGAAGAAGTGGTGGTGCGACAACGGGCAGAAGCGACCTTAAATGCCCTATTTGAAATTATTTCTAAAGAACGAGACGATCTAGAAATCATTGTGCAAACCATCGTAGAACACGGGGACGTTGTCGATAATCAGTGGTATCAAAAATTGCGTGAAGCAACGCGATTAGCCAATTTTGATAGCCTCACCCAAATCGCTAACCGCCTCAAGTTTGATGGGCATTTAACGAAACAGTGGAAACAAATGATGCGAGAGCAATCGTCTCTATCGATTTTGCTGTGTGATATTGACTACTTTAAACAGTACAACGATACCTATGGGCATGTGATGGGGGATGGCTGCTTGAAAAAGGTGGCACGGGCGCTGAATGAGACGCTTAGCCGCCCTACTGATCTAGTGGCTCGCTATGGGGGAGAAGAGTTTGCAGCGGTGTTGCCCCAAACGGGAGAGGAGGGAGCTTTGCGGGTAGCAGAACGGATGCAGATGGCGATCGCCCACCTAAAAATTCCCCACGCTAGTTCCAGCATCAACCCCTATGTCACCCTGAGCATTGGCGTAGCGAGTGCTATTCCTCAGCCGCCTCGATCGCCCGCCAGTTTGGTAGACGAAGCCGATCAGTTGCTTTATCGAGCCAAACAACAGGGCCGCAATCGAATTGTTTGTCAGAGCGAGGCTGAGAGCAAGGCTTAATTTTCCGAACCGGCCTGCCCCCAGATCGTAAATTCAACTTTCTTGATGCGGCTCTCAGCCGATAGAACTCCAGTAATGAAAAGTATTACATCGTGTTACTAGGTAATACGATGTTGAAGTGTATTTTTGAGTCTTAGCGAAATCGCCCGTGCCTTCACTATATCTCTCCGCTCCCCCATACTATATAAAGATACACAGCGGTTGTCCTCTCAGCTTAGCTGCTAAGCAGGGACTAGTTGCCCCCTCTAGAATCTGCAAACACTAGCAGCTACAGCGTCAGCTCCATAACGATATGTAGTCGAAATAGAGAATAGAAAAACTAGCCCCCTAGACTCTGCTATTGTCTTTCTCACTTCCTAAATCAAGCCGCCATGGTTCAAACCAATGATATTCAGACCTTTGGAGAATTTTTGGCAACCGTTCCTGCCAGTGAGGAATACCTGACCCTAAATTTCTCTCCCACCTCGGCTCCACGTAAGCAGCGCTGGCGTAACTACGGGCTATCGGCAGATTTTCTAGGAGACTATTTTGCTGCCTTTTTCCCTGGCGACACGCTGCCTGATAGTAAAATCAACCGCAGGAATACGGTCAAAGCGACCGTCAGCTACATTGCCAACGAGCTAATAGAAAACGCTGTAAAGTACAGCGACGAAGCGTTTCCGTTGCCGATCAGCATCACCTTATTTCTTTATGAGTTGAAAATAATTTTCCAAATTACCAACTATTCCAACTTACCTGTAGGCGAGAATTACCAAGCCTTTGTGCAAGCCATCCTTAACTCAGACCCTAGTGAACTTTATCTACAACAGCTAGAAAAGACCGCAATGGGTGCAGGCGGCTCTAGTATGGGTTTATTGACGATGATTAATGACTATTCGGCTCAGTTTGGCTGGCAGTTTCAAGCGTCTCACCATAATCCAGAAGTCGTGCAAGTGACAGTTATGGTGCACTTAGAGGTATAACAGAAGCTTGCGTGAAATTACTATAAATACTGTTGACTGAGAGTCGTTACTTGTGAATATTAAGCCCGTGGAGATCAAAACCGATGATTACTGTATCTGGTACGAACCAAAATCTTCGACTGCTTTCTTCCAAGGGTTTCTGCGGCTAGATGGGATGGCAGAATACCAGCCCATTATGAATCTGCTGGTGAGTGCCATAGAAGAATCTGATTGTTTTAATGTTAACCTAAAAGATCTGGAGTTTTTGAACAGCTCTGGAATCAGCATGCTGTCGATGTTCGTAGTTCGCGTGCGTGAACGCGGCAACATCCAGCTCGTGTTACAGGGTTCTGAACAGGTGCTATGGCAAACTAAATCTCTCAAGAATCTACAGCGTCTAATGCCAAGTTTAACGCTGGAGTTTTCGTCATAATGGTTTTAGCGGCATGCTATAGATTTAACTCAATAACGATCGCGTTCAGTTGCTTAAAACAGCGTCTGCCAGCAGCCGATAACAGCCTGCACAGGTCTAGCTGCATACCTTTTAGGAGATGCGATGCGTCATGATGGAGCGATCGCCCCAAGAACCTGTTCAACTATTGACAGAGCTAGCGCAGCTCCGCCATGACGTAAAGCGGCTCACGCAAGCCAACAGTGACTTGGAGATTTCGCTCAGCACCACAGCAGAACATGGCGATTTTGTAGAAGCCCAGCTTCAGGCTGCTAATCAAAGACTAGAAGCAGAAATTGCCGAGCGGCAGCTCGCACAGCTAACCCTACAAAATATTTTAGAAACTGTTTCTAGAGATAAAGCCGATCTAGAAATGATTTTGACGGCCACGGCAGAACATGGCGATGTGCTGGAGTATCAGCTCTACACCCAAGCCGTTGAGACCATGCGCCGCAGTGAAGACCTATTTCGGGCGATCTCAGAATCTACGCCAATTCTGATGATTTTGACCCAGCAGCTAGACGGAAAAATTACCTACGCCAACTCCATTTCGATCCAGCAGCTGGGGCTAGATATGCAGCGGCAAGCTGGCTATCGGCTGCAAGAATTCTTTTTGAACCCAGACGATGAACGGCAGATTGAGGTGCTCCTGGCAGACCAAGGCCATGTACGCAACTATGAAATGCAGGTGCGCTGTGCCACAGATGGAGCGTTTTGGGTATCTGCGTCGATTCATCCCCTAGTCTTGGATGATGCCCCAACGCTGCTGACGACCCTGTATGACATTAGCGATCGCAAACAATCCGAAGCTGCCCTCCAGCAGTCGCAGGCCACCTTGCAGCAGCAGGCTCAAGACCTAGAACTGCGCGTGATTCAGCGGGCTGAGGAATTGCAGCAGGCAGAAGAGAAATACCGCGCCATTTTTGAAAATGCGGCTGAAGGAATTTTTCAAATTACCTTAAAAGGCAGCTACCTCAGCGCTAATCCGGCATTGGCAAAGCTCTACGACTACGCCTCTCCAGACGAGCTAATTGCCGGCATTACCAACCTCAGCCAGCAGGTCTATGTGCAGCCGCGCCGCCGCGATGAAATGATTGCTTACTTGACCCGCTTTGGCTCAGTCGAAGGGTTTGAATCGGAGGTCTACCGTCAAGACGGCTCTACTATTTGGATTTCAGAAAATGTTCGCGCTGTTCACGATGCCGATGGCGTCTTACTGTATTACGAGGGCAGTGCCCGCAATATTACCGATCGCAAAACGGCTGAAGACGAGCTACGCCAGCAGCGGCTGATGTCAGAGCGGCTGTTGCTCAATGTGTTGCCGCAGCCAATTGCCGAGCGGCTGAAACGGGGCGAAACCAATATTGCCGACAGCTTTCCCGCCGCCACGGTCTTATTTGCCGACATTGTTAACTTCACGGGTTTGTCTTCTCATATTGCCCCCGTAGAATTGGTGGGGCTGCTAAATCGCGTGTTTTCCGTTTTCGATAAGCTGGCAGACCGCTATCAGCTAGAAAAGATTAAGACCATTGGCGATGCCTATATGGTGGTAGGCGGGGTGCCTACCGAGACCAGCGATCATGTAGAGGCGATCGCCACCATGGCCTTAGGGATGATGCGCGCCACCAACCGCTTCAAAACCCGCAATAAACAGCCGATTCGCCTGCGCATTGGCATCCATACCGGTCCCGTCGTCGCAGGCGTCATCGGTAGCCGCAAATTTACCTACGATCTGTGGGGAGATACGGTCAACGTGGCTAGCCGGATGGAATCGCAGGGTGAACTAGGGCGGATTCAGGTCAGCGAAGCCGTCTACGAAAAATTGAGCGATCGCTTTACCCTTGCCCCCCGAGCACCGCTGGACGTGAAAGGCAAAGGGTTGATGCATACCTACTGGCTACTGGGTAAAAAGTCTGAATAATTTGATGCTCAAGTCACAGATATTATTGTGAGTGATCCCCGACTTGCTCCCATACTCACCTGGTTTACGCAGCAGGGTTGGCAGCCGTTACCCTTTCAGCTCAGCACCTGGAACGCCTATCTAGCCCACCGCAGCGGCTTAGTTCAGGTGCCGACGGGTTCGGGTAAAACCTACGCGGCAGTCATGGGGGCGATCGCCGAACATCTCCACACGCCTCCGCAACCAGGGCTGCAACTGCTCTACATCACCCCATTGCGCGCCCTATCGCGAGACATTGAACTCTCCATCCGCCGCCCCATCGACGACATGGGCTGGAACCTGCGGGTCGAATCTCGCACCGGCGATACTAGCAGCGCCCGCAAAACCCGGCAGCTGAAAAACATGCCAGAAATTTTGATTACCACACCCGAAACGCTGGCGGTGATGCTGTCTAGGCCAAACGCCAAAGACCTGTTCAGCTCATTGCAAGGTGTAATTTTAGACGAATGGCACGAACTGCTTAGCTCCAAACGGGGCACCCAGGTGGAGCTGTGCTTAGCTCATTTGCGATCGCTGCGCCCAACCCTGCGCACCTGGGCAATCTCCGCCACCCTCGGCAATATCTCTGAAGCGGCTCAAGTTGCCGTAGGGCTGGGCACAGAACCTGTCATCATCCAATCCAACCTCCAGCGCCAGACCATCATTAAAAGCATCCTGCCCGACTCAATTGATACCTTTCCTTGGGCAGGGCACTTGGGTCTGCGGCTGTATGAGAAATTGGTAACAGCGCTAGACATCGAAATCTCGACCCTAATTTTTACCAACACCCGCGCCCAGTCTGAAAAATGGTACCAGGCGTTGCTCTATGCTATGCCCGCCGCCACCGAAAAAATTGCCCTGCACCACGGCTCCATTGAAGCCAGCGAACGAGAGGCGATCGAAGCGGGACTAAAGAGTGGGCAGACCAAGTGGGTCGTCTGCACCTCCTCGCTAGACTTAGGCGTAGACTTTCAGCCCGTTGAGCGCGTCGTCCAAATTGGCAGCGCCAAAAACCTGGCTCGCCTACTGCAACGCGCCGGACGCTCTGCCCACGTCCCCCACGGCACCTCCGAAATCTTCTTCCTGCCTACCAACGCCCTAGAACTGCTGGAAATTTCTGCCTTTCGCAGGGGGTTGACGGCAGGTGATATGGAAACCCGCCGCCCACGCCATCAGCCCTATGATGTCCTGATCCAGCATCTGATCACCCTGGCCTGCGGCGGTGGATTTCAGGCAGATGCTATTTTAGGAGAAGTGCGGCAAACTGTTGCCTATGCCAACCTAACTGATGCAGAATTCGCCTGGATTTTAGAATTTATTACTCAAGGTGGCAAGTGTTTGACGGCTTACCCACGCTACAAAAAAGTAGTGCTAGAAACCGGCATTTACAAAGTCACGGATAGCCAAATTGCCCGCATGCATCGGATGGGAATTGGCACGATCACCTCGAACCAAGCCGTACAAATTCAATATACGAATCGCAAAAAAATTGGCACCGTTGAAGAGAACTTTGTTTCAAAATTAAAAAAGGGCGACGTCTTCTTTTTTGCGGGGCGGCAATTGGAGTTTTTCATGATTAAAGATATGGTGGCCTATGTTAAAAGCAGCACCAAAAAATCCACAGTCACCCCCACATGGGGCGGCGGCACCTTGGCCATTTCAGATACGCTCAGTACCCATCTACGGCATGAACTTGATACCGTGACAGGCAATGCGATCGCTCCGCAGGTAAGCCAACGCCCCACCCACCCAGAAATTAACGCCGAAATCGCGTGTCTGCTGCCCATTTTGGCTGCCCAAGACCGCATTTCTCAGCTACCCACCTCCCAACAATTATTAATAGAAATCTGCAAAACCCGCGAAGGGCAGCATCTATATGTGTTCCCGTTTGAAGGGCGATTTGTGCATGAAGGCTTAGGCTTTTTGTGGAGCTATCGGTTTGCCAAACAAAAGCCAGCCACCTTCACTGTGTCAGTCAACGACTATGGTTTTGAGATTTTAGCGCCCAAAGAGTATCCCTTTAAAGACCTATTTTCCCCAGAATTCTTTAGCCTAGAACAGCTCTACGACGACATCAAAGCCAGCCTCAATCTTTCGGAATTAACCGCCCGTAAATTTCGCAGCATTGCCCAAATTGCTGGCTTAGTATTTAGAGGGTATCCCTCAGCCAAAAAAACGGTCAGTCAGTTGCAGGTGAGTTCGTCTCTTATTTTTGAGGTATTCTCAAAATATGAACCCAATAACTTATTATTAAAGCAAGCCGAAACTGAGGTGTTAGACGAGCAATTGGAAACCCATCGGCTAGCCAAAACCCTCGATCGCCTGCGTCAACTGACCCTAGTTTGGCAAGTCACTAAACGTCCGTCTCCCTTCGCGTTTCCGTTATTAGTAGAACGGCTCAATTCGCGGCTGTCGAATGAAAGCTTGTTAGAGCGAGTTGAGCGAATGAAACAGCAATGGGAAAAGCAGTAAATGCAATTGGTATATTGATGAGGAATGAATGGTAATTCAAGTGTATGGCATTCCCAATTGTGGGACATGCAAAAAAGCATTAACCTGGCTCGACAATCGCGGGGTTGAGTATGAGTTTGTCAACACCAAAGACTATCCCCCTACTAAAAAAGTGGTTCAAGCTTGGGTAGAGGCTCTGGGGGCAAAACCCATGCGCAATACCTCTGGACAGTCCTATCGCGCCCTGGGCAGCCAAAAAGATGACTGGACTGATGCCCAATGGGTGGAAGCCTTTGCCAATGACGCCATGTTGCTGAAGCGCCCCCTGTTTGTGAAAGACGGAGCCGCTGTACTGGTTGGGTTTCGGGACTCAGAAGCGGTAATTCGGCAGAAGCTGGAGCTGTAAGATTAGAACCGTGGATTATAGCCGTAGTCATAAAGCTTAGGACATAGCAGTGCTATGTCCCTACTGGGGGAATTGGGTGTTAGTAGACGGCGATCGCCCCCAGATTCAGCCGAAATTCCCCTGCGGCAAACCGGGGGTTCAGCGCCCCGTCATATTCAAACTTACTCAGCATTAATTGCAGCGATCGCACCCGTGCTGCATTCAGCGGTCGGCTGTTGGGCACCGTTTTGGCTCGAAACACGGGCACCAGTTCGGCAAACGGCAGGCGCACCGTGATCCATTCATTCGCTACCGTATCAAACGACGCCGCAAACGCCATACTGTCCCACGAATCCTCATCGCGCACCAAAAACTTATAGCGCTGCCCGTCACCATTCACCCGCAGCTCAAACCCACCATAGGCCGACACATCCAGCGGCGGCTCAAAATTGCGCGTCCGCACCGACGCAAACCCGCCCGAGTTGTCGGTAGACACATAGCCCGTAAACAGCGCCGAATCGGGCTGCTGTCGCAACGAACTCGCGCTCACACCCCCCATCACCACATCATCTAGCGCCCCCCAGGTTTGCTCCAGCACCGCACTGGGCTGGCTAAAGTCAAAAATGATGCCAGCTTGAGGTTGCGGTGCAGGCGACGGTGACGAGCCAAATATCATTTTTTTTAAGCAGCTAACGACAGGAATCGTTTCAAAATAGGTGAGAGTTTGAAGGAACCGTCCTGCATCCCATTGGCGGTTGGGTTGAGACATGGTTAAGGCTCTAATAAATAGCGTGAGAGCATGATCTCAATTGTAGACGACAGAGCATATCCTCCTTGAGGTCAACATCTTAGAACCTAACCTCTAAACTAGTAGTAAAGGGCATTTAGGAGATAAAAGGGCTATGACACAGACAACAACGCAGGCCAGCAATGTTTTAGGCGGGACGCTGCAACCCTGCTGCACGTCGCCAATGACCGGGTTTTATCGCGATGGTATGTGCAACACGGGGGCGGGGGATTCTGGTGCCCATGTGGTGTGTGCCCAGATGACGGAGGAGTTTTTGACTTATACCCAGGCGCAAGGCAATGATTTGTCTACGCCAGCGCCAGCCTATGGGTTTCCGGGGCTAAAGGCAGGCGATCGCTGGTGTCTGTGTGCCGCGCGCTGGAAGGAAGCCCTAGACGATGGTGTGGCTCCACTGGTGGTGCTGGAATCCACCCACGCTTCGGCGCTAGAGTATGTGTCGCTGGATGACCTGAAACAGCACGCGATCGCCTGAGTTCGGTTCATTTCAGGGGCGATCGCGTTTTGGGAAGGGTGGTGGCAAGGGTGAGTTTTGTCGTCGGCATGATGTCCCTTGACGCGATCGCATATATAGTGTTTCTATATAGGGGCAAGTGGGTAAAATACACTACCCGTCCCAATTACTTGCCGTCTCCGTTTCCACTTTTACGACCCGGTTAACGCTATGGTTTCTCAGCTCGAAACCCCTTTAGTAGATATCAACCGCCAGCTTCCTCACACGGTTGACGGGTTAGTGCAAGTGTTTACCTGCTCCCACCGCAGCTTTTTTACCAACGTGATTGCCCAAGCCATGCGGATTGCGGGGCAGGGCACCCCGGTGCTGATTGTGCAATTCCTCAAAGGCGGCATTGGGCAAGGATACGAGCATCCGGTGCAGTTAGGTCAACATCTCGACTGGCTGCGCTGCAATCTGCCGCGCTGCATTGATACGCCACAGCTAGAAGAGTCTGAACTGGCGGCATTGCTAGACCTGTGGCACCATACCCAAGCGGTGGTGGCTGAGGGTAAGTATTCTCTAGTCGTACTAGATGAGCTGAGTTTGGCGATTAACTTTGGCCTGATTGCCGAGGCAGAGGTGCTGCATTTTTTGGAGCAGCGGCCTAGCCAAATTGACATTATTTTGACCGGACCCGAAATGCCTCCGGCAATTCTGGAGATTGCCGACCAAATTACAGAACTGCGCCGCAGCCATCGCCCGTAGCGGTTGGTTGCCTGCGTGTGCTTCGGCCATCACGGGGCGATCGCCCCCGATCCACTGCGGATTAGCCACCGCTCCTGGAAAGCAAGGTCACGGAATTGGAGTCATCGCCTACAATGAATGACTTGCAATGCATGACTTGCGATCGCCTGTGGAGATAGCCATGGTGCCAACTACCAATTTTCAAACGCTTTTACCCGCTCCTGTCGGGGACTTTTTGATTGAGCCACAATCGCTGGAGATGCAGCGTGGGATTGGAAGCGACACAAACGACCCAATCAGTTCAAGGGTTGAATTTTCGTTAGTCATCCCCACCTACAACGAAAGCAAAAATATCCAGCGGCTGGTGCAGATTTTGAGCGACACGTTGGCGCGAGTGTTGGGCGATCGCTTTGAACTCATTGTGGTAGACGACGACAGCCCCGATTGCACCTGGGCAGTGGCACAGGCCATGGTGGCCGACTATCCGCATCTGCGGGTGATGCGGCGGCAAGGCGAACGGGGGCTGTCTACCGCAGTCATTCGCGGCTGGCAGGTGGCGCGGGGCAGGTTTTTGGGGGTGATTGATGGCGATTTGCAACATCCGCCAGAGACGTTGTTAGGGCTGCTAGAGGCCGTGCAAAATGGTGCCGATTTGGCGGTGGCTAGTCGCCATGTCGATGGGGGTGGGGTGAGTACCTGGAGTGCGCTGCGGCGGTTTTTGTCGCGGGGGGCGCAGGTGCTAGGACTGGTGCTGCTGCCGGGGGTAATCAGCCGGGTGAGTGACCCGATGAGTGGCTATTTTCTGGTGCGGCGAGAGGCGATCGCCGACTGCCTGCTCAACCCATTGGGCTACAAAATTTTGATTGAAGTCATCGGGCGGGGCGATATTCAGCAGATTGCCGAAGTCGGCTATGTGTTTCAGGAGCGGCAGGAGGGTGCCAGTAAAGTTACCTGGCGGCAATACCGCGACTATTTGCATCATTTGGTGCGGTTGCGGGTGGAAGGGGGGCGGATTGGCCAACTGACGCGGCGGCTCGATTTTCCGATTGGGCGATTTCTGCGATTTGGGCTAGTCGGGCTAAGCGGTCTGGTGATCGATACCGCGATGCTCTATTTACTGCACGGCTTGTGGGGCTTGGGGCTAACCCGCAGTGCGATCGCCGCTGCCGAAATTGCCATCGTCAACAACTTTCTGTGGAACGATCGCTGGACGTTTGGCGACATGGCCCAGTCGCAGCGGCAGCGGGGCAAGATGCTTAAACGGTTCCTCAAGTTCAACGTCATTTGCTTGATGGGCCTAATCTTGAAGGTGCTGTTGCTCAACGTCTTATTCAACGTACTCCAGATCAATCCCTACGTGGCCAACGTGCTGGCGATCGCCATCGTCACCGTCTGGAACTTCTGGGTCAACCTCAAACTCAGCTGGCGCACCAGTGATGTGCGTTAGGGCAAGGGGTTGGGAATGATGGTTGGGTACGGGCTTGGCACTGCCATGCCCCAGCGGAACCGTGCGTGGCCGAAAATCCCTGGAGGGTTATTTTGGAAAACGTTGGACTGGTGGCCATTGGCCGCAATGAGGGCGATCGCCTGCGGCAGTGTTTGACGGCTGCAATTGGCATCGTGGCTGGGATTGTCTATGTCGATTCTGGCTCTACCGATGGCAGCGTTGAGTTAGCAAAATCTTTGGGGGTGGAGGTAGTAGCGCTAGATCTGTCGCGTCCCTTTACCGCCGCCCGTGCCCGTAATGCTGGATGCGATCGCCTGCTAGCCCTGCATCCACAGCTCGAATTTGTTCAGTTTGTCGATGGCGACTGTGAACTTGTGGCTGGCTGGCTGCTTCAGGCATGGCAAACCCTCCAGTCCCAGCCCCAGGCTGCTGTAGTTTGCGGGCGGCGGCGCGAGCGGTTTCCCAATCGCAGTCTCTACAACCGCCTCTGTGACCTGGAATGGAATACCCCCATCGGCAAGGTCAAAGCCTGCGGCGGTGATGCCATGATGCGGATTGCTGCCATCCAGCCGATTGGTGGCTTCAATCCTACTTTGATTGCTGGAGAAGAACCCGAACTCTGCGTCCGGCTGCGGCAAACGGGTTGGCAAATTTTGCGGCTCGATGCCGAAATGACGCGGCACGACGCGCAGATGACCCGCTTTAGCCAGTGGTGGCAGCGATCGCGGCGAGCAGGGCACGCCTACGCCGAAGGGGCATGGCTACATGGCCAATCACCAGAACGGCACTGGGTCAAGGAAACGAACAGCATCTGGCTGTGGGGCTTGGCAATTCCGGCGATCGCCCTAGGACTGATCCCGCTCACCCACGGACTCAGCCTGCTGCTGCTGCTCGGCTATCCCCTACTCACCTACCGTACCTATCGCTACCTGCACGCCCAAGGGCATTCTGCTAAGGACGCTATCCTCTATGCCCTCTCCTGCGCGATCGGTAAATTTCCCAACGTCTTAGGCCAGCTCACGTTCCATCTCAATACCCGCTTAGGCCAACGCAGCCCAGTCATCGAATACAAGTAGAGACGCGATTCATCGCGTCTGATTAACCTATAAAATTCATCGCGTCTGATTAACCAGACGCGATGAATTGAACGCGATGAATTAGACGCGATGAATTAGACGCGATGAATCGCGTCTCTACGGAATTTTTTATCCCCCGTTCTTCATTCTTTCTGTGCGAATCCATTCCGTTTGACGGTGGGTGATAAACCGCAGGTAGCGAGGGAGTTTGCCAAGCACATAGAGCGGGATGCTGAGCAGCGATCGCACCCCAATCGTAGTCCGGCCAAATTTTGCCCAGGTGAGGAGGAGGGCGATCGCCATCAAGCCACCCTGCGACCCGAGCAGGAGGGCGACAGTCCAGGCGGCTCCTAGCAGGCCAGCGTAGAGGGCGATCGCCAGTAGCCCCGCCCAGAGCATTACCAGCAGCGACAGAGGCGGGATGCAGAGGTCAAGGGCGATCGCCAGCAAATCGATTCGACCTTGCCTTGGAGATGTCTTTAGAGCCGCCTTGAGTAGACGGGGCACTTGGGTCAGCAGGGTGTGCAGGTGCCCGTGCTCCCAGCGGGTGCGCTGAGTGGCAGCGGCGTGGCTGTGGGGTGGCAAAATGCCTGTGACGTAAGCCGTAGGGCACAGCCGTGGGGCAGATCCGGCGATCGCCAAATCTAGTCCGAGCTGCATGTCTTCGACAATATTGCCGCTGGCCAGAGGGACATGGCGCAAGAGCTGCCAGGGAAAGGCCATCCCTGTGCCGGTGAGCGAACAGGGTAGCCCCAGCCGCGCTAGACCGCTGGGACGCACCTGGTTTTTGAGCAAAAAGGCAAAGGCAGAAATCATGCTGCCGGGGCTGGGGTTGGCGGGTGGTGCCATCAGGTAGATGGCCTGCACCGGGCGCTGTTGGCTAGCGGCCTGCTGGGCAATTTGGGCGATCGCCCCCGCCGCAAACTGGCAGTCGGCGTCGGCTATTACCACTACATCGGGTGGGTCGGCAGCCAGCCAGCGTCGGCCAAAATCTAGGGCATAGCCCTTACCGCGATGGCGGATATCTTGCCGCTCAATCACGGTGGCTCCGGCATGGCGGGCGATCGCGGCAGTATTGTCATCACAGTTATCGGCAACGACCAGGAGGCGATCGCGATCGCCCAACTGCGGCAAGATCGTGTACAGCGCTGCCTCAATGCCGCTGGCTTCATTATGGGCGGGCATCAGCACCGCTACCCGTGGCAGAGGCACCTCAGCGCTCAACGCGTGGGGCTGAGGCCGATGGGGCGGCCGAGACAGACACGCCGCCATACATTCCGCCACCAAAACCCCCACCGGCACCGACAACAAAACGGCCAACCCCAACAGCACACCAGTCACTAACAGCATTACAGGCACCGAGCTTCCAATCGAAAGGATGCCCTAGTGTTCCCAACTGGGAGTTGCGATGTCGAACCTAGTAGAAGACGGCGCAAGTTTAGCTACCGTAGGGCGGGCATCTTGCCCGCGCAGGCTGGAAGCCTGCACGACGAACGGTAGGCAGATTTATGCCTCAGACTACTACGTAGTCTGTCGAGAAAAAATTGAGGGGTAGTGCGAGCAAGATGCTCACACTAATTCACGCGCTGGACTGGGGTGGTTAGCGTCAGCATCTTGGACAGAA
>Ga0209181_10007584_pt1 | contig 14824 bp, 15 predicted proteins | sample MAT05_FD_187208 | JGI IMG/M metagenome (GOLD analysis project Ga0209181, IMG submission 187208) | Freshwater microbial communities from Lake Fryxell liftoff mats and glacier meltwater in Antarctica - MAT-05 (SPAdes) (version 2) | ecosystem: Environmental > Aquatic > Freshwater > Ice > Liftoff... | reverse complement strand
GGGCGAAGACAAACGGACCATCCTCACCATCCTGTCGCTCGCTCCGACGCAATGCTACGAACTCACGGCGAAACTTTGCGGATCCGACGGCGCGCCCGTCGAACGCTCGCTCCACGGGACGATTCACCAGCTCTCTGGGAGATGAAATGCGTTCCGGCTTTGTGCCTATTCGCGCACTCTCGCTGCCGGCCGCTCGTGTGACGCGGATCGGGCATTTGAGCTTTGGCATGGTCAACCTCGAATGGAGGGAGAGCTAACCTGCATTTCTCACACGCTTGGGTAAACGGGGGACAGCGTGTTGCTGCCCGCGGTTCTTTTAAGTGCTCAGTTCTCAGTGCTCAATGCTCAGTCTCGGACGCAAACTGAGAACTGAGAACTGAGAACTGAGCACTTGCCATCGACGGAGTGTGAGAAATGCAGGCTAACCCCAATGCCTTTCGGATATTCCGCACGCGAGGGGCGGGTGTGAACTGTAGCGGCGACGTGGCCGGCCGCGGGAAGGATGGAGTGTCGCGTGACGGTCGCCGGGCCATCCCGCCGCCTCCGCCCAACCCGCCACGCCGACGGGTCGTCGGCGCTACATCGCCCCACGCACGCCCCGCTTTTCCGATCGCATACAGCGCGAAAATCCGAAAGGCATTGGAGCTAATTCTTCGGCACTTCGTTCACCGTGTAGTAGGCCTTGTTGTGCAGCAGATGCTCGCCGTCTTTGGATTTCATTCCGGAGAGGTCGAAGTCGTGGATGTGGTCTTCCGTGATTTTCTCCAGGCGCACCATCACCGACCGCCCGTCAGCCGATGGAACCGCCTCGATGACGCGAGGCATGGTCTGGTCCACCTCCGGACTGCCGTAGGCGCCGTGGTAGATGTGGGTGTAAGTGGTGATGTTATACGTGTCGGTCTTCGCGGCGATTTGCGGATCGACGGACTTGGTGAATGTGACGAGGAAGCCGTCCTTCCTGATATTGATCTCCTTGATCTCGAATGGCACGACGCCGCTCCACTCGATGCGCTGGATGGCAAAGGGTTCAGTGCCGCGCACGGGCCACTGGCGACTCGTAGTGAATCCGCCAGCGATGAGTTGGCCCTTTGGGGTGAACTCCACGTTCATGATGCCGGTGGCGAGTCCCTCGCGGAAGGGATAACACGCGCCCTGCCACACGCCGTTCACCTGCTCGGTGGTCGCTCGCAAGATGATGCTGAGCGTGTAGTCGCCGAGGAAAAGCTGGTTCTCAAACGGGCCGAATTTCCCGCCGGTCTTGTTGAGCCGGAAGCCGGATATCGAACGCCCCATTTTGATGTAGGGAAAGCGGACCGCGGGCGGGACGAGTTCCTTCACGCGCTTCAGTTCGTCGCTCATGCGCGAGTTCGTGTTCGGCGTCACGGCGGGGGTGGGGACGCCGGACGCGAAGGGATACCAGTTGTAGCTCGCGGGGTGTCCGAGAAATGCGCCGGGCTTGAGATGCTTCAGCGAACAACAGCCATTCCAAGGCCCCTGACTCTCGATGACAAACATCGCGCCCTCGGCATTCGGGCCGACGCCGGCGGGGCTGCGCAGTCCGCTGCACACCGGAATCATCTTTCCGTCGGGCGTGACTTTCACCGCCCAGCCGCGGAAAAGATTGTGCGACTCATAGGAACCGCTGAGGCCGAGCGCGACCCAGATGTTGCCCTCCGGATCGTGCTTCGACGCAAACGCGAATTCGTGTCCCTCGGCATAGCCCCAGTTGTTAGTCAGCGTGTCGTAGTTGTCGGCCACTCCGTCGCCGTTCGTGTCGGTGATGCGCGTGGTTTCGCCAAAGCTCGTGGCTGTCATTGCCCCATCTTTCCACGAGAGTCCGAAGATTTCGTCCTGGCCGCTCGCGAAGAGGTGATACTCAGGGGCGGGAGTGGATTCGAATGCACCCTTGATGAAATAGATGTCGCCCCGTCGCGTGCCGACCGCGAGCCGACCGTCGGGAAGAATCTCGAAACTGCCCGGCCGCATCGGCACCTCGGGCGGGATGGGGATGCTGACGATGGGATAGTATTTCGCCTCCTCCTTCGCGGTGCCCCACATTTCGCCGAGTTCTTCCGCAAACAGTTGCGGGGCGAGGGCGAGTGCGGCGGCGAGCGGTATGAAACGGATGGAGTGCATGATTCGGTATTCCGGCAGGGCTCGAGTCGTGCGTCGGCTCTGGCGGTAGCAGCGGATATTTACGAGCCTGTCAGCGCTCTTGCACTACTTCGTTTTCTTCAGCAACTCCGCCGTGGCCCGGACCGGCTCGTTGCCAACTTTGTCGAAACGTCTCGGCGTTGCGATCGGTGCGCTGGCCCTGATTCGCCGGAAGATCGTGAGCTTCCCCCGGGAGGAATTTATTCCCTCTCTGCCAAACAACGAACATGTTTTCGACGTTCTTGTGGGGTGCCCAAGGAGGGGCCTGAAAGCGCCCTCTCGATGCGGACGCGCCGCGCCGCATCGAGCCGACGACAGTAGCCGACGACGTAAGGAGGCGGGCTGATCTTCCAATCCGCAATCCGCAATTCAGAACGCCCGCCTCCTCGCGTCGTCGGCTACAGGCAATCGCTGCCAGCGGCGCGGAGCGACCGCTGCCAGAGGGGAGGGCGTGATTGAATGTGAGTCCAAAGGCTGGTAGCCGGCCAAGGCTGAGCGGCGCGTGAGTGCCGCGAGGCTTTGGACTGCGGAGGCTCGACTCCGCTTTGGCTTTGCGGAGGAGCAATGGGCGAAATCGCGGAATGCGCCGGGCGGATGAAAGGCGCTGGGTTGCTTTGCGGGGCAACGGTGACTTTGCGCGCCGGACCCGAGGCGAAGGGAAAAGCGGCGTCAAGCCGCGCGCAGTCCAAAGGCTGGCGCCACGCTCGGACCCCATTTTGCTCATCCACTGGACTTACTTTCGATCACCCCCGCCAGAGGGCGCCATCAAAGTGCCCGTCCTTGGTTCCGGCTTCGCCGGTTTAGGTGAAAGTGTAGCCGCGTTCAGAGTTCCAAGTTCCAAGTTCTGCCTTCCGAGTTTAGCCCGCCGCAGGCGCGTTGCGAATCTGGATGCGTTCTGTGAATGGCGAAGTCGCTGCGCGGGGCTGAACTCGGGCAGTCAGTTCTGAAAAGCGTCGCACAGAGCGTGGAAAAGACGGGGACGACGCGCACGATTTCCGCGGGCTGCAGTTGCAGGAACGGCATCGCTGCATCCACGGCCTGCCTTTGTTCCGCCAAAAGCTCCGCGCTGATGTGCAGCTTCCAGCCCCCGACGTTTCGCGTCTGTCCGCCAAAAGCGTCCTCGGCATCAAGATGAAAGATGAGACCGAGGCAGGTGAGGAGGATTGGAAGGAATGGTTTCACGAGAACTATCACCCAAGACTATTTGCCTTTTACCAGACTGGTAGTTCCCGGCAAAGCAACCCGCTTTGCCCGCAGACCGTCTGGCTTTGTCGGCGATCCGAACCGCTTCGTTGCAAAGCAACCCGCTTTACCCACGAAGCAACCTGCCTGGATCGGGAAGCGACCTGCATTGCCCGCAAACCGTCTGGGTTTGCCCCCAATCCGGTTCACGCCCACTCCGCGCAGAGCAACTCCGCCAGCGCAAGCGCATGGTTTGTCGCAGCCCCAAACGGAGCAAAATATGCCAACTAGGCCGGGCCGCGTTCTACGCGGGCAACGCCCTGGGTTCGGCGGACAAATGCAAAAAGCCCTGAATGGGCGGGACAACGGATGTGCCGCCCGTTCAGGGCTCGATGAAATGATGACGCAAACAGCGGGAGTACCGGGAAACCAGCCGGGAGCAAACGCCCCGCCGATTCACTTTCAAAAAGAACCGGGGCAACCCGTGGCGCGGGCCGGCTGGCGTTGAGCCGGAGCGGATTGCTGGCGCACAAGGTGGGGCATTTTAGCAGCGACTGCCTCCCAATCGCCGAGATGCGCACGCATTAGGCTCTTCCACAGCTTGCCGTGGTTGGGGACGAAGAAGTGGAGCAACTCATGGACGATCACGTAGTCCCACAGCTCCCCATCCAACTGAAGAAGGTCGTCGTTGAAGTTCAGGTGGCCCGCGGTGGAGCACGATGCCCATTTGTTGCTCATTGGTCGGACTCCCAGCCATACCACTTTCACGTCCAGCTTTTCGGCCCAGTGCCGGACGCGTTCCTTGAATGCCCGTTTCTGTAGGACCGGCTTCATGGGTCAGACTCGGTCCGCCTTCGCGAGCACGCTGAACATCTCGTCCACCATGCCGGTGACGCGATTCAGGTCGTCCGTCTCGGCGAAGATTGCGAAGGTGACCCGCTTGCGTAGCTCGCGCAGCGCGGCCTCACTCTTTTTCCAGTTGGGAAACTCCACAAACGCATCCCGGATTTTCCCGCTCACTGTCTCGGGATTTGCGATCTTTGCGTCGCGGAGAGTGCGATAGACAAAGAAGGTGAGCCCATCGAAACCCTTCTTTGCCTGCTCCTTCTTCCGTTTCTCGTCGCGCTGGACTTCATCCAGCAATTCTTCCAGTGCCTTGGCCGTCTCCGTCTGGCGTTGCTCGAAGCTTTCCTGCACGGCCCTGGCTCGCTCGGCCATCGCGATAAGAAAGGGGTCGTCGCTGTTTTCCTCGGCGGCCTTCTCAATGCTCTTGATCAGGTTGATCACCTTCACGCTGTCGCCCGACTTCCGGCGCTTCATCAGCTCCAGCGTTTGACCGTCGATCGCCACGATGTCGTCAGGGGAATAAAGCGCGGTGGCGCTCACATGCTCTTGAACCAGAGCATTCGTCTTCTTCTGGAAATCCCGGTCCACCATCACGGTCTTCGTGTAAGCCTTCCTCACCACATCGTAGATCGCGCTGAGTGTCGTGTAGTCCCCGATGAACGGCCTTAAGAACGCATCAGGCGAGATGATCTCGTAGAGCATCTCGATCTCCTTGTATTCCTTGAAGAACTCCTTCCGCCGCTCGGGATCGCGGAAGTGCTCGATGAGCGTGTCCACGTCCTTGTCGTTGAATTCGAACGGAGCGGGGGCATTCCTGCCCCCGTCTTGTCCTCCGAGGGGGACTGGAAAGTCCCCCCTCCGTTGAAAGGCCCCCATCTTATTTTTGAAGAGCACCTTCAGGAGCTTGAGATCCTTGACGATGGCGTTGATCTCGTCGCTGTCGAAGGCGAGGGCCTTTTCGAGCTTGTCGAAGATGCCGACAAAATCGAGGACGAAGCCGTGGGGCTTCACCATCTCTGCCGCCTCGTTCTCGTAGGGGCGGTTCACCCGGGCGATGGCTTGCAGCAGGGTGTGGTCGCGCATCGGCTTGTCGAGATACATGGCGTAGAGCACGGGTGCGTCGAAGCCGGTCAGCCACAAACGGAGGGGTGAATCACCCTCGCGCACGATCACGATCTTGAACGGGTCTTTGGCGTCCTTGAACCGGTTCGCCAGCTTCCGGCGCTTCTCCTTGTTGCCGATGTGACGCTGCCACTCGGGGCCGTCCTCGGCGCGCTGTCAGCGTCGCCCGCGTGCTTTTGCGCTTTCCCTCACCGTCAGCCCTACTTCTTCGGCGGGGTCTTCTTACGCCCCTCAATATACCACTCAAACAGCCGGGCGAAGAACTCCTTCGATACCTCGTCGTCCTCGCTGACTTTTTTGTAGAACTTGAAGTTGTCGTTCACCAGGTGCTGAAAGGCATCCTCAGCCACCTGCCGGAAAGTGGCCTCGACTGCGTGACGCGAGCCGTTCTTGAGCTGCTGTTGGAGCGCCTCGTCTTCGCTGATCTTCTTCTCCAGTTGTTTGATCACCGTGATCTCGTCTTCGGTGAACGAGGTGTTAGAGCCTGTCATGCACTTGTCGAGGCGGACATGCGCTGAGGGCCAAAGGCCCGCAAACATGCCAGCCCAGGGCAACGCCCTGGGTCGTGGGAAACAAAAGGATTAAAGCCCTGAAAGGGCGGCCTCATCTTGTCGCGCCTTCAGGGCTTTGTCCTTTCTCAATTCAAACCCAGGGCGTTGCCCTGGGCTGGCATGGTTCGCACCGTTGGTGCTTCAGAGCCATCACGCCTCCTTGGCAAACGCCTCCAGATCCGCCGCCGGGAGCAAGGTTGAAGGATGAATGATGAATGATGAAAAAAGGCCGGACCAGATGCCCCACTTCATACTTCATACTTCATACTTCATACTTTTTCCCCATGTCCACTTGGTCGTCCTCGGCTTCCGCCAGCCATTTCTTGGCCGCCGGTTTCACCACGCCTTGGAGCTTCTCGACACTTCGCTTGGCACTGAACTACTCCTTGGCAAACGCCTCCAGATCCGCCGCCGGGAGCAAGGTTGAAGGATGAGCCGGAATGAAATGGAGACAGCCGCAGGCAATTATGAAGGATGAAAAAAGGCCGAAAAAGTTACCCCACTTCATCATTCATCATTCTTAATTCCTACTTTTCCTCCGTGCCCGTCTGGAACTTGCTGGCCACGATGAGGAACCGGTATTCATCGCCCTCGAAGCGATCCCCCGTCGCGGCCTCGGGGAAGCCGTTCATCTTGGTTTCCGTGTATTCCTGGCCGTCCTTGGCGTCCTTCACCACGTCGGTGAAAGCCACCAGCGCCTTGTAGGGGCTGGGCGTGCCGGTGAAGCCGATGAACGACGCATTCGGCAAGGCATCGCGCAGGTTGCTGGCGAAGCCGTAGAACATTTCGCCCATCTTTTCTGGAAAAAGCTACGCTCAGAAAAGTCGCTCAACCTTGTTGCCCGTGCGGTAGCGCACTGGTTTTGGTTTGGTGACTTTCTCCAGCACCGCATCCTCCACTAGGCGAGCTAGCCAAGCCTTCGCCTGCGGTTTCGTGACGACCAGCAAAGTCGCCACTTCTTCCTCCGTGCGAGCTTCGGCGAGTTCACGTCGAAGAATCTCCCGCACCGTGTTCAATAACTCCACTTCGGCTGACGGCTTCGCGTCGGTTGCCGTTGGCTCAGGTTTTTCTGCCTCTGCTTCAATTGGCATTGCAACAGGTACGGCATCATAAACGGCCGGTTCCTCCCGCAGGGTAAGCGGCAGTGTGTCTTGCTTTGGCTCCGCAGCGACGGACTCAACCGCAGCTACGAGCGCCGCCCCCAGTTCATTGCCGCTTTGAGGATTTGGCCACGGTTTGCCTCCGCGACTTAGCAGGGCGGAGTTGCCCTTGCTTGCGTTGGCCCCATTGCAAACAAAGACCGGCACAAAGTGCAGGCGATCGAGTTGCTCGATGGCTCCAGCCCATGTTCCGCCCTTCTCGAAGTCCGAGGTCACTACCAAAGCCGCGTCCGCGAGGGCATAGATGAGTTTGTTGCGTTGCATGGCGTGCCCGACGTTGAAGCCCGCTGCCGGATCGTAAGGAGAGATGAGCACCAGTCGGCCTTCCATCAACGGTTCCCGATTGTCCCGCGCCAGCGCCGCCCGCTCCAAGCTATCCGCCATCACTCCCGCCACATCGCCGCCCGCCATCAGAGCACCATGCATCGCCGCCCTGTCGATTCCCTTTGCTCCACCTGACACGATGTTGCGATGCGCCTCCGCGCTCAAACGCCCGACGTTTTCAGTGAAACCGACGAGTTCGTCATTCACATGGCGAGAGCCGACGACGGCCAGCCCGCCTTTTTCGAGCAAAGAAATATCGCCGCACCCGTAAAGCAGCGGACGCGCATCCTCCTTGAGCTTTGCTTTTAGCCGCCGCGGATACTTGGCGTCAGCGCGGCTGATCACCCAGATGGCCCGCGCGTGCCAGCGTTCCACGGCCTGACTGAGCAGGAACCCACGCCCAATCAGCGCATCCAGCCGCGCTCGGCCGAAAGGCTGCGCGCAAACTTCAATCAACTCCTGCGCATCTGGCGCGAGCAAGTCCGCAGGCTGTTTCTGCTTTTGGCGCAATATGAGGGCGAGCCGGTTGTATTCGCCTAAACCGAGCAGATCGCGTGAGGTTTCACCGCGCCCGGCAATCAGTGGAGCGGTCAGTAGCAGGATGGCCTGCGTGTTCGGTGTCAGGGGCTCGATCATTCGTCAGAGTTTGCAGTTGAAGCCAGTGCCAGAGGATACACCGGACCACTGCCGTTGGAGGTTAAAAGATACGCGGCGACAGTCAGAGTCCATTTTGAATTCACCATGTCATCTACCCAAAGCACCGGGCTGATCGAAGCCCGTCTGGAACTTGCTGGCCACAATCAGGAATCGGTATTCATCGCGCTCGAAGCGATCCCCCGTCGCGGCCTCGGGCTAGCCGTTCATCTTCGCTTCCGTGTATTCCTGGCCGTCCTTGGCGTTCTTCACCACGTCGGTGACAGCCACCAGCGCCTTGTAGGGGCTGCCCATTTTTTAAAACAGGCACCTCGCGAAACAACCCGCGCCCCGGAGCTTGATCAGCGCATCGAAGAATGCCACACAACCGAGGGAGGCGGGAACGAAGCGACGTGCCAGAATGGTGCGACCGGCGGGGAGCATCAAATGTAACCGCCAAACACCGTCCGCGTGTTGGCGTCGGTCTTCTCGATGGGCGTGCCGGTGAAGCCGATGAACGACGCATTCGGCAAGGCGGCTCGAAATCCAATTTAGCGACGATTGCAAAGCAGTCGAAGCCATTCAGCCTCACTGACCCCGACCCTAGAAAGGCCGTCGGTTATCTCGTGCGCGATACGGTGGGCATGGAGCGGCTTCAACTGCCCAAGCCACTCAACAGTTCTCTTCGTGCCAGCATATTTGTAGGTTCCCTTAGCACGAACTGCGACCACGGTTTTAGTCCTCGCATCAACAGTGAAGAAATCAGTCCAGAGTTTCTCTCCCGCCTTACCGCTGGCGGATAGCGAAATGTAAAGTCCATTGTCCGACGCCAACACCATTCCATTTCTTCGAGAGGTACCGTCGTACGTTTCAAGCTCGACTGTCCAAAATGGAAACTGTGCAGGTTGGGCGGACTTCAAACGCAAGCTGTCACAAGTAGGCACCAAGCATACAGCATACTGCCAGTGGGTCTTCTTCTTGGAATACTTCGTGCGAAACCGGACAATAGTTCCAAAACCGAGCTTTCTCGAGGCTGACGAATACTGTGTGCGGCTACTAAAAAGCGCAGCAAGGCGCAAATGCCCACTTGGAACTGAACCTGCCTCATGCAATTTTTCGGCAACCTTTCTTGATGAATTCGGTTTTGCTTGGAGTTGGGCTACGAGTTCCTTGTCTTTCTTCGAAACGTGGTCGCTAGCAACGGCCGCAGTTGCAATTCTCTTTGCGAGGCTTGGACTGAGGCTTTCATCCTCAACTACCGCTCGTATTTCCTCCGCCAGCAACTCCGGAAGCTGATCAAACGCCTCTTCGCTCGTAGCAACAAATTCCCGGTGGAGAAGAAATGCGCCATCGAGGTCGCCATGAAACCGGTCGAGGATTCGCTTTGAGTTCCGCCGGATGGCCGCGAGGCCGTGAAGAGCGTATGAAGGCAAGATGCCGGAATTCATCTCCACAAACTCGTCAATTAGCTTGGTCGCAAGACGGGACTCTTTGACGGTAAAACTTACTTCCTCTTCGCCGAACCTACTCAATGGTTTTCCCAACACGATCAATCGCGTTGCACCAGAGCGAAGGCGACATGAGGCCCGGTCGGGCTCTGCCTCAAGTCCTCTCGCCTTCAATCGGTCCGCGACTATATTAGCTACCCCTACTAGCGAATTGTCCGAAGTATAGATAGCAATCAAACGGGCGTGGTGAGGGAACTCCCTTATACTCTGTTCGATAAGGGCGATAATGAGATCGAGGGCTTTCGAACCTTGGTCACCTGAGAAGTCCCAATCGAGGATGATAATGTCGGGGCGCTCGCAGAGCTTGAAGATTTCCGAGTCAGGGTCTGTGGAGAATCCTTCTTTTGGCTCATACAAAGCACATGTGATCCCTTCGCGGGCAAAACTGCTGACTAAGTCTTTCGGGTGATACGGTTGCTCAACATTGTCGTTTGTTTCCACTTCCGGCAAGTTCTTGCCAGAAACCTTCGCGTCAGTTCCTCGCCGCAAAACTGGTTTCCGCTGGACCGGTGCGATAACAGGCAGCGCAGGCTTGCCTGTCGTTTGATCAAAAATGTGGTCGTCAACAAAAACTGCGCTTTGCAAATAGCTGCGCGCGGCGGCTTTCGAGAATCGTGTTAGTGCGCTCATGGCTGAATTTTCAAAGTAGGTGCAGAGATGTGGAAGGCGACACGGAATCCCGATGGCGGCGAGTCAAGTCTAAGGTGCATCTTCTCCGCCTCCAAGGCGCGAGCCGAAATGAACAATCCGAGCCCTCGTCCGCCGGGCTTTCTGCTGAATCCACGCTCGAATATCCTTTGTTGATCCCGCTCCTCAATCCCGACGCCTGTGTTGGCTATAATGATGTCAGTGCCGGAAACGTCGAATCGGATCCGGCGATCATCCTTCATGTTTCCGAGCCAGAAAAGAGCATTGTCAACCAGATTGATGATGGCTGGGTAAAGAGTGGATGGATAGCACTCAACCTTTACAGCAAGAAATGCCTGCGTGCATTCGAGAGTAACTTTGTGCCGCTCCAAACGATTGCCAAACAAGTCTGTTACGTAATTGCGCATGCTTTTCCCTGCAATCTCCTGTGCGCTCCGATACAAACGTCTCTGTAAGGGCGTGAATAGTTTGAGATGGCCGTCAAGGTGCTCAAAGTTGTGTCGAATCGACTGGTAAAGAGGACGAAGAGTTGTGCTTTTTTGCGATACCTGCCCAAGTTCCTGAACACTCCTGCGGACATTGCGGATCGCGGCAGCGAACTCGTGATTGATGATCGCAACTGCCAGTCCTAGCTGCACCATCTCAAAATTTTCATCAGCCTCCTCTTCCAGTGCTAACATCCGCCCTTCGAGTGCTTCCATGACCTCAGCGGGTTCTTGACCGTCGGAAGATCGTAGATTCTCCGCGAGCGCGGCGAGCATGTCTCGGGCCTGCATAAGCGCTCCTCGGTGATGACTTTCAATCTCCGAGAGTTGTTCTTCCCATCCCTTCCGAAGAGCTTCTATCTTCCCCGGCGTGAGAGCATCTAAATCCGTGCTGTTGAGATCTGCTTCGATCTGCTTCACCTTCAAATCCAGTGCAAGCATCGCCTTTTGAGTGATGTCAAAAACCGTCTTTCGCGTATCGCTGGCGGTGTCACGAGTCAAGCTAGCGGCATTCTGAAGCTGCTTCTGGCGCTCGTCAGAAAGGGCCTTGATTCGGTCTTCAAGCCGCTTCCGCTGATCTACATAGAGACGCGCGTGGCGGGCCACTTCGCCAAGCGTCCGTGCGATTTCTTCCTCACACGGAACAAAGACCTTTGAGTCAAGCCGCTCCCTCTCAATTCGGTATCCATCCCACTCGCGCGTTAACTCCTTCGTCAATGCAACGCCGGTCGGCTTCTTGCAGGTGAACCGCTCTCGAAGTCCATTCAAGCTCGAAATAGCCTCTCGTTCGGATCGAATCAGAGATGATGCCGCCCTATCTTGGTCTTCAATCCGAGAGGCAGCCTCCATTCGCGAACGAGTTAATTGCTTTAACTCGTCGACCGCTCTATCAGGCGCGGCGGATTTAGATGCTTCGAAAAAAGTTTCAAGCGCTTTGGCAAATTGTTTTCGTTTCTCTCCGGATCTCTTCTGTTGCCGTGCTAAGGCCTCAGAACGCCGCTTCATCTCTGCTTGAGTCTTCTCAAACAAGTCGCCCTTTTCGCCCTTGCCTCCCCGAAAAAACTCGCCGGCTAAGTAGACCAACAGGTTCACGAGGATATCCCGCAATTGCCTGTATGCTCTATTTTGTTGAAAGCCCTCTCTGCCCGCTTTCTCCTGAAGCACAGCATTTGCCTCTCTGCTCAACAGCACCGCGCCGATCATGCGCCGGGCCGAGAAAAAATAGTAGCCGGCACCTTTTGAGCGGCGCTTTTCAACCTCCAGCCAGTCAAAAGAAAAATCCCCATAGGGCAGAATGCGAATTCCGTCTCGATAGACGTAGATGCCTCCGATCTTGTCCAGTTTCTCGCTCAAGGCTGACCAAGCCTCGCCAACCACTAGGGACTCTGACTCGCGTCCCTGAAGATATCCAAAAACCATTTCGAACGGACCACATTCAGTCTGAATGCCACCCGCATCTCGCCAAGGCACTACGATGTCTTCATAATTCTGTTGATAGACACGAAGACTTCCTTTGAACTGGCCGAACTTGTTCACTGTGCCGCGTAACAAGTGGTCAGACTTGGATTCCAGTTCGACTTTTGTGAAAAAGGTCTCTGTATCAAGCATCTCACTGCCCGCGAGAGCTCCGGGTGGCCATTTTTGGAATGACGTCGAAATGGACGGGTCAGCTACGGAACCAAAGACATGATCTGTGAATCCTAAGAGTTGCTTACGGAAGCTCCAATCTTGGTTTCTCTCTTCGACAGCTAGCTCGATTTCAAGAACAGGGTTGGCGGGAGCGATGATGAAGTGAGTGCCCGTTGCATCGCCTGCAAGTCTCAGCGCTTCATCTCCCTGAGCAGCAAAGAATTGATCAAGGTCAGCAGGATCGGGTTGGAATGCTTTCAGCTCAGCGATGATTTCTAAAAATGACAACTCAAGGTGATCCTTGCTCAATTTCTCAAGGCACTTCAGTAACGGGGCTTTGAGGGCTTCTATGTGCTCCGAGCTTGGCAAGGTGCCACCCGGCAAGGTTCTGACCGGAATTTCGATCTCGTCGAGATTGAGTCCAGGCATTTCAAACAAACCCCAGTGGACTAATCCCATCACAAGGTCATGCAACCCATCTGCCCGGGCAGCACGAGTGAGAACTAGGACTTGCCTGCCAAGGAGCGCTATCGCAAGTCGACCGATCCCCTTCTCGCCGGTGATCGGCCTGCGCTTCATTCCTGCCGGTCGAAAGTGAAGCTCCCTGTTTCCAGCCGCCTTACTCTCGGTTCCGAGCACGAGCCACTTCTCTTCAAAGTCCTCTTTTGTCATTCCGACACCGTCATCGCGAATTACGAGTGTCCCTTCGTCTTCGAAAAAATCAATTCGCACATGTTTCGCGTATGCATCATGTGCGTTTTTAAAAAGTTCGTTGATGGCGTTCTGGGTTCCAGCAATTTGCTGGCGGCCAAGCATGTCAACAGTTCTGGCTCTGGTTCGGATTTTAGCCATTGGAAGCAATCGTGATTAGATGTTGGCCGACTCGCCGCGCCAGCTCAGGTGGCACCGCATTGCCAATCTGGCGCGCAAGCTTACTCAGATTCGAACCGGCGAACACGTATCCTTTAGGAAATGTCTGGAGCGTTGCGCCTTCGCGGATGGAAATAGCGCGGTTTTCTTCTGGGTGGCCAAAGCGTCCGTTTGAGAAGCTGTTGAATCTGGTAGTAATTGTAGGCGCTGGACGGTCCCAATACATGCGGGCATAAACGTCACGAAAAATGTCATCCTTGCCACGATAAGCGTCAATCTGTAGTGCGTCGTCATCCTTCCAAGCGGACCGGTCCCCTCCAGATTTTGGCGTTAACTTTATTCGCTTGAGGTTGTCTTGCGACAGAGCACACGAAGAGTGTTGAAGCTTCGACTGATCGCGGTGGCCTGCTGCTATCCGCTTGAAGCCGTTCGTTACGCCAATGAAGGCGCTCACAGTTAGAGCTGGATCTGGCTTTGCAGGCGGTAACGAAACCTTCTGAGAGAGGCGTGTCGCAATGAGAAGATAACGAACCCGATTCTGCGGCACGCCATAGTGGTTTGCATTAATGATGCCATCATCCCATGAGTAACCGAGGCGGGCTAGAAATTGAATGAATTCTGGCAGTATTTTCGCTTCTTTTCGGCTTTGAAGCCCCGGCACGTTTTCAATGACGACAAATCCCGGGAGGAAGTGCCGAATAAATTTTTGGAAATGTTTGAGGAGAAAAGCCGTCTGTGTGGATTTTGTCTTGTCCGTTCTAATCTTGCTCCAAAATTGGCAAGGACTGCACCCCGCGAAGACGAGGGTCGGGTCGTTCGACCGAAGGTTGAGTCGCCGTGCCAACGAGACCGCTGAAAGAGTGCTGATGTCGTGCCGGATGAACTTTGCCCCAACGATGTTTGCCTCGTAGGTAATTCGACAATCAGAGGCGTTATCAACCCCAGCCAGCACTTTGATTCCAGCGTTGAGCAGGCCAAGACTCATGCCGCCAGCCCCGCAGAAAAAGTCTACGGCTTTCAGATTGGTTACTTGTTTCTGCGACATCGGAATCTTTTAGGGTGAAATTATCAAATTTACAAGTCTGGAACGCTGGGGCGGGACGCCGAACTGCCAGCGCACGTCGTCGTCTTTGCGGAAATTGTCCTTCGCTGCGGTCACGACCTGCGGTGAGGCTTCGCTTTGAAGGAATGCGCTGCCGCGCAGGGCAGTGTCGGAGTCGTTGAAGAGCGGGGAGCCATTCATGATGATGCCGATGTAGCTCTGCGCGTCCTCCGCGTCATTCATCCGCGCGATGAAGTGCTGGAGGAAGAGCATCTGCCCATCCGACTTGCGCGGCAGTCCGGCCCCGAAGCGCATATCGAACCCACGCGCGGCCTCGGTGGTGACGACATCACAGTCCTTGCTCCACTCGTAGCCGGAGGGCGGATTGACGAACTGGAAGTCGAAGCGTTTGTCCGCCAACTGGTCGTTGGAAAGGGTGCTGCCGAGCTTGATGTTCTCCGCGTCCTTGCCCTCCGGCTCCAGAATGAGCATGTCGGAGCGGGCGATGGCCCAGGTCTGGGGATTGAGTTGTTTCGGCGGCTTCCTCCCGCCGCCTCACCCTTCGGGCTCGCTGCGCGAGACCAAAACGGCGCTGCCGCCGCGCCGTTTTGTCCTGCCCGTAGAGGAAGACCTTGGCCTGGGGGTTGATCTGCTGGATGCGGTCCTTGGT
>Ga0209181_10007581_pt1 | contig 14827 bp, 10 predicted proteins | sample MAT05_FD_187208 | JGI IMG/M metagenome (GOLD analysis project Ga0209181, IMG submission 187208) | Freshwater microbial communities from Lake Fryxell liftoff mats and glacier meltwater in Antarctica - MAT-05 (SPAdes) (version 2) | ecosystem: Environmental > Aquatic > Freshwater > Ice > Liftoff... | reverse complement strand
ACTTTCTTGTTCCTTAAAATAGAGGTTAACACAAAATATACAGGTAATATAAAATACTACCAGGGCTGCGGTACCGAAAATTATTTTGGCAGTCTTATTCTTTAATCCAAAATAAGTATCTGTATTTTTTTCATTTCTGTATAACAGTAGTGCATAACAGCCCAGGCATGCAAGAGCAAAAATATTAGTAACAATCCCTTTCCAATTCGTAAAGATCATCGGAAGAAAGCTATCACTTTTTGTATTTGCAATAGACCAATCAAGCAGTAAACTTAACCCCATGCAAAACAATACAAGAAGGGAAGAGTATTTAAAAATATTCATTTGGCTGCGTTGGTATAACCAATACAACAATACAGCTTCGGCACTCCAAAAAACCGTTATGCTCAGGCCATGCAGTTGCACAGGCGCCACCAATGAAACAAACGTAAGCGTAAGGCCAATGAGTACATAGAGTAAATTTTTATCTCCTTTTTGCGATGCAAAGAGATACCAGGCAAGTGCAAGATTTATAAGCGCCAATGCAATGGTAAAAAAGCCCTGGTAAATACCATCATTCCAGTTGCTTAAAATGTACATGCCTTGTGCATAATAGCTAAAACTAATGATGAGCAGAAGCGAAAAATCAAACGGTTTGAAAGGCTTTTGAGTCCGCAGGTTATTAATCAAACTGGTAATTAAAAAAAGGAAATAAAAAGCTGTTGCAAAAAGTAAAGCATTTTTATTAAGTGTGGCAGATTCATCAAAGTTAAATTCATTTAAAAGCCAGCCATCAAAAATGAGCCATGAAAAAAAGAAAGACAATGCAAGCAAGAGCGGCCATTTTTTAAAATATGCAGTAAGTAGAATCCCGGAACTTAGGATAAGCAAATAACTAAATAACACAACATAATTACCGCTGCCGGTACTCACCAGGAATGGTGCAAGAAAGCCACCAACGGTAGCAATAACGGCCAATTCAATTTTATCATATAGTACAGAAAGCGCTACGGCAAATATGGTAATGCCAATCATGATAACAAATGCCACAGTTTGAGAAAATAATTGGTATTGGTGAAATGCAAAAGCAATGGTAAAATAAAATACTGCAATACCACCGCCGGCCATTACTGAGCTAAAGGCCCGGTAGCTGTTTCGTAAATAGTGTGCTATTGCAACCAATGCAATACCACAAACCATTCCAATGCTTACACGGCCCACTTCATTAATCCAATTTTGATCGATGGCATACTTTACAAAAAAAGCAATGCCCAGAACCAACACAGTAATACCAATTTTATTCACCAGGTTTTCTCCAACAAATTTCTCCAGGTCGGGATTGTTCTTTAGCCAGCGTTCCCACCAACTTTCGGTTGGCGGCTCCACGTAATGCGTTTTATTTTGCTGTGTTTGTTGCAGGGAGGTTTTTGGCTGAAGAGGAATAGTGGGGAAAGCGGGAGGTGCCAATGTTGGTTCCTGCGGGGCAGGCAGCACAGGCTCCTTAATTTTTTCTTTTTGAATCGGATTTGCGTAAGGTTTCCATCGGGAGATATCCGGGCCTTTATCTGTAGCGGGTTCCTCTTCTTTTTTTTGGTTGAGGATAGTTTTTTGAAATTTGGCTATCTCCTGCCTCAGCGAATGAATCGTTTCTTCTGTTCTTGCCGCCAATTCCTTTTGGCCGGAACGGATGGCGAGTAATAAGATAATGGTAATTATAAAGGCAAATAATATCAGTATCTCCATGGCAGTTTAGGACTTTAGTTCTAACAAGATACGTACAACCCATTAATGTGATGCCATAATTAAATTGCACGAAAAGAGGAAGGTTTTTTAAACTTTTATTTCCAGGTAAACCGGGCAATGATCGCTGTGTTTTACATCAGGATAAATATCCGCATTTACCAACTGACCTTTTAAGGGCTCAGTTACATTTATATAATCTATGCGCCAACCTTTATTGTTTAAGCGTACACTGGGGAAACGCTGGCTCCACCAACTGTAGCGGTGTGGCTCCGGATGAAATACCCTGAACGTATCTATCCATCCGCTGTTTAAAAATTTGGTCATCCATTCCCGCTCCTCCGGTAAAAAACCACTGCTTTTTTTATTGCCTTTGGGGTCGTGAATATCTATTTCTGAGTGTGCAATATTATAATCGCCCAATAAAATTATTTTAGGATGTTTCTTTTTTAATTTATCAAGATAAGTAAAGAACTCATCCAGCCAAACATATTTAAATTGTTGTCTTAAATCGCCGCTGGTGCCGGAAGGAAAATAAGCATTGATTAACCGGATATCACCAAAGTCCAGTTGAATTACCCTTCCCTCATCATCACTTAGGTTATGACCATTTCCACAAATAACATTATCGGGTTTTATTTTGGTAAATACTGCCACACCACTATACCCTTTCTTTTGGGCACAAAACCAATGATGGGAGAAGCCAAGTTCCTCCAGCGTTTTTACATCTATGTCTGCGTCTGTGGCTTTTACTTCCTGCAGGCAGATAACATCTGCCGGGTTTGTTTTTAACCAATCAATAAAACCTTTTTTTATAGCAGCACGAATGCCATTTACATTATATGAAATGATGCGCATGAGATTTATTTATTATAATTGTAAAAATAATGAACTGCTATGGAAAACAATCAAACAGATATTAAGCCTGCTGAGCAAAATGAAGAAAGTATTTTTTCTGCAGATGAATTTTCTTTAAAAGGATACGATAAACATATACGGCAGGCAAGAAATGCCATCTTTACAGTAGCTGGTTTGCTGCTTGTAAACCTGGCCATATTGTACAATACCGTTCCGGCAGGGTATGAGTACATTTGGCTTGATTTTTTGATATGGGGTGCTTTTATTACGGGATTTATCTTTTTGGGTTTTTACACAAAAAAGAAGCCCTATTATGCCATTGTAGGAGCGCTTTGTTTATATGCCGCTTTTATTATTCTAAATGCGGTATTCGATTTAAGCACACTTTACAAAGGAGTGCTGTTTAAAATCATCATTATTGTGATATTGGTAAAGGGGATTAATGATGCTAAAGAAGCGCAGGAATTACAAAAGAACTTTGGCCAATAAAGCATATAAAAAATGGAAAGGGTAAAAGATTTTGAAAGTTTTTATACCGTCAAAATTCAACCTTATGTAGATGTGTTTACTAAAAACGAACAGTCTGCCACTAACTGGAAAAAATTTTCACTGCTAACAGGAATAGGAGCTTTGGGCAGTTTTATATTATTTCATTTTAAAAAATTTCCGAGTGGTGGTTTATTGGCAACTGTAATGTTGCTGATGAGTATTGCAGGCATATACTTTTTTACCAAATACGCTGACCGGTATATAGATGATTTTAAGGAAAAGATAATCGGTCAAATTATTACTTATATCCATCCGGCTGCTGTATATAAACCAATGGGTTTTGTTTCTAAAAAAGAATACAGGGCCAGTGGTTTGTTTCGCCGCAAATTCACACATTTTGATGGAGATGATTATTGGGAATCTGTAATTGACGGAGTGGCATTTCATTGCTCCGAAATTGAATCGTCATACAGTGATTCTACCGGAAGCGAATCTATATTTAAAGGATTATTTTTTACCGTAAAACTGAATACAGTATTTAGAGGAGGCACTTATATCTGGGCAAAAGATAATGTGCAGTTGCCCGGAAGTATTGCAGATGAACATTATAGGATGTATGCCTTGCCCGAAGTTAAAAAGTATCAAACCGGGCAGCCTCTTTTTAATAAAGCCTATTCCGTTTACACAACCAATGCAGCAGAAGCATCTGCAATTCTTACCGGCACTATGTTGGATCATATGTTGCTTCTAAGGCAAAAACTAAAAAAGGAAATTGTTTATTCATTTGTAGCAGGCAGGTGTTATGTAGCAGTGCCGTTTAATGAGAATTTGCTTGAGCCAACTCATAATGGTATTAAGGATAAGGAAGCTATCAGGAATTATTTTTATACTATATTGCTGGTATTTAATATCATAAAAAAGTTGGAGCTTAACAGGCTTAAGTAAAATAAAAAAGCGCCACTATTTATGCTGGCGCTTTAATTTTTTATTTTATTCTAAAACAGGTCGCAGCCACCTGGTTGTTTCTTCCAGGCTCATTTCTTTTCTGTTAGTATAATCTGCCAACTGGTCTTTTTCAATTTTGCCTACGCCAAAATATTTACTTTCCGGATGTGCAAAATACCAGCCGCACACAGAGGATGCAGGATACATGGCCAGGGATTCTGTTAAATGAATTCCGGTACTTTCTTCTCCACCCAGCAATTCAAATAGTTTATACTTTTCGGTATGATCGGGGCAGGCAGGATAACCCGGTGCAGGGCGAATACCCATATATTCTTCTTTAATTAATTGTTCTGTAGTAAGATGTTCTTCGCTTACGTACGCCCAGTATTCTGTCCGTGTTTTTTTATGCAATAATTCTGCAAAGGCTTCAGCCAGTCTGTCTGCCAATGCCTGCAGGATAATTTTGTTATAGTCATCTAAATTTTCTTCAAAGCGTTTAATATGTTGCTCTATTCCCTGTATGGTTACAGAGAATGCCCCCATAAAATCCTGTGAGTAATGTGCTGCAGGTGCAATAAAATCTGCCAAACTAAGATTGGGTTGGCCCGGTGCTTTTTTTATCTGCTGTCTTAAAAATTCTAATTTAATTACTGAGCCGTTATCGTGAATATGCACAGAATCCGGGGCTGTTTTATTGGCTTCCCAAAAACCAACTACGCCCTGAGCCGTTAACCATTTTTCATCAATGATCTTTTTAAGAAGCGCCAGCGCATCGTTGTATAATTTTGTGGCTTCCACTCCAATCACTTCATCGGTAAGCAATGCCGGAAACTTGCCATGCATTTCCCAGGCAATAAAAAATGGCTGCCAGTCAATGTATTCAGCAATTTCTTTTAAAGCGTAATTTTTTAAAATTTTTGTGCCGGTAAAAGTTGGGTTAACTGGTGTAAATTTCCTCCAGTTTATTGGAGCTCCGTTTTGTTGTGCTTCTGTAAAATGTAAATATTGTTTCACTGATTTTTTATTGCCAAAATCCAATTTCAGCTTATCGTATTCTGCTCTTATGCTTTCCAAAAAGACTGGTTTGGTATCTTTGTTCAACAAGCTACCGGCTACGGTTACACTACGGCTGGCATCCAGCACATGCACCACACCCAGATCATATTCAGGTGCAATTTTTACAGCAGTATGCATTCGGCTGGTGGTGGCGCCACCAATTAGTAAAGGAATATCCATTTGCTGTCTTTTCATCTCCCTGCCTATGTGTACCATTTCGTCCAGCGATGGTGTAATAAGGCCGCTAAGGCCGATGATATCTACATTATGTTTTTTTGCTTCGCTTAAAATTTTATCGGCAGATACCATTACGCCAAGGTCTATGATGTCATAACCATTACAACCCAATACTACCCCCACAATATTTTTACCTATATCATGCACATCGCCTTTTACAGTAGCCAGTAATATTTTGGGTGCTCCTGCGCTTTCTTCGTTTACGGTGCCGGCAGTAATATGTGCCTGTTTTCTGTCTTCTTTTTCCTGCTCGATAAAAGGAGTAAGCACGGCCACTGCTTTTTTCATTACCCTTGCACTTTTTACCACCTGTGGTAAAAACATTTTTCCTGCACCAAACAAATCACCTACAATATTCATTCCGTCCATCAGGGGGCCTTCAATTACATCTAATGGTTTAGGATATTTTAATCTTGCTTCTTCTGTATCTGCATCAATATAATCTGTGATGCCATTTACCAGTGCATGAGCCATTCGCTTTTCTACGGCTTCATCTCTCCACTTTTCGTCTTTAATGGTTTCTTTTCCTTTGGCTTTTACAGTTTCTGCAAACTGTATTAAACTTTCGGTGGCTTCGTTATTGGCGTTGTTGTGATTGAGTATAACATCTTCACAAAGTTGTTTCAGCGTTGGTTCTATTTCGTCGTAAACCACCAATTGGCCTGCATTTACAATCCCCATATCCATACCCGCTTTGATAGCATAATAAAGGAACACACTGTGAATGGCTTCCCTTACATGATCGTTGCCTCTAAAGGAAAAAGAAACATTACTCACACCACCACTAATTTTGGTGAGCGGCATAAGTGCTTTTATTTCCCGGGTGGCTTCAATAAAATCTACGGCGTAGTTACTGTGCTCTTCAATACCGGTGGCAATGGCAAAAATGTTGGGATCAAAAATAATATCCTGTGCAGAGAAACCAACCTGCTCTGTGAGTATTTTATATGCCCGGTGACAAATTTCTACTTTTCTTTCTTTGGTATCGGCCTGGCCCACTTCATCAAAAGCCATTACTATTACAGCAGCTCCATAGCTTTTGCAGATAAAAGCCTGCTCTATGAATTTTTTCTCTCCTTCCTTCATAGAGATGGAGTTTACAATACACTTGCCCTGCACACATTTAAGGCCCGCTTCAATGATCTCAAACTTACTGCTGTCAATCATAATGGGGATCTTTGCAATGTCTGGTTCGGCCTGCAGCAGGTTTAGGAAAGTAGTCATGGCAGTTACACCCTCCAGAAGGGCATCATCCATATTTATATCCAGCACCTGCGCTCCGTTTTCTACCTGTTGCCTTGCTACAGAAAGCGCTTCTTCATAAAGACCATCCCTGATGAGGCGTGCAAATTTCTTACTACCGGTTACGTTAGTACGCTCGCCTACATTAATAAAATTTGTTTCAGGACGTACGACGAGAGGTTCAAGGCCTGATAATCTTAGGTATGGTTTGATACTGTTCATTGTTTATTTTAATTAAGCATTTACTGCTCTCTGATTAATTTTAGAATTTGCTTTTCAGGAAAAAATATTTTGTATTTGCTTGCAAATATTTGTTTATTGCCTTTGCCCAAAGTATATTTTATGGTACTCTCTTTTTTGTTTTTACAAAGAATAATACCAATGGTTTTATTTTCTTCTTCGGCTTTTATTTCTTCATCATAGTAATTTACATACATCTGCAGTTGGCCTAAATCTTTATGCTGAAGGGTTCCTATTTTTAAATCTATCAATACAAAACATCTTAAAATTCTATGATAAAAAACAAGATCAATTTTGTAATCATCGCCATCCATTTTTATTCTTTTTTGCCTGTCTACAAATAAAAATCCTTTGCCCAGTTCCAGTAAAAAATGTTCTAACTTATTAATGATGGCTTTTTCTAAATCACTTTCGGAGTAGTACTCTTTTTCCTGCAGGTTTAAAAACTCCAGTATGTATGGGTCTTTTACGGCATCCGAAGGGCTTTCAATCACATGCCCTTTTTTGCTAAGCTCTAATACTTTTGCTTTGTTCCTGCTTAAGGCAAGGCGCTCAAATAAAGCACTTTCGTATTGTCTTTGCAATTCTCTTGTGCTCCAGTTTTCGCTGCAAGATTCTATCTCGTAAAATTTTCTTTCTAAGTTATTTTCAATTTTTAATAAGAATACATAGTGTGTCCACGAAAGCTTAAATGGCGATAATTTCAATTTCCGAGGCACTGCCTCGGAAATTGAAATTATCTGAATATTTTTAGATGCGGCCCCTGTTTTTAATGTGCTTTTCAATTTCCGAGGCAGTGCCTCGGATTTCTTGTTTTTGCTGATATGTTTTAAATAATCATCTTTATAAAGTGCATAAAACTTACGCATGTTTTCTAAATTGTCTGTAGAAAATCCTTTGCCTAATGCTCCGGTAAGTTTAGCAGATAAATTGATTAATATTTCTTTTGCATAAGCTGCTCTTTTACTTCCTTGTTGTTCGTATTCTACGATTGATCTTCCAATATGAAAATAGGTTTCGGTAAGTGTAGTGTTGGCAATGGCATACAACTCCTGCCTGCTTTGCTGCACAAGGCTTTTGATATTTTTAAAAAGTTGTATGGTTGTTATTTTATTCATTATAATGAATGTGCTCTATTCTCATAAAATTATTCGTTTTTTTAATAAAAATATCTACAAACTTTCTTCCAGCACCGGTAATACTCTTGGTTTAAATTTACTTACCTGCTGTGCTATATGATTGATATGATCTGGGGTAGTGCCACAGCAACCACCTACAATATTTAACCAGCCGTTGGCAGCCCATTCTTCTATAATATGTGCTGTTTCGTGTGGCTGTTCATCGTATTCACCAAAGGCATTGGGAAGTCCGGCATTGGGATAGGCAGATGTAAAACAACTGGATATATGGGAAAGTTCTTCAATGTGGCTGCGCATTTCTTTTGCACCTAAAGCACAATTAAGGCCAATGCTTAAAGGGTTGGCGTGCATTACAGATGTATAAAATGCTTCGAGTGTTTGCCCGCTTAGGGTTCGGCCACTGGCATCGGTAATAGTGCCACTGATCATGATGGGAAGCTCCGGCAAATTATTTTTTCTAAAATAATTTTTGATAGCATAGATAGCCGCTTTTGCATTGAGGGTATCAAAAATGGTTTCTATTAATAAAAGATCTACGCCACCATCCACGAGGCCTTTTATCTGTTCTGTATAGGCGTTTGCAACATCATCAAAACTAACTGCTCTATAGCCTGGGTTATTTACATCAGGTGATAGGGACAATGTTTTATTTAAGGGCCCGATGGCCCCGGCTACCCAGGCTGTTTTGCCGGATAATTCTACTGCTTTTCTGGCACACTTTGCCGATGCTACATTTAATTCATAGGCCAGGGCCTGCATATCATAATCTGCCTGTGCAATACTGGTACTGCTGAAGGTATTGGTTTCAATAATATCGGCACCTGCCTCCAGGTATTTTGAGTGGATGGCTTCTATTATTTGTGGTTGTGTAATGCTTAGCAAATCATTATTGCCCTTTACATCGGTATGCCAGTCTTTAAAACGGTCGCCCCGGTAATCGCTTTCTTCTAACTTGTAACGTTGAATCATCGTACCCATTGCACCGTCTATGATGAGGATACGCTTTTTTATTTCGTCTTTAATTTTTGCCATTTTATTTTATTTTATAACAAGTGACTTGCTGCCATTTGTTGAATAAAGTTGTTAATAGTAAAAGAGAGTGACACAACGATGCTGAACATAGCTGTTGCCGCCGGTTAACAAAAAATACTGAAACTTATAAACGATTTTCAAATCCGTGGAGTATGCTGGAAATGCGATTCGTTTATTAGTTCAAAAGTTTTTTATTAACCACAGGGCCTGAACAATAAACAAATCCTCCCTGTATGGGTGCAAATTTATAACAACAAAGCCGTAACACCAAAATGTGCACATTGCCGAAATAATAGTGAAAAACATACCAAATACTTGGACCCGGGCAATACTATCATGCCCCCATTGTTAAAACCCTGCTGATAATTATTTAATGGCGCTGATATAATTTTCTACCGGAATGCGGTTGCTGATACTTTTGGCAAGTGTCATTTCATCGGCATATTCCAGCTCGCCGCCAAAAGCTATGCCACGGGCAATGGTAGTGATCTTTACAGGGATGTCTTTTAGTTTACGACCGATATAATAAATGGTGGTATCACCCTGTATATTGGGATTGAGTGCAAAAATTACTTCTTTTATCTCTTCTTTTTTTATACGTTCTGTTAATGCATCTATCGTTAGCTGATCGGGACCAATACCATCCAGAGGAGAAATGATACCACCCAAAACATGGTATAAGCCATTAAATTGCTGTGTACTTTCTATGGCAATTACATCTCTTATATTTTCTACTACGCAAATAGTGTCATTGCCACGAAGTTTATTGCTGCAGATATTGCACAGCTCTGTGTCGGAGATATTAAAACATTTTTTGCAAAATTTTATTTCGCTTCTCATTTTAGCAATAATATGACTGAAATATTCTACTTCTGCCACATCCTGTTTTATAAGATGCAATACCAGACGCAAAGCTGTTTTTTTGCCAATGCCCGGTAATTTAGCAAATTCATTTACCGCATTTTCTAAAAGAGAAGAAGAAAAAACCATGCGGCGAAGTTAATTGATAAAGGAATATTGAAATTAAATGGTAATGAAAAAAATATGGAATGGTAATATATTATAGCCCAGTGCTAATACAAAGCCCCGGTTTTTCCGGGGCTTTGTATTAATATAAAAAACGAACTGATTATTTATACGCTGAAGTTTAGATTAAATGCCCTGGCTAATTCCAACAGTTCCGGTAAATTTTTAACCCCTAATTTTTCAAGCAACCTTGATTTGTGGGTGCTCACTGTAGAGGAATGTATAGATAAAAGGTCAGAAATTTCATTCAGTGATTTGCCATGGATGATAAGCGAAACAATTTCAAATTCCCGGGAACTAAGGGTTTCAAAAGGATTGCTGGATTTTTCATCACCAACCTCACCAGCCAATATCTCAGCAAATGCCTCACTTATATATTTGCGGTTGTTAAGTGCCAGGTTGATGGCTTTGATTAATTCTGAAAGCCCGGAATTTTTAGTAACAAATCCCATAGCCCCTAATTTCATAAAACGTTTGGCATACAGGTTCTCTGCACTCATAGAAAATACCAGCACTTTCACATCAGGGCTTTTTATTTTTATATTTTTCAATAAACCCGCAGAGTCCGTATCCGGCATCTGTACATCCATAATAATAAGATCATATTTTCTAGCCTTGAATTGGTCTAATGCTTCCTTTTCATTACTTGCCTCAAATATCTCACAGGGCTTAAATAATTCTAATAAAACGGTTTTTACACCAGAACGTACAATTTCATGGTCGTCTATCAGTAAAAAATTTTTCATTTGGCTAAGATGTTTTTGTAGTAAAGTATCCCACCAAATTAATGAATTTTACTAAAACCAATACGTTTTTTATATCCTACCTTTCGGCAAACTGAATAACAAGAAGATTTGATCTGTTTATTTTTATTAAATACCTGTGCAACAGGAATATGGAAATTAAGGTATTGAATTTATTTTATTCTTTTTTATAAGTACACAAGCGGCTATAAGATATATATTTAACCGGTCATTTTTATAAAACAAATGCATACAAGCATACATCTTTAATTTATTATATTGAATTTATCCGCTACTATATCTAAAATACCCGGATCTTTTATAACTAACGGAGATGGGCTATTGCAGCACATGAGCAATAATTTAAATGAATGGTTAGGCTATTCTCCTATTGAATTAATTGGTGAATCTTTTACAAAAATATTTGCAAAGACATTTGAGGAGAAGCTTTTGTGCGGGCATTTAAATTCATTTATATCCGGGGCCGAACATGCAGATGAATATCACCTGCTGCACAAAAACGGGCACACCATTCCTGTGTGGATAAATGCTGTGAGTATTGTAAATGCCGATGGCAATGCGTTGAGATTTTTTACCCTGAATAAAATGCCTGGAAATAATGAACCACTTACAGCCGGTAATCAGGAGAATAATTTGGCGGAAGCAGCATTGGAATTCCTGATCAATTATAGTGAAGAGTGTTTTGTGATGGTTGATAATAACCTTACTATTATTCGTTTTAATAAACAATTTTATACGCTTTACAAAAAGTACTTAGGCAAAGAAATCACTATAGGCGGCTGTATACTTGATTATTCTAAAGATGATCAAAAGCAAGATTTAAAAGAATTATATGTAAAAGCATTACAGGGAGAAACCATTGAAACAGAATTGGAAATACCCATATATAATGATAAGCCTGTTTTCTTTTATTTAAAATACAAACCCTTGAGGGATAATACAGGTAATGTAATAGGGGTGTTTGTATCAGGGTTTGATATTACAGAAAAAAAAATTGCTCAAATGGCGCTGTTGCAAAAACAAAGCGAACAGGAGCTTATTTATAACACAGTCAATGAAATTATTTTTTTAATTGATGTAGAAGAGGGCAACAGGTTTCGTTTTCAATCTGTAAATCAATCATTTTTAAATAGCACAGGGCTTCCAAAAGAACAGGTACTAAATAAATATATTGAAGATGTAATTCCTGTCAATTCGTACCCGGTAGTTTTGGAAAATTATCAGAAGGCGCTTCAAACAGGGCAACCTGTTTCGTGGGAAGAAAGCAGCCAATATCCAACGGGTGAAAAAACTGGCATTGTAACTATAACACCCATATTGAACGATAAGGGAGCATGTTTACAATTATTAGGTTCAGTGCATGATATAACAGCTTTGAAAATATCCGGGGATAAACTGGAGAAGCTCAATGCAAAGTTGAAGTATCAGGCAATGGCACTGGCTGAATCGAATTTAGAACTGGAACGCTTTGCATATGTGGCCTCGCATGATTTGCAGGAACCATTAAGAATGGTGAGTAGCTTTTTGCAGTTGCTGGAAAAAAAGTACAAGGATCAGTTGGATGAAACCGGCAGTAAATACATTTATTATGCGGTAGATGGTGCAGGCAGGATGCAAAAATTAATACTGGATCTTCTGGAATACTCAAGGGTAAATACCAATGATGATGCAACAGGCGATACAAATATGAATGCAGTAACAAAGGAAATATTGCATATTATGGAAAGTAAAATTAAAGAATTGAATGCAATAGTAGAAGTAGGCCCTTTGCCCGTGCTTGCCCTAACCCGACGAACACAAATGTTTCAGCTTATGCAAAATTTGATAAGTAATGCGTTCAAATATCACGGGGCCAACCAGCTACATATTAGTATTAATGCTATAGAAGAAAATAATAAATGGATAATTTCTGTAAAAGACAACGGAATAGGGTTTGATGAAGCGTTTGCAGAAAAAGTATTTATCATCTTTAGAAGATTACATAACAAAAGTGAATATAGTGGCACAGGTATTGGTCTTTCTATCTGCAAGAAAATTGTAGAGAGGTATCATGGAAAAATTTGGGCAAAGACAGCTCCCGGTAAAGGAAGTTGTTTTTATTTTAGTATCAGCAAATAGGCTTAAATTTATTAAAATCACCAATAACCTTATCTACGAAAAATTTTGAAAAAATACAACAGCAAAATGCCATAAGAGATATTTTATGGATGTTAAGTTTATTCTTTGGTGCAGGATTTTACTATACCAGCGGATATAAGAATTAAGGGTATCATTTACATCAATAATTAAGATATGAATATAATATCCCGAAAGCCAAATATCATTAACGGAACAAGAGAAAAAAATAAAATAGTTGATACCCATTATAAATATAAAAATGGTTTTTTGGCATTGCTTTCAATAGAAAATATTTGTAGCCATACCTTTAAACTACCACAAAGAAATTAACCACATGCATCCTTTATACGATATTGATATTTTAATAATAGAAGATAATCCCGGCGATCAGTTTCTTCTTTCCGAGCTGTTAAAATCTGCAGGTTTTAAGAATGGAAAATTATCAGTAGTAGCTTCAGCCAAAGAGGCAATTTTTGTGCTGGAACATCAAACGTTTGACATTATATTGCTGGATCTTACGCTGCCTGACAGCGCTGGTGTTGAAAGTTTTCTTGCTTTAAAAAAGTATACACACAAAATGCCGGTTGTTATTCTTTCAGGCTTATCTGATATGAGTGTGGCATTGGATGCCATTACTATGGGGGCACAGGATTATCTGATAAAGGGCGATTTTGATGAAAAATTATTGGCTAAAACGATTCTATACAGTATTGAAAGAAGTAATAGCCTGCAGGCCCTTAAAGAAAGTAATGAACGATATGATATAATAAGCAAAGCTACCAATGACATGATTTGGGATTGGGATCTTACTACAGGGATTGTAAACCGGAATAAAGAAGGCTGGAAAAAGATTCTCGGGATGGACGAGGATGATATTCCTACTAGCGAGTCAGCATGGGATGACAGGATTCATCCGGATGATAAAGAAAATGTAAACCTTATTAAGCAACATACACTAGACGCCGGAGATAAAGAATATTTTGAACTAGAATGCAGGATAAAAAGAAATAACGGAACCTATGCTTTTATACATGATCGTGCATTTATATTAAGAAATGAAGAAGGTAAACCCATAAAACTGATAGGTGCTACCGTAGATATAACGCAAAGAAAAGAAGCAGAACTAAAACTGGTAAATAGTGAAAAGCGTTTTAGGGCATTGATAGAAAACAGCAGCGAAGGATTAATAATTATTGATGCTCTGGGAACTGTATTGGATATTAGTCCATCTGCTCAGCGTATATTGGGTTATAGCAGAGAAGTTTATATTGGCGTAGATCGCTTTGATTTAATCCATCCAGACTATCAGCAAATGGTAGCAAATATGTTAATAGAACTTGTTAAAGAACCAGATGCCAACAGGACATTAGAATACCTGTATAAGAAATCTGATGGCAATTATATTTGGATAGAATCTACTTTTCATAATCAAATGCATGAGCCCGCTGTAAATGCCATTGTAATTAACCTAAGGGATATTACCGAAAGAAAAAAGGCAGAAGAAGAATTAAAAAAACTCTCTTTAATAGCCCGGGAAACCAATAATGCAGTAGTGATAACCGATGTGGCAGGAAAGATACAATGGGTAAACGAAGCATTTACAAGGATAACTGAATACAGGTTAAATGAAGTGATAGGGAGGGAGTCGGGAGATTTTTTACAAGGGGCAGAAACTTCGCTTGTAGCCATTCGTTATATGCGTATTAAAATTACCAATGGCCGTCCATTTGAATGTGATGTAATTAATTATAAAAAATCAGGAAAAAAATACTGGATACGTATTCAGTGCCAGCCACAGTTTGATTTAAATGGTAAGTTAAATGGTTTTTTTGCACTGGAAACTGATATTACACGGGAGAAAGAAGCAGACAACTATATTAAAATATCCGAAGAGAAATACAGAAACCTGTTTGATTTTAATCCAGGCTGTATCATTATCTGGGATCCTGTTAATTATAAAGT
>Ga0209181_10007576_pt1 | contig 14831 bp, 15 predicted proteins | sample MAT05_FD_187208 | JGI IMG/M metagenome (GOLD analysis project Ga0209181, IMG submission 187208) | Freshwater microbial communities from Lake Fryxell liftoff mats and glacier meltwater in Antarctica - MAT-05 (SPAdes) (version 2) | ecosystem: Environmental > Aquatic > Freshwater > Ice > Liftoff... | reverse complement strand
GATGGCCTGCTCGACGCACTGGTGCCCGAGCAGGTCGTTCGCAAACCATCCACCCTGGCCCTCGACGACCCACCTCAGCCCCTCTCTTCCCGGCGCAGATACCGCCGGTAGCTCGAGCCTTGTCGAATGGTGCCGCAAGACGGCCTTATTCTGTGACGCGTCGCGGCTAGCGCTTGATTGGGGACTAGCGCACGTGGGATCGATTGTGGGGTGAAGCCGCCGCGCTCCTGCGCTTCGCGGGGCGCCGTCGTGGACGCCTCGCGAAGCGGCTGGCCGGGGCAGAGGGCTGTGGGGCGGCTCGGGAGGCACGCCCACAGGCCTGCTCAGAACAAGGTGTAGATGAACGGGGCGACCGCGGTGCCCGAGAGGAGCAGGAGCACGCTGATCAGCATCAAGGTGGTGATGATGGGGAGCAACCACCACTTCTTGTTGTTCTTGAGGAATCCGAGGGTGTCGCCCACGAGGGACGAGCTCTGGCCCTTGGACGCCGCCTCGAACTTCGACTCTGCCTTTGTCGGCTCTTCATTTGCCATGATCGCCTGAGCTCCCTGTCAAAACTGCTTGACGTACGTGGCCGGATCGTCGGTCTCTTTGTACTCTTCCCAGTACGAGGCGGCGCCCGCGTCCATCGTCCGCCGCATCGAGTCTCGCCGGATCAGCTTGAAGACCAGCGCGACCGGCGTGATCAGCAGCAGGAAGACGAGCGCCAGGATGATCGGCGAGGTGACGAGCCCCATCGTGATGCCGAGCCCCATCCAGAAGATGTAGAGGATGCGAGCGATGGGGGGGATGAACGAGAGAAGGAACACCACCCCACCCGTGATCCACAGGCCCTGCGCCAGCGCCTCTTTGTGGAAGACGAAGTGGTAGAGGAGGCCGATCACGGCCATTCCGCCCAGAAAGGTAGCTCCGAACTTGATGAGCTCCTTCGGCGACGGGTTCTTGTTGATTTCGTCGTAGATTTTGGTGGCCATCAGTCGAGCGCAAATTGTGAGAGGTACTGCTTCTGTTCGGAGGCCGAGAGCGCGGGCTGCTCTTCCTTGAGGAGGACGCAGTCGCCGACGACGAGGACGTCCATCTCGGTGTGGAGGAAGCAGTTGTACGCTTCGGCCGGCGTGTTCACGATCGGCTCACCGCGGACGTTGAAGCTGGTGTTGACGACGCAGGGGCAGCCCGTCTTCTGCTCGAACGTCTTCATCAGCCGGTAGAAGCGGCCGTGGCGCTCCTCGTCGACGGTCTGGATGCGGGCCGAGTAGTCCACGTGGGTGATGGCCGGGAAGTCGGAGCGGGGGACGTTGACGCGCTTGCGCAGGTCCTCGTCGCGCATGGCCTTCTGCTGTTCTTCGGTGAGGACGCGGCGGTATTTGTCCCGGACCGGGGCGACGAGGAGCATGTAGGGGCTCTCCGTCGTCTCGCTCATGTCGAAGATCTCGTGGGCGCGCTCCTTCAAGACGCAGGGGGCGAAGGGGCGGAACGACTCCCGGTACTTGATCTTCAGGTTCATCGTCGACTGCATCGTCTCGTTGCGCGGGTCGCCGAGGATGCTGCGGGCGCCGAGGGCGCGGGGGCCAAACTCCATCCGACCGTAGGACCAGCCGATGACGGCGCCCTCGGCCATCCGGGTGGTGACGAGGTCGAGCAGGTCTTCTTCCTTCTCGAAGACCTGGTATTTGGCCTTGGTGGTGTCGAGGAAGGCCTTCGTCTCTTTGAGATCGTAGGAGGGGCCGAGGTACGAGCCCTTCTGGATGTCTTTGCCGGTGGAGACGCGCTTGTTCTCGAGGAGCTGAAACCAGGTGAAGAGGGCCGCCCCGAGGGCGCCGCCCGCGTCCCCGGCCGCTGGCTGAATCCACACGTCGTCGAAGGGGCCTTCGCGCGTCAGCCGGCCGTTGGCGACGCAGTTGAGCGCGACGCCGCCGGCGAGGCAGAGGTGCTTCATCTTCGTGACCTTGTGGATGTGGCGGGCCGTGAGCAGCACGACCTCCTCCGTCACGGCCTGGATCGAGGCGGCGAGATCCATCTCTCGCTTGGTGATGTCGCTCTCGGTCGTGCGCGCCGGGCCGCCGAAGAGCTTGTCGAACTTCGGGCCCGTCATCTTCAGGCCATCACAGTAGTTGAAGTACTCCATCGCCAGGCGGTACGAGCCGTCTGGCTTGATGTCGATGAGGTGCTTCTTGATCAGGTCGGCGTAGACGGGCTCGCCGTAGGGGGCGAGGCCCATCAGCTTGTATTCCCCGGAGTTGACCTTGAAGCCGGTGTAGTAGGTGAAGGCCGAGTACAGGAGCCCGAGGCTGTGCGGGAACGAGATGGCGTTCCTGATCTTGATCTGGTTGCCCTCGCCCGTGCCCCAGGTCGTCGTCGCCCACTCGCCGACGCCGTCCATCGTCAGGATGGCGGCCTTGTCGTAGGGAGAGGGGAAGAAGGCCGAGGCGGCGTGGGACTGGTGATGATCGGTGAAGACCATCGTGCCGCGGAAGCGACCCTGGAGGCCCCGGCGAATCTCTCGTGGGGTGTGGAGCTTCTCCTTCAGCCAGAGCGGGAGGGCCTTCTTGAAGGACCAGAAGCCGCTTGGCGCATAGGCGAAGTACGTCTCGAGGATGCGGTCGAACTTCTTGAGCGGCTTGTCGTAGAAGACGACGTAGCTCACCTGCTCGGGCTCGAGCTTCGCCTCCTTGAGGCAATATTCGATGGCCTTGGCGGGGAACTCGTGGTCGTGCCGCTTGCGGGTGAAGCGCTCTTCCTGGGCAGCAGCGATGATATCGCCGTCGACGACGAGGGCCGCGGCGCTGTCGTGGTAGAAGGCGGAGATGCCGAGGATTGAGACTGGGTTCTTGGTCGCCATCAAGTTCGCAAGTATGGAGGGAAGCGCTTGGATACCACCTGGTGCTCCCGTACGTCAAGCGGACGTCCGGGAGGCGGCCCCGGGGGCGGTCTTTCATTTCCCCGCGGAATCCAGACCGTCTTCGTGGATCACGGTGGCGTGGCCGCCGGGGCGGTCGGGCTTGACGCGGAGCTTGCGCGGCATCCGCTCTTCGATGGCGGCGAGATGAGAGATCATCCCGATGATGCGATGGGGACCTCGGAGGCGCTCCAGCGCGCTGATCGCCGCTTCGAGGGTGACGGCGTCGAGGCGAGCTCGGCGAGCTGGTTGGCCGAGACGAGCTGGCGGGCCTGGGCGAGGCGGCGCGCGCGGCTCGAGCTTCACGCGGGGCCTCCGGCGCGCGCGGCGGCCTCGCGGGCGCGCGCCTCTGCTGCTTCTTCGCCGCGGCGGACGTCGAGCAGCGCGGCGCAGAGCTCGGCGACGGTCTCTTCGTCGGGCAGGGATCCGTGCTTCTTCTTCCAGAGCTCGCGGAAGAGCTCGGGGGCCGAGAGCTCGGGGTGCTCGGCCGCCGCCCCGGCGGCGAGGCCGCGCGTGATCGGATCGTGGAGGTCGCGCACCGCGACGACGGTGACGCCGGGAAGGAACGGCGCGGCGCTGGGGCGACCGAGGTTGAAGAGGACCGCGCCTTCGCCGGGATCGAGATTGCCGGCGTCCGCGCGCTCGGCGCGCCCGGCGCGCCTCGTCGATCGAGGTCACGCTCCAGATCTCGAGCGGGCGCCCGCTGCCGAGGGGCAGGCTCGAGATCTTCGCCGCGCGCCCGCTGGTCAGATCGATCAGCACCGCGCGCTTGATCTGATCGACCTCCGAGAACGAGTACGCGATCGGGGAGCCGGCGTAGCGCGCGGGAGATGCCGCGCCCACGATCGCCTGGGGGCGGTGGAGGTGCCCGAGCGCGACGTAGTCGAGCCCCGCGGGGATCGCCGAGGCGTCGAGATCGCCGAGGAGGCCAAGGCGAAGGCGCCGCTCGCTGTCGCTGGTCGCGCCGCCGGTCACGTGCTGGTGCATCGCGAGGACACGGACGGCGCCCGGCTCCGTGAAGGCGGTGCGCGCGGCGATCTCCGCCGCGAGGCGCCGGGCATAGCGCGAACCGTCACCGCGAAGATCAGCGAGCGGGCCCGGCTCGCCGTCGCGCGCGACCTTGGCTTCGGAGAGGAAAGGCAAGAGGCCCACGAGGATCGGCGCGTCCGCGCCCGGTACCTCTGAGGCGCGCGACCTGCGGCGCCAGCGCTGTCACTCGGACGCGATCGCCGCCGCCGTCGAAGCCCCGGAGAGGCTCGTTCACCTCCCCCGCGAGGAGGATGCCGAGCCGGCGCGCCAGCGGATCCGCCGCGGCGAGGCGCAGGCCCGAGTCGTGGTTGCCGGCGATCACCGCGACCGCGCGCTGCCCGCCCGCGGCGAGGCCGTCGAGGAGTTCGAAGAAGAGATCCTCGGCCCACGCCGGCGGGTTCCAGGCGTCGAACACGTCGCCCGAGATCAGCGTCAGCGCGACCTCGAGATCGTCGGCGGCGGCGATGAGCTCGCCCACCAGATCCCGCTGCTCCGCCTCGCGCGAGAGGTCCCCCAGGGCGCGGCCGAGGTGCAGATCCGAGACGTGGAGCAGGCGCATCGAGGGGGCCGACTATACCCGCGGCCGCGGCGTCATGCTCGGTCGCGCGGAGGCCGGGCGTACCCGCGATCGCGACGCTCCAGGAAGCTCCGCTTCCGCGGGGCGAGCGAGGGGCGTGACGCCGCCGCGCCGCAGCTCTACGCGTCGTCGGTGATGACGAATCGAAGCGCCTTCCTCCCCCTCGCGCTGCTGCTCGCCGGCTGCGCTGCGACGCCGACGACGAGCCCGGTGAGCCCGGTCGTGACGAGCCCTCCGATCGCGACGGCGGTCGCCCCCCGAGAGGTCGCGCCCTCGGCCGCGGTCTCGCCGCTGCTCGCTGCCGCCTCCGCCGACACGACGCTGCTGGTGCGCTTCAATGGAAGGGCCCTGCGCGAAGCCCCGCTCTACGCGGCCGCCATGAGCGCGATCAAGGGCTTCGACGTGTTCCAGCGGCGCCTGGACGAGTGGAACGAGCGCTGCGGCGTGCCGATCCTCTACGCGGTCGACGAGGTGCTCGTCGTGGGCACGTCGCCTCAGGACGTCGTGGTGGTTGCCAGCATCCGCGGCGGCGGTCCGCGGACGCTGCGGTGTATCGGCACGATGGCGGGCGAGCGGAGCGACCCTCCGCTGGAGGTCTTCGAGGGCGGCCAGATCCTCCGCCTCTCGGGCTCGCGCGCGGTGGTGTTCGCCGAGAACCTCTTCTTCGTCGGCCCCGAGGCCAGCGTCGAGCGCGCGTTGAAGGCCTTCCGCAGGCGTGACGGCGCCGTGGTCAAGGTCGCCGACTCGCTCACGCACGGGCCCGACGCGGTGCTCGCGTTCTCGCTCGACGGGCCGGGCTACGGGCCGGTGCCCTCGGCGAACGGCGTGCTCGAGCTCGACGCGACCCACCTCACTCTCCGCGCGGTGGCCAGCCTCGGCTCCGAAAACGAAGCGTCGACGCTCGCCCAGACGATCCATGCCGGCATCGACAGCGCTTCGGCGGAGCTCGGCGTGGCCCCTGACGGCGTCGGTGAGGCGTTGAAAGGGTATCTCGCGAGCATCCAGGTCGCCCCCGCCGGCAAGCGCCTCCTCGCCCAGATGGATCTCCCCGGCGGCGCCGAGGCCCAGGCGCGGCTCATCGGCACGATCGCCGGCCTGGGCATCTACGGCGTGCGGCAATACCTCGCCCAGAGCAAGCTCGTCGAGGCCAAGGTCACGGTCAGCTCCCTCGCACGGGGCCTCGTCGCCTACATGGAGACGCAGGACGCGAGGGGAAAGCGACCGACGCGCTTCCCGCCCTCCGCGCCGCCCACGCCGGCCAAGGTGCCCGCGGGGACGAAGTTCGCGCCCGACGCGACGACCTGGAGCCACCCGACCTGGAAGGCCCTCCGCTTCGAGATGGAGAATCCCATGTATTACAGCTACGAAATCATCACCTCGAAGGACGGCCGCAGCGCGACGGTGCGCGCCCACGGGGACCTCGACGGCGATGGTAAGCTCTCGACGATCGAGCGCACCGTCACGCTGGAGAAGAGCGGGACGGTGGTGATGGACCCCAAGCTCGTCCTGCAAGACGAGACCGAGTAGCGCCGCTTCAGAACACGCCCACGAGCTGAAGCCGCGGGCCGTGGAAGATGTCTGTCCCGCCAAAGTCGACCTTCTTGCCCACCGAGAGCACCGAGCCGCCGTCCTGCTTCTGGACCTCCCGGATCTCGGAGACGATGGCCTGAGTCACCGCCTCGGCGTGATACTGGCCTTCGAGGAGCACGCGGAAGCGGCTCTTGCGCGGCGTGAGGCGGACGCGGGCGCCGAGGCCGGCGGAGACGTCGAGCACCAGCGCAGTGGGGCTCTGCTTGGCGCGGTTGGCCGCGACGTCGGGCGCCTTGATGTCGGCGAGGAAGTAATACGAGGTCGGCCCCGCTCCGCCATAGACGCCGATGTCGCCGAAGAGCGAGACAGCGCGCCCTTCTCCTTGGCCGAAGCGGAACGTGCCTCCGCCCATGAAGTACTTCGTGCTCAGCGTCTGCGCCGGGCTCTCGCGATTGAAGGCGAAGCTCTGGTTGTCCGAGTCGACAGGCGCCGTGTCGCGGAGCTCGTAGAGGACGCGCGGTAGCTGGTAGCTCATGTACCGGAAGCCGAGGAGGATCTCTTCAATCCAGTGCTTCCCGGCGAGCTCCGGCATCAGGAAGGCGATGTCATAGCCAACGTCGAGCTGCGTATACGAGAGCTGGAGCGGGGCCCTGCCGATCACCCCCGTGTCCTGCCCCGAAGGCGATACGCCGATCTCTCGGACCTCGCCCGCCGTGAAGGTGGCGTTCTTGAGGCGGGTGCGCACGCCGAGCAGGCCCACGCCGATGTCGAACACATCGCTGACGAAGCCCTTCAATCCAAGCTGGTTCCCCAGTGATCCCGAGCTCTGGATCTCTCCGTTGGTGGAGAAGAGACGATCGGTGTTGAAGCCGCCGTTGAGCGAGGCCGCGTTCTGCATGTGGAGCCAGTCGAAGGCGACGATGACCCGGCCGCCGATCATCGCTACCGGCTTGACGCTGTACTCGAGGCGACGCGTCCGCCCGGTGTAATCGCCGCTCGCGCCGTTCGTTCCGAGCTGGTGGTAGAACATCAGCTCGCTGTCGAGCTTGGCGTGGGCGGTGATCGAGTCGAGCTGCACGCCCACGATCTGATCGACGATGCTCTCGCGCAGCGTGAAGCCCGCGGTCTTCTCGCGCTCGGTGCCCGTCCTCTGTGCGAGGGTGTCGGTGAGCTTCTCCAGGACGGGGAGCTCTTCGGTCCCGCGGCGCTCGAGGGCCTCGGTGCGCGCCGGGAGATCAGCGAGGCCAAGCGTCGCTTCGAGGCTCATTCCCGGCGCGTTGGCCGGGACGAGATCGCGCCCCGCGTCCTGCACGGCGCGCGCGGACTGGACCACGACGGTCGGCAAGAGCGCCAGCGACTCGAGCTCGACGCGGAGCGCGATCGAGGCGGCGTCGAGGGCGTCGGCGGCGACGAGGGCGCGCTCGGGCTTCTGGAGATCAGCCTTCGCGAGCGCGTCGATCGAGGCGAGCAGCGCCGCCTTGGTGACCGCTTCGGCCTTCTCGGCGACGGTGACCGCCGTCGTCGCCGTCACCAGCGCGGGCGGATCCTGCGCGCGCGGAGCCATCGCCACGCCGCGCTGCGCGAGCGCGCTGCGGAGGCGCGCCTCGGCCATCACCGCGGCGATCCGAGCGAGGGCGGCCTTGTCGAACACCTCCCACTGGAGCTTGATCCCGGCGGCCCCTGGAGCGAGCTCGGCCACGGCGTCGAGCAGGCTCGGATAGCGCGCGGCCCTGGGGCGAGGCGCCTCCGCCTGCTGCAACACCTTCTCCAGATGCAGGCGGTAGAGCTTGACTACCGGCACCTCGAAATCGCCGCTCGCATACGGCGGCGCGGCCTCGACCGCGGCGCGGAGCGTGTCGGCCTCGGCCCCGTCGAGCTCGAGCGCCTTGATCCATCTGTCGCCGGGCGAGTACGGCGTCGCGGCGAAGATCTTCTCGATGTCGGCCCGCACCGCGATGATGTCCAGGGTCCGATCGAGCACGACGGCGGGGTTGGCTTCTTCGTTGGAAAAGGCGCGCGCTGCGCGGACGTTGAAGGTGGCCGGCAGGCACCCGACCTGCGCGGTTGCGGTGAAGCCGAAGAGAAGAGCGTGCGTCGCGCAGGCAAAAAAGCGCGACAGAAAGCCGAGGCGCATCGCGGGAGAAGTAGCATGGACGGCCCGCCCGCTCGGAGGCCCTCGGACGAGCCCGGGAAAATCCGCGGCGCTGTCCGCCGCTTGCAGAACCTTGCCCCCGGAGTATCCGTACCCGTCACACGGCGACCGCGGGCGGCGGCGCCCCGTCGAAACAAGCCTGGAATCAATCGTCGGCATGGCCGGTTCCACGGACCAAGAACAGCTCTTTGGAGAGTCGCGCATGAACATTGAACCTCGAGTCGCTTCGGCTTTTTCTCGTCGGACACCCCTCGTCGCGCTGATGCTCGCGTTCGGCCTCGGCGCTGTGGCGTGCGGGCAACAGCTCACCCCGGCGGCCCAGCCTGATCCGGTCATTCAACCGGTGCTGGCGATCGGGACGCAGATGCCGGCCAGCCCACCTCCACCGATCCACACGGCCGAGCTCCCGCCCGCGCCCGTCCCCGCGACATTCGATGTCGCCGCGCTCGCCGAAAAGGTGAAGCCCATGGTCGTGAACATCACCACCACCCAGAAGGTCGACGTTCCCGGCGGGATGCGAGGCGGCGGCGAGGGAATGGACCCCTTCGAGCTCTTCTTCGGGCAACGCGGCGGCGGCGGTCGTTCGGGCCCGAGCGGTCCGACCGGTCCGCGAGAACGATCGATGAAGAGGCAAGCCCTCGGGACGGGCTTCATCATCGATCCTCAAGGCTACGTCGTCACCAACGAGCACGTGATCCACGACGCCGACGACGTGCGCGTTCACCTCGCCGACGAGCGCGAGTTCGACGCCGACGTGGTCGGGCGCGATCCCAAGCTCGACATCGCCCTGCTCCGCCTCCGCGGCGCCAAGGATCTCCCCGCCGCCCCGCTCGGATCGAGCGAGCAGCTCCGCGTCGGCGAGTACGTGCTCGCGGTGGGCAACCCCTTCGGCCTCGGCCACACGGTCACGCTCGGGATCGTTAGCGCCAAGGCCCGCGCGATCGGCGCCGGCCCGTACGACGACTTCATCCAGACCGACGCCTCGATCAACCCGGGCAACAGCGGCGGCCCGCTCTTCAACTGGCGCGGCGAGGTCATCGGCATCAACGCCGCGATCCGCGCCGGCGCCAACGGCATCGGCTTCGCGATCCCCGTCGACGCCGCCAAGGACATCCTCCCGCAGCTCCGCGAGAAGGGCCACGTCGAGCGCGGCCGCCTCGGGCTCGCGTTCCAGCCCATGACCAGTGATCTCGCCATCGGCCTCGGCGTCGACGGCAACAAGGGCGCGCTGGTCTCCGAGGTCGAACCGGGCGGCGCCGCAGCCCGCGCCGGCCTCCGGTCCGGCGACGTGGTGCTCGCCGTCAACGGCACCGCGATCACCCACGCCGAGGAGCTTCCCCGCCGCGTCGCGGTGCACGCGCCCGGCACCTCGATCAAGCTCACCGTTCTCCGCGACAAGCAACCGCGAGAGGTCACGGCGACGCTCGACGCCATGCCCGACGACGACGTCGGCGTCCCGGCGCGCCCCACGCGCCCCACGACGCCCTCCTCGGTGCAGCCCACGGGCAAGCTCGGGATCCAGATCACCGACGCGCCCGGCGGCGGGGTCCGCGTCGACGACGTGCGCGACCCCAACACGGTGCGTGACCTCACGCCGGGGGACGTGATCGTGGAGCTGAACCGCGCCCCGGTGAAGGACTCCACCGTGCTGCGCGCGGAGATGAACAAGCTCAAGCCGGGGTCGACGGCGATCTTCAAGATCCGCCGCGGCAAGCAGTCGCTCTATGCGGCGGTGCCGGTGCCAACCAAGTAGCTCTTTGCAGCCTGCTCGCAGAGATAGACCGCGTAGCTCACCGCACCCTCCGGACGAGGCGTTGCCGATGGCTCATACGGTCGCGTATGATCCTGATATACTCCGGGAGGATGAGCACCGGCAATGGCCACGACCCGGCGACGAAGCAGACGGTGGAAGTCTTGCTTCGCATGGAAGCCGGCATTCAGAAGACCAACGAGTCGCTCGCCGGCCTGACTGCTCGGGTGGACGTGCTGCACGAGGACATGCTGGCCCTCCGCGCTGACGTGACTGGGATGCGGAACGAGATGCGCAGCCTCCGGCCGGAGCTGCGCGCCGATCTCGACAGCATGCAGGACCGCATCGCGCGGTTGGAGGCAACCGTGTTCAAGACCGCCGCCGAGTAGACCCTATGCGGCCCTCCCGGTGGGGACCAGCTCGGCGGCGCCAGCCCGCCGCGGAGGAGCTACACCCGGAAGAGCACCCCCTTCCGGCTCGCGCGGCGCAGAGCGCGGCCCATGGCCGCTTCTTCCTGGGCCAGGGTCCGAGGCTTGCGCGGCGGCCGCTTGGTTCGCTCGGCGTCCCATTTGGCTCGAGCCAGACGCGCCTCTTCCTCGCGCTCTTCCTTGGTGGGATTGGGCGGCCCGAAGGGACTCTTGCCAGGCTCGCGTCGACGCGCGATCTGGGAGGCGTGCGCCTGGCAGACGATGCGCATGGAGCCGTTGTGGACTCGGGCGTGATGCGCCGTGCCCCCGCAGACCTGCGCGGGATCGGCTTCAGTCGTGGAAGGGTACTGGCAGTGCCCCAGCGACGCAGCGAGGTAGCGGTCGACGGCGTTCATTGCCCACCTCCCGCAGCGAGAACGGCGCGCCCATCGCCGGCCCGATGGCCGCACGTGGCGCACCGACCAGCGGCGTTCAGGGCGCCCGTGAGCACCGCTTCGACCGACATGCCCGCGACGCGTGCCACGCGAAGCGCCAGCGCAGGCGAGCCCTTCGGGTTGCTGGAGTGAGTCGCGTTGTGGAGGGTGGGCAGCGAGAAGCCCAGGACATCGGCGAGGCAGGACCACGACCCGTAGGCGCGGGCCAGGTTGCGGAGAGCAGCCCGGAGATGGACGCTCTCCTCGCGGGTGAGCAGAGGGGAGGAGCGGCGACGCCCCTTTCGTGGACGTGCGGGAGCTTGGCCCGCCGGAGCAGGATGGACGAGTCTGAGCATGGGACGTGACTCTTTCTACAGAGAGGTTGCGGCCAAGTCGTCCGGGGGTGTTGCAAGCACTCCCGGGCGGCGCCTTCCCCTGTAGCCAGTCCCGCGCTCGAACTGCCCTGATCAGGGCAATTTGATTCAAATTAGGGCACTACCCGATAAGGATCTCGCCGGGCTCGATTGAGGGCCGCCCCTTGCAAGGTCACCAGAGTGTTTTCAGGAGATTACCATGTCGATTTACGAACTGTTTACCTCGAAGGGCCCCAGCGGCTTCGGTTACGGCTCCACCGCGGAGCAGGTGACGGAGGGGCTCTCGCTCGAGGGCAAGACGATGCTGGTGACCGGCTGTAACTCCGGGCTGGGACACGAGGCGATGCGCGTGCTCGCGCTCCGCGGCGCGCGGGTGGTCGGCACGGCGCGAACGCAGGAGAAGGCGAAGGCGGCCTGTGACACCGTCAAGGGGCAGACGGCGCCGCTCGCGTGTGAGCTGTCCGATCCCGCCAGCGTGCGGGCCTGCGTCGAGGCGGTGAAGAGCCAGGGCATCCAGCTCGACGCCATCATTTGCAACGCGGGGATCATGGCGCTCCCGAAGCTCGAGAAGGCCTACGGCCACGAGCTGCAGTTCTTCACCAACCACATCGGCCATTTCATCCTCGTCACCGGGCTGCTCGAGCAGCTCACCGAGACCGGACGGGTGGTGATGCTCAGCAGCGCCGCGCACACCCAGGCGCCGAAGGGGGGCATTCAGTTCGATAACCTCGATGGCTCGAAGGGGTACAGCGACTTCCGGAGCTACGGGCAGTCGAAGATCGCCAACATCCTCTTCGCGAAGGAGCTGGCGCGTCGCTTCACGGGCACCAAGAAGACCGCCAATGCCGTGCACCCGGGCGTGATCGCCACCAACCTCACCCGGCACATGAACCCCGTCCTGTCGTTCCTCTTCGCCGCTCTGGGGCCGCTGGTGCTCAAGAGCGTGCCTCAGGGCGCGGCGACCGAAGTCTATGTGGCGACCAGCCCGGCGCTGGCCGACGTGTCGGGTCAGTACTTCGCAAGCTGTAACGTTGCTAAACCGCGTCGCGACGCCGTCGACGAGGTGCTGGCGAAGAAGCTCTGGGAAGTCTCCGAGAAGATCGTCGCCGAGCTCCCGAAGAGCTGACCGGGTTCTGATCAGGGCTGGAGGAGGCGGTCGTAGACCGCCGCGTATTTCCTGGTCATCTCCACGAAGGTGAACTCTTTTTCCACCCGCTTTCGCCCGGCCTCGCCGAGCGTGCTGCGGAGGGCGGGGTCCTCGGCCATGCGCGCGAGGGCCGTGGCGAGGGCGTCGGGGTCTTCGATCGGGACGAGGAGGCCGTGTTCGCCGTCGGTGACGACCTCGGGGTTGCCGCCGATGCGCGTGGTCACGATCGGGAGCCCGTGGGACATCGCCTCGAGGACGGCGAGCGGGAGGCCCTCCATGCGCGAGGGGAGGACGAAAAAGTCCGAGGCGGCGAGGAGATCGGGGACGTCGGAGCGGAAGCCGAGGAAGCGGATGTGCTCGGGGCCGAGGCCGAGCTGGGCGGCGAGCGCCTCGATCGCGGGGCGCTCTTTCCCGTCGCCCGCGGTGACGACGGTGAGCTGCACGCCGCGGTCGCGCACCTTCGCCAGGGCCTTCACGAGGATGTCGTGGCCCTTCACGGGGAGGAAGTTGGCGACGTGGAGCGCGACCGGGCCTTCGCCGAGGCCGAGATCGGCGCGCACTTCGGCCCGGGTGCGCTTCGGGGCGGGCGGGTCGACGCCGTTGTAGATCACGGCGACGTCGACGACGCTGGCGGCCGGCGACTGGCGCGCGGTGTCGCGTGAGACGGCGATGACGGCGTCGGTCAGGAGCCACTCGATCGTGTGGGGGACGCGGACGACGCCGCGGTGATCGGTGAAGACGAGGCGCGCCCCGCTCACGAGCTTGCCGATCACGCCGTACTGGAGCGACGTGGGGTTGTGGGAGTGCATGACGTGGGGCCGGAGGCGGGCGAGCGCCGCCGCGCCGCGGAGGATGCGCGACGAAGTGCGCTTTCCGCCGAGCACGATCGTGGGAATCCCCAGGCGGTCGGCGTGCTCCTGGAGCGGGCCGCCCTGGAGCGCGAGGACCCGCGCGTCGTGGCCCATCTTGCGCTGCGCTTCGGCGAGGCGGAGGACGAAGTGTTCCATCCCGCCGCCGTTCAGGCTGCTGGTGGTGTGGATGATCCGCAGCGCTCGGCTCGACATGGCGCCGACGTTAATCGAACGATCGGTCGTCGTAAACGCTCCCCGTTCACGGGCGAGCGCAGACGCGGATCGGGACGCCTTTGCCCCAGAGGGACGTGCTGGCGAAGCCCTTCCACTCGTGGCTCAGCGCGTTGGTGCAGGCGAATCCGCTCGGGCAATCCTGCTCGGTCTTGCAAGGCTGGGTGCAGACTCCGGCGCCGGTCTCCGCGAGGGGCGATCCGAAGGGCAGGTCGCCGAACGGCGATTCGCGGCTCGCGTGGACGCACTGGCCAGAGCGGCAGTCCGTGGCTCGAGCGCAGGAGTCGCCGAGGGGAGCGCGGTGCAGCGCTTGCTTCAGCCAGAGCCCGGCAATGGCACCGACGATGGTGAGCAGCACCGCGGCAGAGAGCCTGGCTTCTCCTGGCATGTTGGAGATGTAGCGGCCGGCCCGCTCGATCGCGCCGTTGCCGGGCAGCGGGGCTGTCGTCATCTTCGCGGGCGCGCTGCGAGGGGCGATGGTGAAGGGGCGTCCATCGAACTGCCGAGACGCGCCGCCCTCGGGGTAACGGGCCTTGCCGACAGCGCCGGTGGGCACGCGCAGCCGCCGCGCGCAGGTCGCCGAGGAGCAGGGGACGATCACGCGCGAGGCGAGCGGGAGATAGGCGAGGGGGGAGCGACGGGCGCGCAGGCTCGTCCTCAGGTGCCATCGGACCGCGTCGCGCGAGCGTGTCTCCCGCAGCGGCGCGAGGGCCTGAATGCCACCCCTTTCAAGGTCACCGAAGATCAGGCGTCCGATCCTGTCTCCCTCGGGATTTCATCCAATACAGCGCCCCAAGAGGACTGGAACCGCGCGCGTGAGCAAGCGGACCCGATCCGCGCGCGTGAGCGAGCGGACCTGTCCAACCCGTCCTCAACTTCCCCCTCCGTCCGCGCCAACACGCCACAAGGCACGGAGACACAGCCGATTTATTGGGTTTCCCTCCGTGCCTCCATGGTGAAATTAGGGCACCACCCCTTTTACGGTTCCTTGCTCCATCGCTCGGAAGGTGCGCCCCATCGATGTCCCTCGCGAAGACGACACCCCCGCGCCCGAGGGCCAGCGCGCGCCCATCGTGCCGCCTCCGAGCCGACGCCAGGACGCGCTCGCGCCCAGCAGTCGGGCGACGTCGCGCGACTCGTTGACGCTGTCAACTGTGGAGCCTGGTGTCACTGTAGAGCGGTCGTCCGCTTCCGTTGAGCACGCTCTCGCTTGGCATGCCGATCGCAATGAGGTCTGGCAAGAGGCGACGACATGAGAACGATCGCGATGCTGGGGACGATAGGGATGGGTGTAGCTCCGGTACTGACGCTGGTTCCGCGGATTCGGGAGACGGGCGGATCGGCCACGGCCACGGCCACGGGAGAGAGCCCGGAAATCTCGATCCGTGGCCGTGGCCGTGGCCGTGGCCGACTCTTCCCGTCTCCCGATCTCTGGATCCGAGTCGGCCGTTTC